>Ga0315533_1000479_pt1 | contig 34599 bp, 24 predicted proteins | sample SalMarSW160130MG_FD_203081 | JGI IMG/M metagenome (GOLD analysis project Ga0315533, IMG submission 203081) | Salt marsh sediment microbial communities from the Plum Island Ecosystem LTER, Massachusetts, United States - Salt Marsh Sediment SW1601-30 ...
CTAACGGTATCCATTCTCCTTTGCTATACTTGTCACCGATTACAAGCGCAAAATATCGTCCCCTATCCAAAAATTCTGAGGCCCGATCGACAACTCTGCTCAGTTTTTCAACAAAATCGCCAACAGACCGAGCATTGGATAAATCTCTCGGGTCTTTGCTGAACTTAATGATATCAAAATACGGTGGGTGCATAATTAAAAGCTGTACAGTCTTTTGGCCGTATCTCTCCAATACCGCCCCATAGTCCATATCTGTGCTGTCACCAACTATTACCTCGCGAATAGTGTTAAACTTGTTTGGCTCCGATTCTATCAAATTATTTGCGGTCTCAGTCACATCCTCTTGAAGCTCTATCCCTATAGCGTTCCTCCCCAGTCTTTGTGCTTCAATTAAAGTCGTCCCACAACCTGCAAAAGTATCCAAAACCCACTCCCCTTTCTTCGTATACCTTTTTATCATTTGATTGGGAATCTGAGGAATAAAATTACCCCAATAATCGGCCTTGTGTACACCAGATGAATCCCGCTTCTCCAATATCCACAAACTATCCGTGATAATGTCAGAGTACTCCTTCCAGCGGTTTATATTTATGTCATTGATTTTGTTGGTCTTATACTCGCTTATTGCTTTAGCTAATCGGCGCAGATAATATTTGCCTCGTTCCAGCGTTCGTACTTCGATTATCTGGTTCAACTCATCAAATAAATACTTTTGGTTTAATTTGATCGTATCCCCATTTGTGCTGATGTTAAATAAACCCTTTGTATCCGTCTTAAAATATTTTAACTCCCTTTGAAAATCAAACACTGACTCTCTTAAGCGCGTGATAGATTCTTTTTTGCTGATATCATCAATAACCTCAAGCAGCCTAGACCTATTCAAGATCATAGATTTATCAACACCACTAAGTTGCGTTTCCGGGAATAAAATTTTTGTTTTTCTGTCCGATTTCATAACCCTTTTCTTTCTTTAGATAATCATAGCCAATCACTTTCACCTCTCACAATACCCAAAACCCCAATTCCCGCCTGCCCCCGTACGCCGTAGACGGGGGTCAACAAAAAGAATCCCGCCATTGAGGGAGATTATACGAGATAGAGTTTGGATTTCAATAAGAAAAGGGATGGCCAAAAAAGGTGCTTTTTTGGCGTTTTCTCTTGACCCTTTTGTGCCTTTTAGTGGCCAAATAGAATCCGTGTTAACTTGTGCCCGCGCAGGGGGGTAAGAGCAAAAATCCATTTTTTCAATTTTTTTTATCTCTTTCCACATAAGCATTTACAAATTTATACCATTTCGAAAAACCCACGTTTTCCAACCATTTGCGTAAGCTCGCTCTACTAAGGGAGGACGCATTCTTTCGAAACACTATGAAAAAACAAAACACGGCTTTTACTTTTAACTTTTCCCCTTTTACTTTGTATTCTTCGTGTCTTGGCGTCTTAGTGGCTAATTTTTTGGCCGTTTTTTCTTGACTTTTGTTTGAAAATCTGTTAAAATACCCACAAAATTGGGGGAACGACTCCCGCCAGGAGCCCCAGATTCCAACTTTAGTTCACTTTAGGCACTTTAGTTCACTTTAGCTCACTCCTCACTAACGATTATCAATAACCAATTAATCAATTAACCATTTAACCAATCAACCAATTTTAACAAATTATGCAAAACAAACCCAATTTCCTTTAAAGCCGAAATGAACGTAAACTTCTATTCAGCAAGGAATTATGAGAATGAAACCGCCTTCGTGCTCGAACAAAACAAACCCAAACAAACCCAATTTCAAAAGCCGAACCTATTGAACTAAACACAGAAAATACTAAGCACAGAAAATGCTAAACGCAGAAAATGCTAATCTTAAAACTCAAAACCAACCGGCGGTCTTATTCAGCTGCTCGCAGGAAAGGGCCGTTCTTGAACCAGAATCGGCCCGGAGCGCGGTCGAAATAAACTAACTGCTCGTAAACCTCGTCCTTATAGATTCGGTCGGGTTCGCCCAGGGCCGCTGTAAGTTCGGTTCTTGTCATATCCTGCGGATAGTTTCCTTCTTGAATGGCGTTCAGCCGACGCTGGTCCTGTGGGGTGGGTTTTGGCTGATGCGTTTTATCGTCGGGCACAATTGGTCGGCCCGCCGGCTGTTTTAGCTCAGCCGTTGCTGCGGATTGGCTGAGGGATTCGGCTCTGGTTGAAAGTGAACCGTTTTGGGTTTTAAGATTGGCATTTTCGATAGCGAATCGGTCGTTTTGGTTTTTGAGCAGGTCAATCTGCCAGCTGAACTCACTGACTTTTGTACCTGCCAGCTGCAGCTGTTCTGTCAAAGTGTGTTTATCCATACGCAGCGTGTCCTGGTCTTTTGTCAGGGCGTTCACTTCCATATAGACCCAAAGGCAGGTAAAGAAAGCGGCGGCAAAGAGCATCAGCGATACAAACGAAACAAGTTGCCATCTCTTTCGGGATATTTCGTTTTTCCTGGCAGAGGTCTCCGCTTTTGCCAGAAGTCTTTGCAGCAGGAACTCAAGCGATGGTGTCTGATTTTCGTCAGCCGTTGTTTCTTTAGGTTTTTCCGATGCGTCAACGCCAATTGTTTTCCTGTCTTCTCTAAGAGTCGTTATGCGACTTTCCCGACCCCCGACTATACCGGTCTTTTTGTAACTGTTAGTTTTGGTGTCCATTATTAATGTTGTCGGCCTTTTGGGCCGGTTTTCTTTAACGCCGGTCCGGGTAACGCCTTTGCTGGTTGGGTGGGCTGATATTGCGGGGAAAACACGGAACAAAATTTAAAACTCACGTCGCCATTCGGGTAGTTGGTCGGGGGTTACTTTTTTCCATAATCCCTTTTCGCCGCTGCGGGCGACCGACTCTAACTGTTTATATTTATTATAGAAACTGTGTCTGAAGCGAGTATCGGCGTAGGCGAAACCTTCGGTTAATAAAACTTCATTTAGAAATCCGCCGTCCGGCAGCTTGACGTAAGCCAACAATCTACCGTATTTGCCTCTTGTGCGGCGTTCTTCGAGATAAACTGTAACCGGTTTTCCGAGGGTTAATTTGGTCGTAAACTCGGCGGCCTGCGGGCCGAAGTACATAACGCCGGTTTTTGGGTTTTTGGTCTCCGGCGTGTCAACTCCCCACAGCCGAATCCTTGTGCGGTCGTATTTGTCATCAGGGATGTCCATGTCAATGGTGTCACCATCAACGACATTTACAACGGTAAAGGTTTTGGTGTGATATTTTTCGAAGTCGTGGCTGTTTACTCGTTCACTGGTCTGGGGTTTTGGCTGCCAGGTGTTTCTGACCGGACTGTGGTCAAACCAGATAAGAACGGCTGCCAGCAGTACGCACAGGGCGAATATGACGTTTCGCCGGCGCCTGCTCATTGCATAACGGTCCATAGTTCGTAGTCGATTAACGAAGGATGAGATTTTAACGGCCTCGCTGCTCGGCGGGCTTGTCCAGCTCAAAGGCGTTACAGACGGCCTTTAGGGCCTTCTCGGCCTGGTCTTTATTCACGACGCAACTGATGCGAATCTCGCTGGTTGTGATTGAATCGATATTGACCTGGGCTTCGGCCAGGGCGCCAAACATTTTGTCGGCGACTCCGTAATGGGTCCGCATACCGACGCCGACCACGGAAATCTCGGCGATATCGTCTCGAATAAAGACGCCTTCGCAGTTTATGTCTTTTTTGATTTGCTCAATAGCTTTTCTGGCGGCGGGTAAGTCTGAAATGCCGATTGTGAACGACAGGTTCGCCTTTTCAGCGCTGACTTCCGTCTGCATTATGTCATTGATAATCACTTTTGCATTTGCCAGATGAGAAAATATTTTTGCGGCGTTGCCCGGTTTGTTATCGACGTTGACAAGTCCTACCTTGGCCATATCTTTTTGTACCGTTGCTCCTGAAACTACTACGCCTTCCATTTGCGGCACCTCGTGAGTAATTATTGTTCCTTCTATTTGTTTACTGCTGTTTCTTACGTGGATTTCAATATCGTATTTTTTTCCGAACTCGACGGCCCGGGTATATATAACGCCGGCCCCGAGACTTGCCAGCTCGAGCATTTCGTCGTAAGTGATACGGTCTATTTTTGCGGCCTTTTCAAATATGCGCGGGTCTGCTGTGTGGATTCCATCAACATCGGTATAGATTTCGCACTCCTGCGCCCCCAGGGCTGTGGCCAGTGCAACTGCGGTCGTATCTGAGCCGCCTCTGCCGAGAGTGGTTATGTTCTCATTTTCATCTATGCCCTGGAAGCCGGCGACGGTTACGATTCTGCCTTTGTTTAGCTCTTTGTGGATTCGCTCGGCGTCGATACTTTTTATCCGTGCCTTCGTATAATCGCTGTCGGTAATCATCCTGATTTGGGCGCCGGTAAAGCTGATGGCGTCGTAGCCGGCGGCATCGAGCGCCATAGCGAAAAGTGAGACCGTTTGCTGCTCACCGGTGCTGAGCAGCTGGTCCATCTCGCGTTCCGGCGGGCTGGGGTTAAGTGCTAAAGCATCTGCGATGAGCTGGTCGGTCTGTTTGCCGCGGGCTGAAGTAACCACCACTACCTGGAAGCCGTCCTTTACCGCTTTAATCGCCCGCTGGGCGGCCTGGCGAATCTTTTCAGCGTCGGCCACGGATGTCCCACCGAATTTCTGCACAATTATTGCCATTTTCGTGTCTCGATTTGCGATTTACGATTTTAAGAAGTATTCCATTAGTTCAAAGCCGTTATCTATTCTAAACCCAGACTTGGCGGCGTTGGCCTCGCTGAAGCTTGTGTGCAGAATGCCGCTGACAGCGGTGCCTGCCATAGCAAATGGAACCGGCTCGGCCGAGTGAGCGCAGGTGCGAATCGGGGTCGGATGGTCGGGCAAAACAAGTATCTGCCAGCTTTCGTAATTCTGCAGCGCCTCGAGCACCGGTCCGACGATGTGCTTATCAATCTGCTCGACTGCCTTTTTCTTCATCGAGGCCGAGCCGTTATGCGACGCCTCGTCCGGCGCTTCTATATGTACAAAAACAAGGTCGTATTTGTCAAGCGCTTCTACCGCAGCAGAGCCCTTGCCCTGGTAATTCGTATCGACAAAGCCGGTGGCACCGGGCACGTCTATCGAGTCGAAACCGATGAGTTTTGACAGCCCTTTCACAAGGTCAACGGCGGTGATAGCGGCACCTTTGATTCCGAACCGCTTTTGGAAACTATCCATTCGTGCTTTCTTGCCCTGTCCCCACAGCCAGATGGAGCTGACCTGATTTTCACCTAAGTCTTTTTTGACTTTGTTGATGTCGTGGTTGGCGAAGAACTGCTGCGAGCGTGCCATCAAATCGATGAGCAGTTCGGCGCCTTTGCCGCGGGGCAGAATCTTTTCTATGGGCTTACCCAGCGAATCGTGCGGCGGATACGTCTGAACGTCAAAATCCAGCCCTTTGAAAACCAACAAATGTCTGTAGCTTACGCCTGCGTAGAAGCGCAGCCGGTCGCTGTTGAGCCGGTCGTTTAGCTCTTTTATCAGCTTGCCGGCCTCTTCAGTAGAGATATGCCCGGCGCTGTGGTCTGCCATTTTGCCGTCGGCTATGGTAACGAGGTTGCACCTGAAGACCCAGTCGCTTTCAGATAATTTGATATTACGTGCCACTGCTTCGATTGGAGCTCGGCCGGAATAGTAGCGCCTCGGGTCATAGCCCAGCAGACACATTTGTGCAACGTCGCTGCCGGGCTCCATACCGTCCGGCACCGTCCGCACCAGCCCCTGTCTGCCCTGCGTGCTGATTTTATCCATATTCGGTATGTCGGCGGCTTCGAGGACGGTTTTTCCGCCGAACTGCTCGATTGGCTCGTCGGCTGCACCGTCAGGAATTATTATGGCATACTTGGTCATATCTTGCATCTCATAGTGCCTAAAGTGAGCTATAGTGCCTAAAGTGAGCTAAAGTTAGAAAATGACCCATAACTTTAGGCGCTTCAAACTTTAGGCACCTCAAACTTTAGGCACCTCAAACTTCAGGCACTTCAAACTTCAGGCACTTTCTTTGTCTTCCGGTATATCAACTATTCTTATGCAGACGGGTTCTGTGCCTATAACGTCAAGTTTCCTAATTTCTTCTATTGCGGCTGAGATGTTCTTCTGCCGGGTAAGATGCGTTGCTATTACCACCGGCACGGTGTTCTTCGGGCCGACACCTTCGTGCTGCAGTGTGCCGGATATGCTAATCTGGTGGTCGCCGAGTATCTTGGCAATCTGTGCCAGCACTCCTGGCTGGTCTTTGCACATCGCCCTGATATAGAACCTGCTTACGAGGTTGTCGATTTTCTCTATAAGTTGCTTTGTTTCGCTTCTCGACCGCAGCCGCAGGTGTTGAAATGTGGTTGCGGAATTGCCCAGCGCAACGTCAATAATATCGGCGACAACGGCACTTGCGGTGGGCATCATCCCCGCCCCCCGGCCGTAGTACATTACCTGCCCGACGGCGCTGCCGAATATGCTGACGGCGTTGAACGAGCCGTCAACGCCGGCAAGCCGGTTATCTTTAGCGATAAATGAAGGATGCACCCGCAGCGAAATCCTGTTATTTTTGTCCCTTTGTCCGATTGCCAGCAGTTTAAGGACATATCCCATTTCACCGCCGTAGCGGATGTCATCTTTCGAGACCGCTTCAATGCCCTCAACGAAGATGTCGTCGAGCGTAATTTCGCATCCGAATGCGATGGAGGCGAGGATGGCGAGCTTATGGGCGCTGTCAACGCCGTTTATATCCAGTGTCGGGTCGGCCTCGGCATAGCCCTTCTGCTGGGCGCCGGCCAGGGCCTCGGAGAAGTCCTCGCTCCGGGAGGTCATATTCGAGAGGATGTAATTGCAGGTACCGTTGACGATACCGTACATCGCTGTGATTTCGTTTGCGGCCAAGCCGGTTCGTGTTCCTGATATAATCGGTATGCCGGCTGCGACACTTGCCTCGAAGGCGATACATCGGTCGTTTTCGTGGGCGACCCTGTAAAGCTCATTGCCGTACTCAGCTAAAAGGGCCTTGTTTGCGGTAACGACGTCTTTGCCGTTTTCCAACATCTTTAGCTGGATTTCTCGTGCAGCGTCGGTCCCGCCGACTAATTCGACACCTATTTTAATGGTGTCATCGTTCAGCAGTTTATTTATATCATTAGTAAGAATACCGGCAGGCAGTTTTACCGGCCGGGCTGATTCGGTGTCGATATCAACAACGCAGCCGAGTTCCAGCCGCAGGCCGGTCTTGGCTGCTATGGCGTTGGCATCTTCGAGGAGCAGCTTTGCAACGCCGGCCCCGACTGTGCCAAACCCGACAAGACCAACTTTTACAGTTTTCTCAGCCATTTATATCGTGTCTCGTGCCTCGTGAATCGTATCTCGATAATCAATAATCAATTCATTTTGCTTGGTTAAGTAAATATCGTCAAACTAAGGTGTAAAGTCAAACAAAATAATCAGTGTAATTTCTGCGTGTTTATAATAACAGAGAAATCGTTGGGGTTGAGGAAGGCGTCGAGGCCATTAGGATTGTGCTTGGTGAGCATTTTTATAGCGGCGGCGAATTTTTTGTCAAGGTGGGCGACAAAACAATCGGGGGGGTTCAAGGAATTGTCAATTAGATTCCTCGACTCCGCCTGCGGCTGCGCTCGGAATGACAGTTGGTAGGCGTGCAGTGTCAATCGGTCGATGAGCGGCTTTTCGGTTTGGTTTTTCCCGAGTCGATAGTTCGGCTTAAAATCGGAGAGAAATAATGGCTGTGAATTTCCGTATAGCGGGTCGATTGCCAGAGGCAATCCGATGTGAGGCAGATGGACGTGTATTTGATGTGTTCGGCCGGTCAGAGGGGATACGGCTAACAAGGCAATTGTGCCGAAATCGGCAAGCAATTTCCATTCGGTAACCGCTTCTTTGCCTTTTTTACCGGCAATGCACATAAGGGCCGGGTTTTTGCGATTGCGAGCCAAAGGCGCATTGATTGTGCCATTCGGGGATGGGACCACGCCGGTTACTATCGCAAGATAGGTTTTTGTGACTAATTTCCTCTCGAAATAGCCGGAAAGCACCGATTGGGCCTGTTTGTTACGAGCTAAAATCATAACGCCGGAGGTGTCCTTGTCTAAGCGATGGACCAGCCGAAGCTCGCTTGTTATCTGCGGGCCCAATTGTTCGGCGAGAATATCAATAAGCTGGGCGGTGCCTGTGCGGTCTTTGGTAACCGACAGGCCGGTCGGCTTGTTGATAACAAGTATATCATCATCGGTGTATATAATTTCAATTTTAGTTTTTGGCATTTAGCTGCCCATTTCTTGACTGCGGACGATGAATAACTTATAGTTTACAACTCGTGATGTGCAGTAAATATAATATATCCGGAGTCTGGTAACAATGGTGAAAAAGAGTCAGTGTGACAAGTGCACGGGGCTTTGCTGCAGATATTTTGCCCTGCCGATTGAAACGCCTGAAGATAAGGGGGATTATGACGATATACGGTGGTACCTATGCCATAAGGATGTAACGGTGTTCGTAGAGGACGGCGACTGGTATATCAATATAAAGAACAAATGCAAGCACTTTTCTGAAAAAGACAATCTCTGCAGGATATACGATAAGAGGCCGAGGATTTGTAGGGGCTATAACCACAAGGATTGCGACTACGTCGAGGGCGAATACGACTATGAATTACACTTTACCAGCAACAAGCAGATGGAAGAGTATATAAAGATAAAGTTCGGCAATAACGTGACGGAAAAGCCGAAAGTAAAAGGTAAAAAGGCAAAAGCGAAGAAAAAGAGAAGAAAATGAAGATACCGCCGGTAAAAGGCACGAGAGATTTTTATCCGCCGGATATGGCTGTTCGTAATTTTATCATAGACGGCTGGAAGAAGGTATCGCTGCGCAATGGCTTCGAGGAATATGACGGCCCGATATTCGAGTATTTGAAGATGTTTCAAATAAAAAGCGGCGACGAAATCGCCGAGCAGCTTTTCTCTCTCAAAGACAGGGGCGGCAGGGAGCTTGCTTTAAGGCCGGAGATTACACCTACCTTAGCGAGAATGGTGAACCAGCAAATCAGCTCGCTGCCGAGGCCGATTAAGTGGTTTTCGGTGCCGAGATTGTTCCGGGCTGAGCGCCCCCAGCGCGGCCGGCTTCGCGAGTTCTTCCAGTGGAACATCGACATAATCGGCGTGGAAGATGTTCTCGCCGACGCCGAGGTGATATTTACAACGGTGGATTACCTGCAGGAAGTCGGACTTACGCCGGATGATATTGTCGTAAAAATATCCAGCAGAAAAATGCTGGCTGCAGTGCTGAAAGAGATTGGGGTACCCCAAAAGAGTTTAGATTCGTTATATACTGTGCTTGACAAAAAGAATAAACTGCCTGCAGAGATCTTTGAAAAAATGCTTAATGAGCAACTTCCAGACGCTGAGATGGCAGATAAGGTCCAGGAATTTATGGAGCTTAAGACCATCCAGCAAATTGAGAATATGTTTGGACGTCAGGAAGCTTTCGATGAACTTGTAAATTTGATGCGATATCTAGACATAAGTGGATTTGGTGATTATTACAGGTTTGATCCAGCTATTGTTCGAGGACTGGCTTATTACACCGGCATTGTATTTGAGATTTACGATAAGACCAGTGAGCTTCGGGCTATTGCTGCTGGTGGTCGGTATGATAATCTGCTAAAAGAGTTTGGTGGTCCGGAGATAACTGGAACCGGTATGGGTATGGGTGATTGTGTCCTCGAAATCCTGCTGCGTGAGAAAGGCCTGCTCAAGGTGAAACTGCCTAAAAGAGAACTGGACTTCTTTGTTGCCTATGTACCTAATATAATAGCGTCTGAAGATAAACACGGCGGGTCAACGCCGTTAGAGGTGGCTGACCGGCTTACGTGGGAACTCCGTAAAAAAGGTCGCAGAACCGATCACAGTTTTAATAGATTCGCCAGTTTGACCAAACAGCTCAAGGAGGCGGCCACAAGAAATGCAGAGAAGTGTATAATCATTGGTAGCGAGTTCAAAAACAACGAGCTTGTGGTTAAAGATATGGCTACCGGCAAGCAGGATTTGATTGATTTAGATAAATTTCTTGCACAGGTTAAGCCAAAACCGAAATGAAAAGTTTTCCTCTCAATCACTACGAGCAGGCCTTCGAAAATTGGTTGATTGATAATCGTATTCAATATATTTCGATAGATGAGCATAAAAGAGCAGCATTCGGCCGCTTGAAGATTAAGAGCTTCGATTTTTTATTATATCCCCGCAATCAAAAAATAATAATTGCCGAGGTGAAGGGCAGAAGGTTCAAGGGGACAAGTTTTGCTAAATTAGCCGGCTTTGAGTGCTGGGTTACAACCGAGGATATCGAAGGACTGGCCATGTGGCAGGGGGTTTTCGGGCCAAGTCATACCGTCGTTTTCGTTTTCGCCTACAGGATAGAGAACATTGACGTTGATTTTGACGGCAGGGGGATTTTCGACTTTGACGGCAGCAGATATGTATTTTTTGCCGTTAAATTAGATGATTACCGCAAGTTTATGAAACGCCGCAGCCCGAAATGGCAGACGATAACGCTGCCCGCCGATAAGTTTCGGCAATGTGCCATCCAGATGCAGGAACTGTTAGCTTAAGACGGCGGCGATTTTCGCGGTCAAGTAGTTTCTAAATTATGGCTTCAGGGGTTTGCTTGTCTGTAAGTTTCCAGTTGTTTGCGAATGTGGTTGGCCAGTTCATCATCTTTTTGGGCCTGGGCCAGTGCCAGCGCTGCTTGCGACGTTGCTATTGCCTCGCCGAGCTTGCCTGCCGCGGCGTAGCTGGTTGCCAGCGTGTTAAGAATCGTCGCATTCTGATGCCGTGTCAGTTCGGCTGCGCGCTCGGCAAGAGCAATTGCCTGGTCGGCATTGCGAATTTGTGGGTCCGGGTGAGTGGCCAGAATCAGGGCCAGGCCATTCAACGATGACGGCCAATTAGGTTTGAGACGCACCGCTTCTTGAAAATGTTCAAACGCCTCATTCAGTAAACCCTTACTTATCAGGGTATATGCAAGGTTGTTGTGGGCCGCGGCGTAGTCAGGATTGTTCCGGATGGCCTGACGGTAATGGCGGACTGCCTCGTCGAGTTTGCCCTGTGACTTGAGCGTATTAGCCAGGTTGTTGTGCATATCGGCGGAATGCGGGTCGAGCTGCAGTGCCTTGCGATAGTGACTGATGGCCTCATCGAGCTCGCCCTGTGATTTGAGAATGTTGCCGAGATTGTAGTGCATTTCGGCATTGTCAGGAGCGATTTGCAGTGCCCAACGATAATGGCTGATAGCTTCATCAAGCTTACCCTGTGATTTGAGGATGTTGCCGAGCTTGTAGTGCGTTTCAACATCATCGGGCTTTATATCCAGCGCCTGACGGTAGTGGTTTACGGCGCCATTTAATTTGCCCTGCATCGACAGCACTCTGCCCAGCCCGCTGTGCACCTTGAAATAGTCGGGCTTAATCTGCAATGCCTGGTAATAGTGGCTTACGGCCTCGCTGAGCCTGCCCTGCGATTCCAGTGCGATGCCGAGGTTATTGTGTGCGGCGGCGTAATCAGGCCAACGTTGCAGTGCCTGACGATAGCAACTTATTGCTTCGTCAATTTCACCCTGCGATACAAGTGCGTTTGCCGTATTATTATATGTCATCGCTCTGGCCATATCTTTGTACGTCATCGGCCAGTTGCAGAATACGGCCGTGGCAATTATTGCCATAACACAGGCAATCCGCTGCAGCCATTTTGCGCTCAGTAAAGCACGCCACTGGACTATCCCTGCCGACGCAAATAACACAAGAAACGGCACTATTGGATAGCGGTACCGCCCGAAGACGTAGAACATCAGCGTGCTTGCCGTGTAAATTGCCGGCATCAGATATAGCAGCCATAGTTTTTTTCGTTTGTTCCGTGTAGCCCATACGCCGAACAGTGCCAGAGGTGCGAGCGTGCCGAAGTGGCATACATAGCCCGTCAGCCGCAGCGGTATCGACCATTCGGAATAGGTGTATTGGTCCTCCGTGTCGGCGATTTCGGTGGCGTTGCATAGAAGCATAAATTTCTTTGCTACCAGTTTGAGCCAGTCGCCGGGCCGGGAGATGATGTAATCCAGAGCACGGCCGGTCCAATACCGCGAGACCTCTGCGGGGGTTAGTTTTCTGCCCATCGCCTGCTCGGCAAGCATAGTGTCGTCGGCAAGCTCGTACTTGGGGTGTCCTCGTCCGTAAAGCAACGGCCTGTAAAATCCCTCGGCATCTTCACTGTTACCGATGTACAAATTGCGTCCGAAATTTGATGTGGTCAGGTGAAACTGCCCCCCCACGAGCTGATTGCGCAGCCCAACGGGCAGTAGTACGCTTGCTAACCCTAATAGAAATACAGCCGTGAAGACCAGCCGTTGCCTGCCCAGGTTTCTATGATGTAGCAGCGTCCAGAGGACAATTGCAATAACGAACACAAGGGCGTTTTCCCTCGTTAGAATCATACATCCTATCACTAATCCGACGGCAAACCATAACAGATATTTGTGTGGTTTGTCGCGAAGTTTACTTAGAAGCCACAATGCCAGGCAGAGAAAGAATACGGCCAGAGTAGTTTTGTGGAACAACCCATCGAAAAAGATTGCCGGTGCGTACAATGCCAGCATCAATCCAGCCACAACACCAATCGGCCTCGAAAAGATACGCCGGGCCGTGTCGGCAAGCAGCACGCACGATAAGGCGCCGATGACGCTTTGAAGGATGCGTACGACTGCTACGCCGCTGCCGAATATGCTATAGACTGCCGCCAGAAAATATGCGTACAACGGCGGGTGATAAAATACCCCCTCGCCCAGCCAGTCGCCCTTTACGATTTGACGAGCCCAGGCATCGTATATCTGGGCGTCACCCATCGCCAACGTAAAAAACGGCGCTGTGCGAATCTGCCAGAGATGGACCGCCCGCACTAACATTGCGACGGCGAATATACCAATTGCGAACCAGACGAAGTGCTGCCGTTGTGCAGGCGGATTCGTTTTGGGATGGGTTTTTGTCATATATCCGAATTAGCTGAAATCTTCCGGGCGGGTCTTTTCTACCTGCCCGGATATACCGAGACTTAAATTATAGTCTTTGTGAAGGTAGCGTAAAGACATCCTTGAGGATTGTGGTGTCGAGTCCGGGCAAAATTTCTCGCTGAGAGCAAGCTGATATTGTATACTGGGCAAGATGAGAATCATAGCTGGTACAAAACGGGCAATGAAGCTGCTTAGCCCGAAGACAGGAGATAGTCGGCCCATTACCGACAGGGTCAAGGAATCGCTGTTCAACGTGCTTTACAAGTACGATATGCCGAACGGCAAGGTGGTAGCTGATTTGTTCAGTGGTGTCGGTTCTTTAGGGCTGGAGGCGGCGAGCCGTGGGGCTGAGTTTGTTACTTTTGTCGAGAGAGACCCGAAGATTATTGCGATTCTGAACAGGAACATAGAAAGAGCTGGCTTTGTTAAGCAGTCGAAGGTTATAAGGGCCGACGCCTTCAGGATTGCTGCGCCGGCTGACCCTGTTAGAAAAGCAACTTCTAACGGGGCTGGCGAGCGAAAATATGCTATGGTTTTTGTTGACCCGCCGTATTCTGCTACGAGAGACGTGGGGGAGGGTTCTCTTTTAAGCGGATTGCTGAATTTATTGTCGGACAAGTTGGATCCGAGCGGGATTGCCGTGGTCAGGACCGACAGCCACACAGAACTATTGGAGCGATATGGCCGGATGAGGGTAATAGAACGGCGGTGGTGGGGAAGTATGGCCGTAACTATATTGCAGCGGGGCAGCAGATGACAAATAAACAGGCGGCTATAAAGATAATTAAACAGCTGCACAGCAACGGCTTCGAGGCGCTGCTGGCGGGCGGGTGTGTGCGGGATATGCTGTTAGGCCGAACCGCCAAAGATTATGACGTCGCTACGGACGCCACGCCCAGGGATGTGATGAGGTTATTTAAGCGCACATTAAAGGTCGGAGCGCAGTTCGGCGTGGTGATAGTCTTAATCGAAGGCCAGAATGTGGAGGTGGCCACCTTCAGGGCGGAAAGCGGTTATGCCGACGGCAGGCACCCAACCGCCGTCAGGTTCGTCAGTGCCGCCGAGGATGCCAGCCGAAGGGACTTTACCATAAACGGGATGTTCTACGACCTGCTTGAGGATAAGGTTATTGATTACGTCGATGGGCAGGCAGACCTTGAAAGGCAGGTGATTAGAACTATCGGTCGGCCTGAAAAACGGTTTGACGAGGATTACCTGCGGATGCTGCGGGCGGTGCGGTTCTCCACTCAGCTTGACTTTGCGATTGAGAGGCAAACCTGGCTGGCAATTCGCAAAAACGCCGGCAGTATAGTCAAGATAAGCGACGAGCGTAAGTGCGCGGAGCTGGAGGTCATTCTTGTCGATTCGAACCGCTCCGCCGGTGCGTCAATGCTGATTAAAAGCGGGTTGGCCGAGGCGATTTTCCCAGGGTTTGTCGGTGAACAAGCAAAATTTGCAATCAGCGTATTGAGTCAGTTGCGAAAGAAGGTTGATTTTGCGCTGGCGCTGGCAGGGTTTTTTGCCGGCTTTCCGACGAAGTTTGCGCTCGAGAGGTGTGTGGTCCTTCGGCTGAGCAGAAGTGCAAACAAACATATCAGATTCCTGCTTACCAACAGAGGCAAGCTGCTCAGAAACAATATGTCTTTGGCAGAGTTGAAAAAGATAGTTTCTGAGCCGTATTTCTGGGACCTGTACGAGCTGCAAAGGGCGATTCAAAGAGCTAAAGGCGGCGGCAGGAAGGCCATCGCACCGTTAATAGCGCTAAGGAAGAGAATCAAGGCGCTTGGTGATGTTGAGCTACGGCCAAAGCCATTGCTGAACGGCCACGAACTGATTCGATTAGGCGCCGTGCCGGGGCCTGGGCTGGGACAGTTAGCTGAAGAGATGTACATCGCCCAATTGGAAGGAAAGCTGCAGACAAAAGAGCAGGCCGAGCTATGGGTGCAAAAGTGGTTACAGAAGCACAGGATGAGTGAGTGAATAATTACCACGGTATTACGTGAGAGTGTATAGCAAATGCAGCCCTTTACCCTTTTAATCAAGCCGACCGGCTCAGATTGCAATATGAACTGCCGGTACTGTTTTTACAAGGACAGGTCCCCGCAGCTTGGCCGAGGCGTCCAGCGAATGAGCGATGAGGTGCTCGCCAAGCTTGTTGAGGACTATCTTAAACTGGATTTGCCGGTCGCCGGCTTTGCCTGGCAGGGGGGTGAGCCGACGTTGATGGGACTGGATTTCTACGAGAAGGCGGTGGAGCTGCAAAAAAGATACGGCGCCGGCCGGCAGATAAATAATTCGCTGCAGACCAACGCAATTTTACTCGATGAAAAGTGGTGCCGGTTTCTGCACGACAACGACTTTCTTGTCGGGATTAGTATCGACGGCCCAAAGGGGCTTCACGACTATTATCGCACCGATTGCTCGGGGAAAGGAACATTCGACAGGGTGATGAAGGCCATCGAGAACTGTAAAAAACATAAGGTTGAGTTTAATACGCTTACCCTGCTGAACGACAGAAACGTAGAGCGGCCCGATGAGCTATTTGATTTTTTCGTTGAGAACGGCATAAGGTATCTGCAGTTTATCCCGTGTGTCGAGTTTGACGGGGCTACAGGCAAGATTGCGGATTTCTCGATTACACCTCAGCAATACGGCGAGTTTTTGTGCAGGATATTTGACCGCTGGATGGAGTATGGCCCAGAGAAGATAAGCATTCGTGACTTTGACTCGATACTGTCCTTCTGTGCGGCCGGCAAACATACGATTTGCACCTTTGACAGGCGGTGCAGCCAGTATATTGTCGTTGAGCATACCGGCGACTGTTTTCCGTGTGATTTTTTTGTCGAGCCGAGATGGCGATTGGGCAATATATTCGATACACCAATAGGGAAACTGGCAGCCGGTGGTAAAAAGCGGGCGTTTGCGCGCAACAAGCAGAATCTTTGTGATAAATGCCTTGTCTGCAGACACCTTGATGTCTGTCGCGGCGGCTGTGTGAAAGACAGAGGACAGAAGACAAAGGACAGAGGACAGAAGACAGAAGACGGAGGGGTAGAAAGCTATTTATGTGAGGGCTATAAGCGGTTCTTCGATTACGCAATGCCGAAATTCTCGCAGTTAGCTGCCGGGGGGTAGTATTCAGGTTTTTAAAAGTCGGGAATTTTTAAAAAACACTGTTTTTTGGGGTTTATTTTAAAGTGGGATGTTGGTTTTTGGGGCAAAAACGAGGGTTGGTGGGTAAGTTTGGGTGGATTGGGCAAGATAGGCAGGAAAAAAATGGAGAAAAAAGGAGAAAAATGAAGAAAAAATGCAAAAAATAGAGAAAAATAGGTACGTTTTTGGGAAAAATAGAGAAAAAAAGAGAAAAAATGCGACGCATTTTAACCACGGAGAGACTATGAAGGCCCGGGTGTTTTTATGATGGTCTGCGACCGCAAAGAATCGGCCGGTTATTTTAATAGTCCTTGAAATTTTTCATCCAGATTGGCCAGTCGGTCGGCTGGGCGCCGCCGCAGGCGGTCCACGGGCCGCATTCGTCCCACTTGAGGTTCCACTTCAGCGTCCACAATTCTTTCAGCCCTACCTTCCTGGCGGAGAAGTCCACAAAGGCGGCGTTTATCGCCCCGTTGTGCCGGTCAATACAGAATCGCGTCATACCCACAAATGTCCCAGGCTCGTCCCTGTAACTTGGAGGTGGGCTGTTCTCGGAGGGCTCACCAACGTAAAAGCCCTTGCCGTCCAGCATCAGCGGTATTTTGTCCGCACCTTTGACATTAGCACTTTTCACCCGCCTGGGATACCTTGGGTCTTCCGTCCGCGGGTCGTTACGAACCCAGTCATTCTGCATATAGCTTGTGTACTCTCCGGCCTCGACGAAGGGAAAGCTCGGCTCTATCCAGCCCGAGTACGAACCATCGGGAGTGGTATCATACTCACGAACCGCCCTGTTACCGTCTGCCCAGAGCGGCCCCCACGCCTCAAAGGTAGTGGCCTCCCTATATCCCGGAAGGAATCTATTTGGGACCGGCATTGGTTTGGTGGCCTCCGGGCAAAGCCGCAGCTTTCCCTGCCTGTAGTATGGCTGCAGCACGTATAACCAGCATTGATAGGACTTCTGTCCACTCTCGGTTCCCATCGGGAAAAAGCCATCGTAATCGTTTGTGTACATCTGAAAGCAGGTGCCCCATTGGAAGAGGTTCGAGAGGCAGACTGCCTCCCTGGCCCTTTTGCGGCCGCCGCCGCCAATGGCTGCGATGTTTGCCAGCAGAAAGAGAACGCAGCCAAGAGCGACGACAAGGTCTTTTTTCGTAAAAGCCGGTTTCATAGTTTTTACCCTTATAATTGCGTTTTAATCCTCATTTAGCCATCGATACGCTATCTCGGCAACATCACTGAAATCAACGTATAAATCCTTATTTATATCGCCCGCAAGGTATGTTTCGTAGCCCTGGTAATCGCAGGGCGGGTCTGCATATAAATCCATATTCGTGCAGCCAAGCCAGTCGAGCGCTAATACCGCAAGGTCGACGAGATTAACAGTCAGGTCGGCGCTTATGTCCTGCGGTCTGTGCAGGTCGTATGGCTGGTCTTCGCAGCCGTCGTCTCCAATGGCCCATACGATGTTGTTTGCATCGCCGACTGACGTTGAATTGTCCCTTTCACCGGCAACTATTATGGTGTTGTCCTGGGCAATTACAGGGAAGGTCAACCAGTCGCTGCTTCGGAACCGGGCGATTTCTTCGCCGTCGGGACTGACGACGCAGAGGTGGCCGTCGTCGCCGGCGGCGTAGATTCGGCCGTCACCGCCGACTGTCAGTGTGAAGTTGCCCATCATACCCAGCCGGGTTGCCCACCTGAGACTGCCGTTGGGGTCAACCGCCCGCAGACGCCCGTCGTCGAGACTTACGTAGATTGTGCCGTCAAGCGCCAGGGCCGGCTCAGACCAGCAGTTCGAATATTTGTACCAGCCCTCGATAATGCCACCATAATAGGGGCTGTTGGGGTCGTCAACAGGTGGCTCGCCAGGACCGTACCAAGTGAAACACTCCTCGGGGAAGCCCCAGCAGACAACGATACCTGCCAAATCTGTTGCCCAGATGATAGTGCCGCTGTCGGGCTCGATTGCATAAAGATTTGAGTCTTGCACCAGCGTTTGATATATGGTGCCGTCCGGCGCAACGACCGGCGAGGGGAAGGGCCAGCCGGATTTATTGTACCAGGGGTTTCCATATTCGTCATAGACTAAAGGTTGCAAATTGCAGGCCCATTTCAGGGCGCCGTCATTCGGCTCGAGTGCATAGAGGTTCGGCTCGTATAATCCGCCGATATATACCGTGCCGTCCGCGCCTATTGTCGGCGAGGCGAGAATTGAGCCGCTTGGCGTGCCTAAGCCGGCCGTTTGAAAGCTCCACAGTTCACTGCCGTCCTGACCTAATGCATAAAGTGAGCCGTCCTGTGAGCAGACATAAACCTGGCTATCCGGTGATACCGCCGGCGATGAATATATAAAGCCGTCGGTTGTATGCGTCCATCGCAGGTTTCCGTTAGTGTCAACAGCATATAGCTTTCCGTTCTTTCCTCCGACATACACGGTGCCATCGCGTCCTATTGTCGGTGCGCTAAAAAGCGGGGTATTTGTATCATAGCTCCACAGAAGCGAGCCATCGTCGATATCGAGCGTATATAGCCTGCCGTTTTCGCAGGCGATATGGACTTTGTCGTCGCCATTGATGGTTGGGCTTGCCGACACGGGCGCATCTGTTTCGAACTGCCATTTGATACAGCCGAGTTCCGGCCCGTAGTTCGGATTCCAACCGGACCGCCTGAAGTCACCACCGAGCGATTCCCACGTTGAGGTTATCGTCGGCCCGGGAGAATCGGGATGGATTGTAAAAAGGCCGCTTTCAAAGCAGAGGGCATTGGGGTCGGGGACGCTGGGGACGACCGAGACAAGGCACTGGTTGGAGTCGACCCCATTCGGCAGATGCCAGATGTAACCGCCCGTATTGGCGGCGTTATTTTCAATCGTTACCCAATCGCCGCCATTATTGGGGTTGTAAGAGATATCGACCGTGCCGGTTATGCCGAAACTATACCAGTTAATCCCGTGTGTGCTGCCGCCAGCCCAGACCTCACCTGCCGGCGGTTTGGTTACAATTATCATCGGTGCAAATTCATCGGCGCCCATATCAACGCAAAAGCCGACAATTCGCGGCTGACCGTCAATATCCACGTTATTGACTCCTGCGGAGAAATTGGGAAAGCCGGCGTTTATACAGGGCGAGCTTTTTTGCAGGTGCAGGTCGCCGAAGTCGTCGTTATCGCTGATGCCCCAGCCGTCTCCGCCGTCGTTGGGGTCGCGTACGAACATCGGGTTGTCATCTATGTTATGGTTGTCCGGGTCGCCGAAGGGGATGTTGGCATCGTTGGGGTCATCGTCCTGGATACAACTGAATATCACTTGCAGCTCGCTGCTAAACCAGCAGTTTATCTGAGCGGCTTCAATTAGGCCGGTGCTGTCGGTATTGCCCCAAAGGATGCAGTTGGTCAAGGATATTTTGGAGTAATAGCAGCGTATCCCACCGCCTTCGTTGCCGGCTGAGTTACCGCCGAAGGTGCAGTTGGTCAGTGTCGAGATTTCTGAGTCGTTATACATTCCGCCGCCGTTGTTACCGGCCGAATTGGCGTTGAAGGTGCAGTTTTTAATCTTTGGGTAGCTGCTGCTGCCTCCTTCGCAGCAGATACCGCCGCCATTTTCTTCAGCTGAGTTTCCTGTGATAGTACAGTTTGTAATCGTGAGATTACCCACGCAGTAGATTCCGCCACCATTGGCAGCGGCCGTGTTACCCGTTATAGTGCAGTTTGTAATCGTCGGATTGCCGGTGCAATAGATACCACCGCCATCGCCATCATAAAAAGGTTCTTGAAGAGAAGATGTGTTATCACTAATCGTGCAGTTTGTAATTATAGAGTTGCTATTCCAGCAGAATATTCCACCGCCGCGATCACCAGCGGTGCTGCCACTTATAATGCAGTTTGTAATCGTCGGGCTGCTGTCGTAGCAGTAGATTCCAGCGCCGTCGGAGTCGCTGTTGCCATTGATAATGGTCAGGCCGGTGAGTATGGAGTTCGCATCTTCGCCATTTTGGAATATGAAGCCGCGGCCGTCGCCGTTACAGTCAACTATCGTTGCGGCAATAAAATAAGGGTCTTCGGGAAAAATGCTTTGGACGGTAACGGCCTTGCCGTCAAAATCGATGTCCCTGTTGCCTTCGCCGGTGTATGTGCCGGGGAAGACATAGATAAAATCGCCGTTGACAGAATAATCAATTGCCGCCTGAATGTTGTTGAAATCGTAGGGCCAATCGTCATCGACAATAATTACATCCGCATAGCAAGAAACGGTTAATAGCAAACACACAAAGACCAGAACAGGGCTTTTTATTTTTCCCTTCATTTTTCCAAAACGCTCTCGTGAAAGCGATGTTTAACAAGTTGCATTATAACAAAAATCGTTCTGGAATACAATTAAAAATTGAAAAAAGTATTCTTTGGCTGCTATTGAAATCGCTGAGAGAACTCTGGTTATTACGATTACTGGGGTGGTTTTTTGTTGACAGAAAAGGGATTTTTCTGTAGGATACTTGTCTTAATGACGAGTATTTATAGTAGCTTTTTGTTTTCGGCCCGGTGAAAATTAGCGTAGATTCCGCAAATTAAACGGATTTTTGGAGAAATTTCGATGTTCAGCAGGAAAAACGTGGTGATAATTCTGGTGATGGGGCTTTTTTGGGTCAGCGCCGGTTTCGGTGAGGGGCTTGAAGAGAACTGGAATGATTTTTTGCATTATACGAAAATCGGCCGACTTGATTTGGCCGCAGGATATGCACAGGCGGTACTGGCAAGCGGGCCTGACCCTATGGAATTGCTTGCGCTAAGCGAGGCGAACCCGCAGGGCTATGCGATTCTGTTAAGGGTTGTCGAGGCCGCACCCGAAGCTGAACTGACCGAGCTTGCCGGCAAAATCTTAGATATTATCAAGCAGGGCAAATTTGCCCGCCGTGCTGAGCCGAGGGTCATTGCAGAGGAGATAAGACGGCTGAGCACCACTACCCGCGGGCGACTTACGGCGGTTAAACGCCTTACAGACGCCGGCGAATATGCGATACCGTATATGCTAAGTGCGATGGCCGACGAGAGCCGCGGAGGAGAATTTTCGAATATCGTGTGGGCGCTTTCGCAAATCGGCAGAGATTCGGTAAGGCCGCTCGCAGCCGCTTTGCAGAGCGACGATATCGCTATCAGGGCCGAGATAATAAAGGCGCTGGGCGAGATTGGCTATCCTCAATCGCTGGCTTATCTGAAGTATATTATCGAGAAGGACGAGTCTGCAGAGCTTGGCGGACTGGCTGGGCGGAGTATCAGGCAGATTGACCCTGCGGCGTTAGAGATAAGTGCAGCGCAATTGTTCTACCAGCTTGCTGAAAAGTATTATTATCACGCCCCGTCGCTGGCGCCGGCGGAAGATGCCGATTTTGCCAATGTATGGTTCTGGGATGCCGGGGGTCGCCGATTGGTTCGCGAGGAGGTTGACAAGGGCTATTTTAACGAGCTTATGGCGATGCGTGCGTGCGAGTGGGCTTTGAAGGCGGATGCTGGTTTTGGCAGGGCCATTGGTCTGTGGATAGCCGGCTATTTCAAGGCGGAGTCCGCCGGCGTCGATATGCCCGCTTACTTCGGGGCCGGCCACGCTGATGCGATTGTCTATGCCACCACTGCGGGGGCGGAATATCTGCATCAGGGGCTTGCGCGGGCCGTCGAGGACAAGAATGCCTATGTTGCGCTTGGTGTCGTAGAGGCATTGGCTGCCGCTGCGGGTGAGAGGTCGCTTCTTTATCGGCTTGGTGCGGAGCAGCCATTGGTTCGGGCGCTGACTTTTGATGACAGGGCTGTGAGATACAGTGCGGCGATAGCAATAGCCGCAGGCGGCCCTACGGAATACTTCGCCGAGAGCAGGATTGTTGCCGAGATTCTGGCAGAGGCGCTCGGCGAAAATGCGGGTTTGGCCAATAGATGGGTGGCCGAAAGCTACGACGTCCGTGCAGCCAGGGTTATGCTCAAATTAGCTCAAACGCGAAATCCCGTGATTGATTTATCTATCGCTCAAAGCGCCCTTATAAATGCTACGATGGGGAATAACGGCGAGATTCAAATCCTTTCCGGTCGGGTGCTTGCCCATCTGGAGAGTCCGGATGCCCAGCGTGCGATAGCGGCGATGGGCCTTATCGAGACCAACGATATGGGTGTTCGGTTGTCCGCATTTGATTCGCTGGTTGTCTCAGCGAAGCTTAACGCCAATCTGCTTGACGAGGGGATGATAGATGCTATCTATTCGCTGGTCGGCTCGCAGGATATTGACGCGGAATTGCGCAGCGCCGCCGCCGCGGCCTTCGGGGCACTTAATTTACCAAGCCAGAAGGTGAAGAATCTAATACTCGACCAGGCACGCAGTTAACTACTCAAACTGACCGATGGCCAGTTTGAAAATGTAAAAATCAAAGTGCAAAACGCAAAATTGCGGAATGTATTGTCAAAAATCGACTTACATTTAACATTTGCTACAAATCGGTCAGTTTGAGTTGATTAAAGATTGGGCGGCGACCCCATCATCGAGAGACCATTCGTATTGTTAATGCCTTTGCCCTGCTCGCTCCTTTTTTCTTGACGTGTATATGCTGCAGAAGTAAATTTCACTTATGGCTCAGCCCAGCCAAGTTTTAGCAGGAAATGATAGTAAGGTTCCATTTTGGCGTCGAACAGCCGCGCTTCTGCTGCTCATTGTCCTGCTGGGGGCGTTTTTACGGTTAGTCAAGCCGGGCCAATCCCCGCCCGGGCTGAACCAGGACGAGGCGGCCAATGCCTGGAATGCGTACTGCCTTCTGAAGACCGGCAAGGACCAGGCCGGTGTCTCGTGGCCGATTTTTTATACGCGGGGTCTGGGCGGCAACCGCACGACACTTTATATTTACCTGCTGCTGCCGTTTCAGGCCGTCGGCGGATTGAATGTATATACGACGCGTCTGCCGGCGGCTGTCGGCGGGGTGCTTACCGTTCTGCTGGTTTATTTCGCAGGCGGGCGGTTGTTCGACCGGCAAGTCGGCCTTGCCGCTGCATTTCTTTTGGCGTTAAACCCCTGGCATATTCAGCAGAGCCGTTGGGGCCACGAGTCCTCTTTGGGCGCTTTGCTGGGGCTGGTTCCGCTGGTTATGATGCTGTGGGCCAACCTGCCTTTAGATGACGACAAAGACCGTGTTCCGCGTCCGTTCATTGCCGCTTTGGCCGGCGCCGTGATTGGCGTCTGCTGCTACGGCTATCATGCGGCGCGTTTGTTTGTGCCGGTTTTTCTTCTGGCGGCTGGTTTGGTAACGCTGCCTGGGTGGCGGCGATTGCTTAAGACTCGTAAAGGCGCCGTGGCCGTCGCCGGCTTTATCTTCGGCTTTGCAATCACCTTTGGCCCGTTGGCCTGGCAGCATATATTCCACGCCGAAGGCGTCGGCCGCTACGGCCAGCTATACCGTCAGCAGGGATATTTTATCGGCTCTGAGCCGCTGCCGATTGCGGTGAATAGCTTTGTCAGCCGGTACGTCCAGCACTTCGGGCCTGAGTTCCTGTTTGTCCGCGGCGACCATTCCCCTATCCAATCTCCGCCTGGTGCCGGCCAGTATCACTGGTATATGCTGCCGCTTATGGTCTCTGGATTGATAGCGCTGTTTGGGAGACTTAAATGGTCGCGTGCAGCCAGAATCCTTCTCGTGTTCATTGTTACCTATCCCATCGGTGATTGTTTATATCACTCTGCCGGTGCACACGCATTGCGCAGCTCGCCGGGTTTGTGCAGTTTGATTTTGTTAGCCGGCGTTGGTGGGGTTAGCGCCGGCAGATGGCTGTGGAAACAGGGTCGTCTTGCGGCCTTGACTGTTACAGCCGGCTTTGTCCTTGTGGTTGTCAGCTTGAATGCACGGTATCTCTATCGTTTCTATGGTGAATACAACCGCCGGCCGCAAATCTATCGTGGTTATCACGTTGACCTGGTCGAGGCCTGCGATTGGCTGCGGGGCCGCTTTGACGATATCGATGCCGTTTTCTGCACGACCGATGGTATGAACCAGCCCTATATCATTACGTTGGCGGCTCTTGGTTATGACCCCCAGCGGTGGTTTCACGAACAGCGTGATTTGAGCTTCGTTACGCCCGAGGGTTTTGACATCTACACCCGTTACGGCAAGATGCACTTTATGTATGGCCCGTCCTTTGTGCCGGCGCTGAGGGAATTACGGCAGAAGAGCCCTCAAAGCCGTATTATTTTCATCGTTCGACCCGGCGAGCTCGGGTTTAAAGACCCGATTCACAAGATATACGGCCCTGATGGTGAAGCAACTCTGTGGATACGTCAGACGGGGGTTAAAGGGTCCGGTACCTAACCAGGTGCACAGTTAATTAAAAACCGTTGATTTTTATGTCATTGCTTGAAATTTAGGCCTGGACTGGGGAATCTAATCATAATCGTGGAGAAAATCCTAAAGAATTGGAAAAATACATCGAAAATAAAAGGGAGTAGCAGCATTGAGGATAAATGTATAGTGACGTGTCGTTGCCACAATGTTTTCACAAAATAATAGTTTTTACGAGGGATAAGTTATGGAAAAGAAAATTAGCTCCGTAGCGGTTTGTTTGGTTATTTTAGCTGTTTTGGTATCGGGGGCGGTTTCACAGGAAAGGATATTCGAGAAGGGGGTATCAAAACCCGTGCAGTGGTATAAACCCGGCGAACTAATCGTCAAATTCAGGGCAGATACGTCTGAGAAGATTATAGAGCAAATAAACTTCAGGTATGGTATCAGCCAGCTGTATAAAAGCTCATTACTCGGATTCAGGAAGCTAAGGGTTCCAAGGGGGAAAAACGTGTTTGATTTGGCTGACGCTTTATCAAGAGAGGCGAATGTGAAATATGCCCGGCCGAATTACGTCTGTCGGGCGTTTTTCATCCCCAATGATGAGTATTATTCATATCAATGGAACTTCGATTTGATTGATATGGAGCAGGCGTGGGACGTAGAAAGCGGAGACCCGGGTGTGGTAGTGGCAATTCTCGATACAGGTGTTGCCTATGAGAATTACAGGAGGTTGTGGAAGAGATACTATCTGGCACCGGATTTGGGTGGGACCAATTTTGTCGCCGGCTATGATTTTATTGAAGGAGACAGCCATCCCAATGATGATGAAGGTCATGGGACGCATGTTACCGGCACCATCGCCCAGACAACCAATAATAGTATAGGTGTTGCAGGTGTGGCTTTTAATTGCTCCATAATGCCGGTTAAGGTTCTGGACAGCACAGGCGCCGGGACATCGTCATCGTTGGCGGACGGCATTTTATATGCGGCCAATAACGGGGCCAAAGTGATTAATATGAGTCTTGGATTTCCGCCGGACATTGTGCCGGAGGATATTCCGGTGGTTACGGAAGCGGTACAGTATGCTTATAGTAAAGGGTGTGTCTTAGTGGGCTCCTCAGGTAATGAAGGCGTGGATACGGTGAGCCTGCCGGCCGGCTACCCGGGGGTAATAGCTGTTGGAGCGGTACACTCTGGTGATGCCAGAGCGGATTATTCTCAATACGGGCCGCAGCTTGAGTTAGTGGCCCCCGGAGGTGACGAGGAAGATAGAGACGGAGACGGGTATATCGACGGTGTGTTGCAGCAGAGCTTCGGGAACAATACCAGGGATTGGGGATATTGGTTTTATACGGGTACTTCCTGTGCCGCACCTCATGTGTCGGGGTTGGCGGCGTTGCTGCTTTCTCAAAATCCTGCTCTCGGTAACGAAGAGGTCAGAGAGTTGATGTGCGGCACGGCTGTTGACTTAGGGCCTGCAGGCAGAGACGATGAGTATGGCTACGGACGAATAGACGCTTATGCAGCCCTTACCGGCGAAATTATTCCGAATGAACATCCTGTGGCAAATCCTGGCGGGCCTTATACCGGAGTTGAAGATACGCCTGTTGTCTTTGACGGCTCGGCTTCTTTTGACCCTGACGGTGACCCGCTGACCTACTCCTGGGACTTCGGTGACGGCTCACAAGGCAGTGGAATGAGTCCGTCTCACACGTATACCGGTGGAGGCGAATATGTGGTAACTCTGGTTGTAAATGACGGGAAAGCCGATTCTGAGCCCGCAACGACAACGGCAGCCATTGAAGGGCTCAATGACCCGCCGGTTGCGGATGCAGGAGCCGACCAAAGTGTCTCTGATGCTGACGGGACGGGCTTTGAGACCGTTACCTTAGATGGCTCGGCTTCTTTCGATGCTGATGGTGTAATCTCTTCTTACAAATGGATGGAAGGCCAGGTGGTATTAGGCACGGCCGCTGTGGTTAGCCGTGATTTTTCAGCAGGTACACACACTGTTACTTTAACGGTTACTGATGACCAGGATGATTCAGCCAGCGATGATGTTGTAATCATCGTGAATGCCAATCAGTCCCCGACAGCCGAAGCCGGCCCGGACAGAAACGGCTCGGTGGGTCAGACATTGAACTTCGATGGTTCCGGTTCTTCCGACCCTGATGGGAGCATCGTTAGTTACCACTGGGACTTCGGTGATAGCTCATCCGGTACCGGCGTTGGTGTTACCCATACATACGCCGCAGTCGGGACATATACGGTTATTTTGACGGTGACGGACAACGGCGGGCTTACAGGCCAGGACAGTGCTACCGTAACAGTTACCGAAGAGCCCGCCGAGATAGAGGTATTCTATGACGGCTTTGAGGTGGGTGAATGGAATGGGCTTTGGACTGAGGACAGCCAAAATGACTGGTTCCGTTCAACTCAAAGGGCTGTGGATGGAAGTCATTCTGCCGAAGTTGACGGGCGCGCCTCGGATGCACAATTAATCTCAGTTCCCATAGATTTGCAAGGAAGGACAAGTGCCGCCATTAGCTTCTTCTGGTACATCGAAAAAACCCTTGATGGAAGAGAATATCTTGCCTTTGACGTTTCTACTGATGGAGGAGCTAATTGGATTGAGAAGGCACGTTTAAGTGGAAACGTTGACCCGGAAGATACGTGGCACGATGTAAGCATCGACCTGACCGGCATAGATAGTCTTAAGATTCGGTTCAGGGCAAAGATGTCTCGTTCGAATGAAGATGCGAACGTTGATGCGGTTAAGGTTATTGCCCGGTAATTTTTGGTAAAGCGTTACTTGTATTCGAGCCAGGCGTCGCGGAACAACTTGATTGTTTCCCACGGTGTGTTTATCGGGGTATTGCAACTGGCGGACAACATAAAACGGTGCTTGTAGGGCTGCATAACTTCAAGGAGATTTTTCACATAGCCGAATATTTGTTTCTTTGTGGTGAGTTCTTCTATTTCAGCGGCGCTTATTCCGCCGGTAATGATAAATCGGTCGCCGGACAATTCCATCGCCTCTGTGAGCTCAACATCTCCGATGGGAGGGAATGCCACACCTTCCAGCCCATCTACACCTAAAGAGGAAATTAGCTTGAGGTTGTCTTTTTGTTGACCGCAGGCGTGAATGAAAAAGGTCGAGCCGTGTTCGTGACATATCCGGCCGGCCTTTTCGTAGAAAGACGCACTGTAGTTTTCCACATAGCTGGGTGAATGAAACATTGTATCGAGATTGTCCATCGCTATCATTGCCGGCACATTCGCCCGGGCCATCTGCCGAACGAGGTCAAGCTGGGCCTGTTCGTGGATGGACAGTATGTCCCTTGTGCGGTCCGGGTAGTCCGTTATCAGATATGTCGTATCGACTGCTCCGAGAGAGATATGCAGCAGTTTAAGCGGACTGAATAACTCCCCCGCAACGACAATCCCGTCATCGCCGACTTTTTGCTGCTGCCGGGCGTATTGGTCGGCGGAAAACTCCCACCGGCGGGCTGATACTAATTGTTCAAATGCGTCAAGCTGTGAATTGTAATCGTCAACCGGAAATTTTTCCTGCACGAGGGTCGAGCCGTCGGCAACGTAACGCAGACGTTCCGTCAGGTTGCCCGCCTTTGTTTGATAGGTTTTTTCAAATACTCTGTCACTGCCCTGACGATACTCATTAACCGAAACCTCAACTCCATCGAAGATTGGCTTGGCCAATCCGCCGAACCAGCAGCGCTTCTGGTCGCAATAGGTATTTCTGCTGAATACGTCAAGTGCCAGATATTTGATTAAATCTAATTGCGTTCGACAATGGGCAATCTCTTCGGGAACTGTATTATGGTTCTGCTGATGAGCGAACCACTGCCAGTAATTGGGAGCGAACACAAAACGTGCGGGCGTTTCTCTTTTAAGGACGGCCTCTACGACTTCGATGCCGCTACTTCCTGGTATAGACATTTTCACCACTGTTACTGCTGCGAAGCCCGTCCCCGCGAAAGCAGGGAGCAGGAATCCAAAATCGGCGTTTTTGGCCCTGGGTTCCCACCTTTGTGGGAATGACATATTACTCAAACTGACTGATGGTCAGTTTGAAAATGTAAAAATCAAAGTGCAAAATGTAAAATTGCGGAATCCGCCTGACGGCGGATAGCTGTTTTATGACATTTTTTGAGAAACATAATGTATTGTCAAAAACCGACTTACATTTAACACCTGCTGCAAAACCGGTCAGTTTGAATATATTAGATTTTTTAAACCGCTTCTTTAACGGGCTTTCTGGTCAGTTGTGTAATGGCTTCGTGAATTACGGAGCAGCCCTCTTTGACTGCCTCTTCTGTAATGCACAGCGGCGGAGCGATTTTGATACAGCCGCCGCCGAAGCCGACGGGAGCGAACATCATCAGCCCCCTGCGGAAGCAGAGATTGACTGTATCCCAGGCCAGGTCTCCGTCGGGGTCTTTTGTGCCTTTTTTGATGGTCTGCAGGCCGCCTACCAGTCCGGCGCCCGGCGCAAAGCCGATAACGTCTGAAAAATCTTCTTTTATCTTCTGCAGCTCGGTCTGCAGGACTTTGCCGACCTTGTCAGCATTTTCGATTATGTGCTCTTTTTCAATAAGCTCGATATTCGCCAGCGCCGCGGCACAGCAGATAGGATTGCCTGAGTGCGTGCTGGTCATCTCGTTCGGCCCGTAGAGGTCCATAACTTCCTGCCGGCCGATGACGCCGCTTATCGGCATTGAGCTGCTGAGTCCCTTACCTATACAGAACAGGTCGGGCACTATATCGTAAAGCTCGAAGCCCCACTGCCGGCCGCATCTGCCGAAGGCGGCCTGCACTTCATCGAGGCAAAGCAGAGCGTCGTGTTTGTCGCACCAGGCGCGCAGGTCTTTGGCGTATTTTTTCGGCATAAAGTAAGGTCCGCCGCCCTGATAGGTCTCGGTGATTACGCCTGCAACGTTATCAGGGTTGACTCCAAGTTCGGCGAGGGTCTTCTCGAACAGCTTGAAGCCGGTATCTTCACAGCGAAAGCCGTTGGGGAAGGGCACGTGCACAATCTCCGGGTCGAGGTTCTTTATCCAGGCCTTTCCACCAGATATGCCACCCATCTGCTGTGCTCCCAACGTTCTGCCGTGGAATGAGTCGTTAAATCCCACGATGACGCTCTTATTGTCTCCGCCGAGCTTTCGGCCGTATGTGCGCATCAGCTTGAGGGCACATTCGGTTCCTTCCGAGCCGGTGCTTAACAGGAACACCTTGTTTAAGCCCTTCGGTGCAAGCGAAATCAGCTTCTGGACAAGATTGACTCTTGGCTGATTGGGAAAGCAATAGCTGGTAAGCAATGGTTTGGATGCCTGCTTGATAATCGCATTCACAATTTCCTTTCGGCCGTGACCGGCGTTGGTGATAAGCACGCCTGATGAGAAGTCCAGCCACATATTGCCGTAGGCATCGTAGATATTTACTCTTTCGGCGCGGTCCCAGATGACCGGCGGCTGACCTCGCATACTAATCGGTTCGTTCTTACGCAGTTTCTCAAGCTCTTTTATTGTCTGCTCGTTCGGGATTGCCCCGGAAAGCTTGCGAAACTTTGTTAATACCGGTTCTACTTCAGTTGGTACAAGCGGAAATTCTTTTGCCATTTTATCTGGTCTCCTTCCGTTTAAGATTACATCATTGTATTAGTATTTACGAAAATCCACGCCGGCGTTTTCGCCGTAGGTTATTTCGACCTCTCTGGCGTCATTTAATATCGAGAGGCGTCCGGCCTCCATCACCAGCTCATTATAGGAGCTGTTTTTCGGTGTTGCCATAACTGCTTCATCATCAAATTGCCTAATCAGCTTTTGTCTCGCGGCCAGGGCCTTTTTTTCGTCAAGGCCTTCTGCGGCGTCGATACACTTGCAGATGCTTTTCATTATATACTCAATCGAGCGATACCCATAGCCGACGGGTGTCAGACCGCCGCCGCCGATGTTGACGTACTTGAGATAATCGGGGCTCGGCTCGGCATAACAGGTGTCGCCGGGGTCGCTGCCTTTTTTCAGGTATGCGTGTTCAACGCCGCGGTACTGGTCGTTGTGGACAATCATAGTGCCGCAGTCGTCTCCCCTGAAGTGCATCCGTATTCCCTGCCAGTTGCCGCCGGGGCCTTCATCGGGATAGCCGAGGGCGTTCTGGACGTTCAGGACACCGCCGTTCTCGAAGATGACCCTTCCGTCTGTCCAGAGGTAACCTTTGTTGCCGTTCGGATATTCCTCGATGATGCCGTACACCGACACGTATTTGGGCAGAAGACCGGTTATGAAGGTCAACTGGTCGGTGTAATGGCAGGCGATATATGCGAACACGTCTGAGTTCTCGCAGGTGCACCAGTTCTGGAAATTCGAATGGCGATAATACCAGCACTCGTGCAGGGCGGCCTGGCCGAGGCGAAATTCTCCGAATCTGCCCTGTTTGTAGAGCCGGCGGGCCATTAACACACGGTCGTCGAAACGTTTGTGGTACTCCACGCCGATGACCAGACCCTTTTCGTAGGCCTGTTTCTCTATTTTCACGGCCTGGGAGTATTTGAGTACTAGCGGCTTGACGCAGCATATATGCTGGTCGTTCTCCAGCGCCGCCTCAATAACCGTATTGTGCAGATGGTCCGGCACGGCAACTACGACGATATTGCGCTTGGGCATCTTCGCAATTAGCTCTTTGAACAAATCAGGAAACCTCTTTTCCGGGTCGGTATCCAGCGAGGGATACGGTGTAAAGTTTTGGCCGGGAAAGGCCTTTTTGAGCGTCGCATCATCGGCCAGTGTTTTCAGCGGGGGGCTGTTTAAGGCACAAATGCTAATGTCTCCGACGATTCCCATCCGCTGAATATGGTAGATTGCGGGCAGAATCTGCACCTGCGTTATCATTCCGCCGCCGACGATACAAACCTGTGGTTTATCGCTCATTGAAGTTCCTTTCTTATTAGTTTTTTGAATCACATTACTTACTCAATTATACGTCCATAACACACGAGCCGCCTATCGGCGTAACCGTCTCTGCCGCTGTCGGCAGGTTGCGGGGACGGTAGTATTGCTCGGCCATATTGTCGATGAGCTGCCGGGCGTATTTATCCTCAACGACTGCGGCAATAGTGCCGCCGCTTCCGGCGCCGACCAGCCCTGCGCCGACAACACCCTGCGTCGCTATGGCGATATCGACGAGCATATCCATTTCCGGCACGCTGGCGGCGTAACCGCCGGGCTGCCGCCACAGTGCGGCCCCGGCTGTCCGCTCGGGCTCGGCCGATTCTAAATCGCTGATTAAGTCGTCAATCCTCGCAGCGGAGCAGCTATTATCGCTCGGCAGACGTCTTCCGTCAACCAATTTTGTTACGCGGTCGCCATCGTGCGAGATGTTCATCAGCTCGCCAAAGGTCTTCATATCGCCTTTTCGCAGACACTGCGGAACCATATCTGCACGGATGCATTCCGTTAGCCCGTACAGGTATACCTGCCTGATTTTGTATCCTTCTTCGGGTTCATCGTGGCTTCTGAAGATGTGGCGAATATCTTTTTCGTGTTCAGGCAGGAGCTTCAGCACATCCTCGCGTCGGCAAGAGGCCGGCAGCGATTTTACTATGCGATAAATCTCGACCTCGTCAACGCCGAGCCGGGCGGGATTGACGTCACGGAGGTATTTAAGTTTGTCGGCATACTGCGGGAAGCTCTTGCGAATCATCATTAGGCCGAACACGTAGGCGGCCACGCATTTATTGAATGCACTGCGGGCGCCGAGCTGCTTGTTTGCCTTGACCGTACTGTCGGCCAGCACAATCCTGTAGCCGGCGGGAAGCGGAATATTGTCGACTGTTATAGGGAAGCTGGTCATATGCAGGATTGTGTTGGGCCTGCCGAATTTGATGGCTGCGTGGTCGCTGTATCCGCCGCGTGTGCCGACGTACCACTCGGCATAGCCGCAGTGCTCAATCAACTCCATCGGCTCGATTTCGAGCGCATTTATGCGCATTACCGCCTCTACGGCGGCCATAACGACCGCCGAGGACGAGCTAAGCCCCGCCGCTATCGGGATATTGCCGTAGAACATCATATTCATACCCTTAATCGCCGGGGCGAAGGCGCCGTCGTTTCTGGTGTTGAGATGCTGAAAGTACAGCACGGCACAGCGGACATAATTCGACCAGGTAACCGACGGGTCGTTGGCGCGTTTTTCAAATTCATCGTGGCACCAGCTTTCCCAGTTTTGGATTTTTTCGCCTTTCGGCAGGCAGTCACTGATGCGGAATTGCTCATCAGGGAATTGGGCCGACTCGACATTTTTCACTAACACATAATCATCGTCACGCGGCTCGACGACCGCCCACATCTGCTTTACGGCAATGGGGTTGACCGACCCGCCGCGGTGGTCGATATGGGTGCCTAACAGGTTCACCCGACCGGTCGAGCGTGCTATGATGACGCTGCGGTTTGGGCCGTACTTTTGGGCGAATGTTTCGAGCGTCCGCAGGCACATCTTTGCCGCCTCGGCCTTTTCGCCGGTCTGGTCGCCGTATATTTCGTTCAGGCGGCTGTGGAAGCTGCTGTTTGCGTTTTTTACCATATTGCACCACTGGCCGACTTGCCGCAGCCCGTCGATTTCATCAGCCATAAACTTCTATCCTCTAAAAACAAATTCTACAGCAGCACAAAGGGACCTGTGGGTTGTGCACTTATGAGTTGCGCACTACTTTGCAGGGTACGTAAAAGGCCGAATCGGCCAAAACCACAATTCTAAACCGAAAATCGCTGCTGTCAAGCATCAGGACGCCGGGTTTGAGGCGAAATTGGTTTGACAAATGTATAAAACGGTATAAAATCGGCGAAAATTTGCGGTAAAAATGAGATAAACAGCAATTTTGTGAAACTTTCAGGGAGATATTATGAAAAAATTGGTCATACTTTCGACAGATACGTTACATCACAGGTATTTTGTAAATAGGATTCTCGATGCCGGTATCGACATCACGGCGGTCATCTTCGAGACGACACACGTCGAGCCGCCGTTTCATACCGGCCCTTTGTTCGAGGAAGAGGAAAACGCCTTCGAAGAAGAGAATTTCTTCAAGGACGTCTGCAAGGATTTGGACCGAGTTCAGGTCGATACGGTAAAGTCGGTCAATGACGACGAGTGCAAGGCGCTTTTGCAGAAATATCAGCCGGACTACGGCTGTTTGTTCGGTACAGGAAAAGTAAAGCCGTATGTTATAGAGGCGTATAAAGACCTGCTCTTGAATGTTCATCGCGGGATACCGCACCGGTATCGCGGCGTCGATTCGGACCTTTGGGCGATTTATCACCGGGACTGGGACAATATCGGCACCGCCATACATAAGGTTGACGTTACGCTCGATACCGGAAAGTTCGCCGGTATGGAATGGCTGAAATTAAAGAAGGGGATGAAAATCTGGCAGCTTCGCTATTACACGACGGTGAGCGGCACGGACATTATGATAAGTGCGTTCAAGGATTATTTAGCCGGCAATCTGAAATTAAGCTCGCAGGAAGAGGTCGGAAGGTATTATTCCTATATGCCGTTGTGTCTTAAAGAAACAATGGTGCCGAAGTTCAATAATTATTGCGAAAAACTGCCGGAGTAGGGACGGTTAAATGGTTAGTAGTTCATAGTTCGTAGTTCGTTGTTCAGGGGGTATCTCGTATCTCGTGAAGCGTATCTCGCAGGCAAAAGTCAGAGGACGGAGAACAGATGTTGGATGCGGGTGAGGGGATCAGGAAATCAGGGTATCAGGTTGTGGGGAGCAGGGCAGCAGGATATCAGAAGAAAAAGAAATTGAATGTCGAACGCCGAACAAGTCCACAGGACACCTGACGGTGGAATTACGAATGTTGAAGTGAATGAATCGATGCTGGAGGGGTGTAATTTTAACCGCGGAGGACGCTGAGACCGCGGAGATTTTTTAGACAGGATTAACATAGATTTCAGGAGAAGAAACAGCCACGAAGGCACAAAGACACAAAAGAAATTAGACACAGATAAGCTATGTAACCGGAGCCTCCCGGTTTTGTTATACTCGGGCTCGTC
>Ga0315533_1000481_pt1 | contig 34584 bp, 34 predicted proteins | sample SalMarSW160130MG_FD_203081 | JGI IMG/M metagenome (GOLD analysis project Ga0315533, IMG submission 203081) | Salt marsh sediment microbial communities from the Plum Island Ecosystem LTER, Massachusetts, United States - Salt Marsh Sediment SW1601-30 ...
CCGAATGACTTCGAGAAATTAGTCCTTATTCAGGAGAACAGTGGATTACCCCGCCAGACTCTCCTAACCCTATCTGTCCAATCATAGGGGTGCAGTCCACTCTATCCCGCTAGGCATATTCTTGGCTCAAGTCAAGTCCTCTTAGAGGATCAAGACGGAGTTAGGCTTGTTTACACAGGAGATTTTGACTTCCCTAATACAAAGCCTATAACAACAGATGTGTTGGTCTTAGACGCAACCTTCGGTGAGCCCACTCATATTGCCAAGTATAGCAGAGACGAAATCATTGCCTGGCTCGTCTCTCTTGTAAAAAAGGAATTGGAAAGTTCGTCAGTTTGTATACTAGGTCATCGCGGTAAATTACAGGAAGTTATGACGATCTTGACCGAAGCAGGCATTACGGTTCCCTTTTTATGCGAGGCTGATATCTTTGAAATGTGCATGACTTACCAGAAGTATGGCATCAACATAGGGACTATTCTACCGCTAAAAGATGATGCTGCTCAAGAGGTTATCCGAAGAAGCGAACGCCATATTATTTTCCATCTTCTGGGTCGTAGACTAGAGTTACTGCCGCCGATACATTATACGAAAATACGTGTGAGCCGGTGGGGAACAACAGAGTCTTTCTACAGGGTAGCCGATGATTACTACATAGTCGCTCTTTCAGATCATGCTGACTTTAGCGGCATAATGGAATATGTGCGGCAATGCCAACCCAAACTCGTAATAACTGATGATTATCGAGCTGGTTCTGCTGATTCGCTTGCTAAAGCGATTAGAAACGAGCTTCATATAGAAGCAAAAGCTATGCCTTGACAGGAAACTTCAGAGCGTTTTATGCCATCAAATCATTAAAGCCAAATCCATTTTTCCACTTATGCTTTATCGCGTCCTCTACTAAACAAGCCTTTTCATATAAATCGGGATGCATCTCAGCATATTCACGAACCATATGATTCGGTTGGAAAATACAGCACCAGCAGTTACACCTTCGGGAGAACTCGTAACAAGGGTGTAAAAGCAATCCCTCTGCTTCAATGATGTCATAGACCTCTTTTTCTTTTAGATGCAGGCATGGATTCCAAGTTCTGGCTATAAACGAACCATCCTTAAGAGTTGTCGGATTTATTCCCCATTCAGGCAACTTAGAACGGTGCAAACTCTCCTCACCCCTAATACCTGAGACTATTACAACTTCCTTCGCCAGCTTTTCCCTATTTGCCCTAATCCACTTGCTAAGCTCTCTTACCTTCAAATAGAGAGTGCAGTTCCTCATTTGTGGGGTGGGAAAGTGGTTTAGTCTCCGAGCCATCTCCCAAAAATCCTCATACCGCCCTAGAGTCACAAGTGGCAATTCAAACAAGTCAGCAATCATTTGCACATGGGGAAGCGTCTCCAAAAATTCAGCACCCGTGTCTTGATAGCAAAGAATTACTTCTCTTTTAGGATACCGCTCCAAAACCTTCAAGATGGCAACCGTAGAGTCTTTTCCACCACTAAAATTCACTATCACTTTCACTCTAGGCATTTCATCCTCCCAATCATTAGCTTCTTCACGCGTATTGTAGGAAGAAGCATAGCGGGCTGGCGAAAAGCTGTCAAGTCCTATTATTTCATCAACTTATCTCAAGTCCCTAGCTACATTAGTCTTACCCTTCTCAGCTTGCTGTTTTCCCTGTTGCTGCACAACATCACCATTAGACGTTTGAAACTACGGCATAGCATTTGGCTTCTTCTTTAGCCATTAGCTACAATCCGGTAGCTATGATTCTGACCTTTCGTAACTGCCTCGAGTTCGAAAACTCGGGAACTAAGCCGAGAAATATTTAGTAGAAGGGAAAACAGTCAAATTTGTTATCTACTGGGAAGAAGATAAGCCACACTACGAAATGATAGTAGGCTAGCCTCGGATCAAAGCCACTGATTGGGCTGCCACTCCTTCTCCTCTGCCGATAAAGCCCAGACCATCGGTGGTAGTAGCCTTGACTGTTACCTGCGTTGACTCAATACCCAAGGCTTGGCTAATCCTTTTCCGCATTTCGGGGACAAAAGATGAAACCCTCGGGCGTTGAGCAATAATAGTGATGTCGATATTAACTACCCCAAAACCTTGCGCTTTAACTAGCTCACCGATCCTGCCCAGCAAAAGCAAGCTCGATACACCCTCATATTTTGATTCTTCCTCAGGAAATTGAGTACCGATATCACCAAGGTCAGCAGCACCGCACAAAGCATCTATTACAGCGTGGGTTGCTACGTCAGCATCACTCCGTCCCAGCAAGCCCTTATCATAGGGAATATCAACACCACCCAGAATTAGCTTTCGCCCTGAAACTAACGGGTGGCTGTCATAGCCTATGCCGACTCTCAGCCCTCTTTTCACTGGACGTCCTTCGCTATGCTCAAAATCCGCTGTTGTGCAGCAAGCCGCTCACATCTTCCAAAGCCATTATTAGTATACACCTGAACTCCATTCACAAACCGAGGATATCAATTTATGCCCTCAAATACAAATACGTGTTCTCTGGTCGGTTTGCAAGTCTCGTTTTGTATTTCGGGTAGCATCCAGTGCCTTGTCGTGTGGATCAGTTAGTCTGCAAAATGTTTGCAGAATGCTGGGTAGTGGCACAAAGGGTGCTTGGCCCGCTTCAGGGGATGAGGATGGCTGGTCAAGGTGCGCTTGAGTATTCCCCCTTGCTGAACACCGGTGATATAATTGGAAGAAAGGCGGTGGCGGATTGTCGTTTGGAAGACAGGAAAGGGGGTGTTGGGATGGCACAAAGGAACACTGAAATCGAAAAACGGTTGTGGGATGTTGCCGATGAGCTGCGGGCGAATTCCAAACTGAAGTCATCCGAGTATTCCGTTCCGGTACTCGGGCTAATCTTTCTCCGCTATGCTGACCACAAGTTCGCTCAGGCGGAGAAAGGACTCGCGGGAAAAGCAACAGGGCGGCGAACCATCGGGAAGGCGGACTACCAGGCGCGTGGCGTGATGTTCCTGCCAGAAGAAGCGCGGTTTTCTAAACTGCTGAAGCTGCCGGAAGGGGAGAATATCGGCAAGGCTATCAATGACGCCATGAAGGCCATCGAGGCTGAAAACGAGGAACTCAAGGATGTGTTGCCCAAGACCTACAACCGGCTGGAAAACTCTATCCTCATCGAGCTACTTAAACTCATGGCCTCAATCCCGATGAACATCGAGGGTGACGTTTTCGGCAAAATCTACGAGTATTTCCTGGGAGAGTTCGCGATGGCGGAAGGCCAGCATGGGGGTGAGTTCTATACGCCGACGTCGTTAGTCAAGCTGATTGTGGAGATAATCGAACCTTTCCATGGGCGGATACTGGACCCTGCGTGCGGGTCGGGCGGCATGTTTGTGCAGTCAGCACGCTTCGTGGAAAACCACAGGAGGAATCCGAATGCCGAGATAATGGTCTATGGTCAAGAAAAAATAGCCGAGACAGTGCGGTTATGCAAGATGAACCTGGCTGTTCACGGGCTTTCGGGGGATATCCGCCAGGGCAATACTTACTATGAGGATCTGCACAACAGTGTGGGCAAGTTCGACTTCGTCATGGCCAATCCTCCGTTCAACGTGAACCGCGTGGATAAGGAACGGATAAAAAATGAGACTGCCAGGTATCCGCTGGGAATGCCAACAGCGGATAACGCCAATTACTTGTGGATACAGGCCTTCTATAGCGCCCTGAGCGAAGCTGGCCGTGCGGGCTTTATAATGGCCAACTCTGCTGCCGATGCCCGCAGCTCGGAGCTGGAGATCCGCCGCAAGCTCATCGAAGGTCATGCTGTGGACGTGATGGTGGCCGTCGGCCCGAATTTCTTCTACACGGTGGCACTTCCCTGCACCCTCTGGTTTCTGGATAGGGGCAAGAAGGAAGGTGACCGACTAGACAAGGTCTTGTTCCTCGACGCCCGGCAGATTTACCGGCAGGTCGACCGGGCGCACCGCGACTTCACGCCGGAGCAGATTGAGTTCCTGGCTAATATAGTCAGGCTGTACCGCGGTGAAAAGCCAGAGATGGCCATGGGCAGCCATTCACTGATGCAGAGGCATTTCCCCAACAGCAAATATGTCGATGTGCCGGGCCTTTGTAAGGTGGCGACGATCGAACAAATTGAGGAGCAAGGCTGGAGCCTGAACCCGGGGCGATATGTTGGTGTCAAGGAGCGAGAAGAGGGTGATGTTGACTTTGCCGTGCGCCTAGAAGAGTTCAACGAGGAACTGGAGACGCTGAATGGTGAGGCAAGGGCACTTGAGGAGCAAATCGCGGTTAACGTGGCAAGGCTGTTGGAGGGGAGGTGATGAAGACGAAGCTGACACAACGGCAGGCCTGGAGCAGACGGCAACTCGGAGACTATTTTAGAATCAAGCATGGGTATGCTTTCAAAAGTAGGTTATTTGCAAAGGGTGGAGCCTACGTTGTTTTGACGCCCGGCAATTTTCGCCCTGACGGAGGGTTGAAATTCGAGGGACAACAGAAGTACTATGCTGGAGAATTCCCTCCTGATTTCCTTCTAAAGGCAGGCGACTTTCTGATTGTGATGACTGACCTTACCCAGAACGCGCCGATACTGGGCAGCCCAGCCTTTATCCCAGAAGATGACAGGTATCTCCACAATCAGCGGCTCGGCAAGGTCATTGAGCTAAAGGAAGGCACAATGGAGCGTTGTTTTCTTTATCATCTGCTCAATTCTGATGGTGTGAGAGCCCAGATCAAGGCTAGCGCAACGGGGGCCACGGTGAGACATACTGCTCCTGACCGCATCTATGCTGTGGAAGTGGAAGTTCCTCCTCTCCTCACCCAACGCAAAATCGCCGCCATCCTCTCCGCCTACGACGACCTGATTGAGAACAACCTGCGGCGGATCAAGATACTGGAGGAGATGGCTCAGCTTGTCTACCATGAGTGGTTTGTGAACTTCCGCTTTCCAGGCCATGAGAAGGTGCGGATGGTAGATTCGGAGCTGGGGATGATACCAGAGTGGTGGGAGGTAAGAACACTAGGCAACTTCTGTCATATCACTATGGGGCAGTCGCCCAAGTCCGAGTTTTACAACACTGATGGAAAGGGCTTGCCATTCCATCAGGGAGTTACACACTTTGGTCAGCGCTTCCCAACTGATCGTGTATATTGCAGTATCCAGAATCGTATAGCGGAACGGGGAGATATTTTATTTAGTGTGCGTGCACCAGTGGGACGCATCAACGTAGCAAACAAGAAGATTGTAATTGGTCGTGGTCTCTGCGCTATTAGAAGTAACAGCAACTACCACTGGTTTGTGCTTCATCAGTTAAGAGAATTATTCAAAGAGGAAGATACGATGGGTGGTGGAACTATATTCAAGGCTGTAACTAAAGATGACATGCACCGCATTAAAGTCGTGATGCCTGTCGAGACTAGAATCAGACTATTTGAGGAGATAGCCCAGCCCATTGCTGCTGAAGTAGAAGTTTTGACGGACAAAAATGCCAACCTCCGCCAAACCCGGGACCTGCTGCTGCCCAAGCTAATTTCAGGGGAGATGGATGTGTCGGAACTGGATATCGACATTGGGGAGGAGCCCGAGTGACTCAAACCCCGAGCAGTGACTATTCTGAAAGCGCCCTGGTGGAGCAGCCGGCGATAGAGCTGTTCAGTGAACTCGGCTGGGAGACTGCCGATTGCTTCCATGAGTTCGATACTGGCAGGAGTGCGCTGGGGCGGGAGACGCCAGGCGAGGTGGTGCTTACACCACGTCTTCGAGCGGCGCTGGAAAAGCTTAATCCGGGCCTACCGGCTGAAGCTATGGGGCTCGCCATCGAAGAGCTGACGCGTGATCGCAGCGTGATGAGCATGACCGCGGCCAACCGAGAGGTGTACCAGCTACTAAAGGACGGGGTGAAGGTCAATATCCCCAGCGGCGAACAGGGTTACGATGAGAAAACTGAGGTGGTGCGTGTCATCGACTGGAAGGAGCCGTGGAACAACGACTTCTTCCTGGCTTCGCAGTTCTGGGTGACGGGCGAGATGTATAAGCGGCGAGCGGACCTAGTGGGATTCGTCAACGGCATTCCACTGGTGCTGGTTGAATTGAAGGCGGCGCACAAGCAGATTGAGAAGGCATTCAATAAGAATCTCAAAGATTACAAGGATACTATTCCTCACCTGTTCTGGTACAACGGCTTTATCATCCTATCCAATGGCAATGACAGCAAGATTGGCAGCATTTCGGCCGAGTGGGAGCACTTCAATGACTGGAAGAAGATAAACAGCGAGGGTGAAGAGGGAATCATATCGCTGGAGACGATGATTTGGGGAACCTGTCTGCCTGAGAGGCTGTTAGACATTGTGGAGAACTTCACGCTGTTCAGCGATGCCGGTGGCGGGCCGGTCAAGCTAGTGGCGAAGAACCACCAGTATCTGGGGGTTAAGAATGCCATTGACGCGCTCATAAAAGTTAGGGACAGCGCGGGGAAGCTAGGCGTTTTCTGGCATACCCAGGGGAGCGGCAAGAGCTACTCGATGATATTCTTTAGCCAGAAGGTCCTCCGGAAGATGCCAGGGAACTGGACCTTTGTCATCGCTACCGACCGAAAGGAACTCGATGACCAAATATACAAGAACTTCGCCCGGGCGGGGGCAGTTACGGAAAAAGAAGCCCATGCCGCTAGTGCCGAGGAATTGCGGCGGCTTCTCCGGGAGGACCACCGCTATGTCTTTACGCTGATACAGAAGTTCCGCACTGAAGGGGGCGAGAGGCACCCGAAACTGTCGGACCGCTCAGATATCATCGTCATCACAGACGAGGCACATCGCACCCAATACGATATCTTTGCCCTAAACATGAGGAATGCGCTGCCCAACGCGGCATTCATAGGCTTTACCGGCACACCGTTGATGGCTGGGGAGGAGAAGACCAGACAAGTCTTCGGCGATTATGTCAGTATTTATAACTTCAAGCAGTCGGTTGATGATGGGGCGACCGTCCCGCTGTACTACGAGAACCGCATCCCAGAGGTGGTACTGACGAATCAGAATCTCAACGAGGATATGGAGAAGTTGCTGGAGGAGGCGGAGCTGGACGAAGAGCAGGAAAGGAAGCTGGAGCGGGAGTTTTCCAGGGAATACCAGCTTGTGACACGGGATGACCGGCTGGAGAAAATCGCCGAGGACATCGTGGAACACTTCATGGGACGGGGACAAGAGGGGAAGGCGATGGTGGTTTGCATTGATAAGGCAACGGCAGTCCGGATGTACGACAAGGTGCGGAAGCACTGGAAGCAATATCTAGCGGATTTGGAGAGCAAGCTGGCGGTCAGCTCGGTGGAAGAAAGGGATGCTTTGCTGGACAAGATGAGGTACATGAAAGAGACCGATATGGCTGTAGTGGTGTCGCAGTCGCAGAACGAGATTGAGGAAATGAAAGAAAAAGGATTGGATATTAGGCCACACCGCAAACGAATGGTCAAAGAGGACCTTGATGAGAAGTTCAAGGATCCTGATAATCCGCTCCGTGTCGTTTTCGTATGCGCAATGTGGATGACGGGCTTCGATGTGCCGTGCTGCTCGACGATCTACCTCGACAAGCCGATGAAAAACCACACCTTGATGCAGACTATAGCCCGGGCGAACAGGGTATTCGGGGATAAAGTGAACGGCCTGATTGTGGATTACTTCGGCGTCTTCCGCGACCTGCAAAGGGCGCTGGCGATTTATGGCTCGCGGGCTGGTGGTGGCATCAGGGAGGGCGACACGCCGGTGCAAAACAAGGCAGCCCTGGTGGAAAAACTGAAGAAGGCCATTAATGAGACGACGGGGTTTTGTGTTGAGCGGGGCATTGATCTTGGTGAGGTGCAAAGAGTTGAGGGATTCCAGCGCGTGAAGCTGCTGGAGGATGCGGTTGAGGCCATCATCATCAATGATGAATCCAAGCGGAGGTACTTACTGCTGGCCGGGAATGTAAACAAGCTGTATAGGGCAATCCTGCCAGACCGGCAAGCCAACGAATTCTTGCCGATATGTACGCTGTTAGGCGTCATCGCGGAGAAGATCCGTTCTCTAATCCCCCAGGCCGATGTAAGTGGGGTCATGGCGGAGGTGGAAGGGCTGCTGGACGAGTCCATCGCTGCCCAAGGATACGCTATCGGGGACAGACGGGGTAAGTACAAGACCGTGGATTTGAGCAAGATTGACTTCGAGGCTCTGAAGCAGAAATTCGAGAAGAGCCGTAAGCGTATAGAGGCGGAGAGGCTGCGGGGCCTAATCAACAGCAAGTTGGCGAAGATGGTGCGCTTGAACAAGAGCCGCATGGACTACTTGGAAAGGTTCCAGCAGATGATTGATGAATACAATGCCGGTTCCATGAATGTGGATGAGTTCTTCCGGCAACTTACGGAGTTCGCGAAGGAATTGAATCAGGAGGAAAAGCGAGGTGTGGCCGAACGGCTGTCCGAAGAGGAGCTGGCGGTGTTTGACCTGCTGACCAAACCGGACATGGAACTGACCAGCAAGGACAGAAAGCAAGTAAAGAAGGTTGCAGGTGAGCTTCTTGAGACTCTTAAAAAGGAAAAACTTGTCCTTGACTGGCGGAAACGCCAGCAGTCGCGAGCAGCCGTCTTGCTTTCCATTGAGTATACCCTCGACGGTTTGCCTCCAACATACTCTCAAGATATGTATAGAGAGAAGTGTGATTTGGTTTATCGGCACATCTTTGATTCATACTACGGAGAAGGGCGTAGCATCTACGCAAGGGTCTAGAAACAGGATTGCCGCCGGTGCGTGAGGACATTAGAAGGTTTTGGCGAGCTATTTCCGCAGGACTCGGATCTTAACCGGCAATTGAGGTCGCCAGTCTTCTTGCCGGTGAAGCTGCGGCTTATCAGCGCTCATCATAGAAGAGGAATACATCAGGGGCTAGAAGTCTATCAAGCATAGCCTGCGGGTGCTCCAGTACTTCATCAAGTGGGGAGGGTTGTTGACGCGCTCTTTATTCCAGTAGTGTATTGCTCGATTGCTTCCCCGCCATTTGGCATAGTAATCACCCTCACTTGACAAGAAAAGGGATGTTTGCTAGTGCAATACTATAATCACGATGAGAGGCCAATCTGTGGACTTTGTCCCATGGCAATGCCTCTCTTTTGCTTTTTGCCCTCGTACATAGTGACAATCCAAGGGAACATAACGCTACAGTCTTTGCTTGACGCTGCTTCGCTTGATAACCCTGTGCCACTTCCCGTCGGCTTTTGTATGCATTTCCCTGAGGCGGGGAATGTAGTTTATGCCTAGAAAGAGCAGTAGCGCGATGGAGAAAAATATAAGTGGTTGGGAGCCATAGATGAGCCAAGCGGCAAAGGGAAACGCAATAAGAGCGACACTGTAGCAGAAGGTATAGTTGCGGGTGACAATCAGAGCTATCACGGCAACGACGACAAAGAAGGGAATTGCTATGGGCATGAGGAAAACAAGGATAGCCAGAGCGGGAGCTCCACCTTTGCCACCACTGAACTGAAGGAAAACAGGAAACCTATGACCCGCAACGCTAGCAAACCCAGCAACAAGTTGCCATACTATGGGGAGTCCCAGCCAGCGGGACAGGAGAATTGCTGCTACACCTTTAGCCATATCAACTATGAGCACCAGGACCGCTTCTGCCAACCCCACCTCATAGTAAACATTCAATGTTCCCATGTTCTTGCTGCCTACCTCGCGAATATCTATCCCCTTTTTCAGTCGGCCTGCAATATAGGCTGACGGAATAGACCCCAGCAGATAAGCAACTATGATACTGATAACGATGTTTAGCATTTCCATGACGTCATATTCTAGTATTGCCCTGAACGCAAAGCAATGGCCTTGCTCTACCAATGCACTGGTCAAGAGTCCGCCGGGGGCCTTGGCAATCCTAGCATTGATTGGTCGGCTTCGCTAACTACCTCTTCGTCCGCTGAGATACAGGAGTCAACCTTCAGCGATGCCTACAGGTCCAGGTTGAGCAGGAGGGATCGAGAGCTGCCGGACTACCTCTTATCGCCTAGTATAGCTACCAGCAAGAGACCAGGTCCGGTGTGTGCGCCGATTGCTGGGGTCATTTTTGACCGATAGATACGCTCCCTGGGAGACTCAGCGCCAAGTTGCTCAACTAGTCTCTCCGCTTCGTCGGGACAGGCAGTGTCTTCCACGGCCATTTCCTCAATGTAGGTATAGCTCATGGCAAAGCTTTGTAAATGCTTTATCGCTTTGGCTCGAGAGTATGCCTTGCCGGCAGGTTCAACCACACCGTTCCTCAGGGTGATTAGAGGATTCACCCTAAATACTGACCCTAGAAAAGTCTGAGCCTTACCAATACGACCACCTCTCTGGAGATACTCCAAGGTATCAAAAGTGCATAGAAAATCCACACGGGGAATAGTCTTTCGGGCTATCTCTATCACCTCGTCAAGGCTAGCACCAGCCCGAGCTGCTTCGGCTGCCTTCATCACTATGAATCCCTCTGCCATAGTAGCCAGTTCTGAGTCAATTACCTCTACCCTGCAGTTCTTCTTCATTAGCCCAACGCTCTGTTTCGCTACCTCATAGGTGCCACTGAGCTTAGAAGTAAGAATGATAGCAAGGATTTCATCCGTGTCTTGAGCCAGCCTGTCATATGCCTCAGCAAAGGTTCCAGGCGAGGGCACTGAGGTACCTGGAAACATCTTGCTCTGCTTCAGCTTCTCGTAGAACTGCTCAGCAGTCAAGTCAATGCCGTCGCGGTAAACCTTTTCTCCAAAGCGAACCAGCAGGGGAATTACCGTAATCCCCAGCTCCTTAACCACGTCAGATGGCAAATCAGCAACACTGTCAGTTACAATTTTCACCGTCATGACTTCCTACCCCACCATTCAAAGCTGTATTTTATGCATTTGTTACTAAGGGGGCAATAGCACAAGAAGTTACCGCTTCCATTGCGCACTGCGCTAATCTGTTAAATCTCGCTTCTCGATACCAATGGCAAGACTCAGGGCATGTTCTGGGCGATAATCTGCGCTAATGCTAAATCCTCAGGCGTGGTCACCTTTATATTATTGTGAGCACCCATCCAAAGTCTCACCCTGTAGCCTAAACGCTCCACTGCTGTAGCATCATCGGTAACTTCAGTTCTAAGCTCTTGGTAGGCTCTGGTTATTATGTCAGAGGAGAATATTTGCGGAGTTTGCGTTGCCCACAGCTCGTTTCGCTGAAGCGTCTTTACAACTACTCCAGTGTCGTCGGCAAGCTTAATGGTGTCATTCATCGGCACCGCGGCTACAGCAGCCCCAGTCTCCATAGCCGCCTCTATGCCCCGCTGGATCAACTCACAAGTCAAAAAAGGGCGAGCTCCGTCATGTACCATAACCCACGCGCAGTCCTTCAGCCGCCGTATCCCTTCCCTCACCGAGTCCTGTCGCTGTGCACCACCAAGACATACAGCAGCCTTAGACCAAGCTCTCTCTTCGGCCAGCTTCTGCCCCAGCTTCAGATTAGTACTACTCAAAACGATGACTATTTGCTGAACCAAATCACATCCCTGGCAGGTATCTACCGACCAGGCCAATAGAGGTTTGTCCCTGAGCAGAGCAAAGATTTTGTCCACGTCGCCCATCCGCTCACTGCTACCAGCGGCAGCTATAATAGCGCCCAATTTGAGATTGCTTCGCTGCGCTCGCAATGACATTTCGCCACCCTCACCTTAATCCTCTCCCATCAAGGGGGAGGGACTGTGTCCTCGCCCACTAAGTCCTAGCCTCAGAGCTTCGGCCACAGAGCTAGCCTCAATTAATTGAATGCCGGTGGAATTAAGAGATTGCTTCGATGTGCTCGCAATGACCGGGGTAAGTTTAGGTATGAGACAGGATTTAAAACCTAATCTAATGGCTTCAGCAATTCGCCTCTCCACCTGTGGCACCGCCCTGAGTTCTCCATTCAAGCCTAGCTCTCCCAAAACAACCAGCCCTGGAAGCGGTTTGCTATCGTAGAAGCTGGAGGCAATGGCTGAGGCAATCCCCAAATCAACTGCAGGTTCACTGACCTTCAATCCACCGGTAACGTTGACTATTATGTCCTGGTTGGAAAGCTTCAGCCTGGCACGCTTAGTAAGCACAGCACTGATTAGCAGCAGCCGATTGAAATCGATGCCATTAGCGATGCGCCTTGGTGGACCGAAACTGGCAGCTGTAGTCAACGCCTGAATCTCCACCAGCAGCGGCCGACTGCCCTCAAGAGTCGGCACTACAATTGAGCCAATAGCAGCATCATTATGCTGGGATAAGAAAACCTGAGACGGATTTTCCACCTCTATTAGCCCCCCTTGACCCATCTCAAAGATGCCTACCTCGTTAGTCGAGCCAAAACGATTTTTCACCCCTCGCAGCACTCGATAGCTACCAAATGGTTCGCCTTCCAGATACAGCACTACATCGACGATGTGCTCCAGCGCTCCAGGACCAGCAATCGAGCCATCTTTGGTTACATGCCCGGCGATAAATACAGGCACGTTATTTTGCTTCACCCAGTGCATTAACCGTAGTGTACATTCACGTATTTGGGCCAGGTTACCTGGCATCCCCGATACGCCTTCCAGATACATGGTTTGAATGGAATCAACAACAACCAGACTCGGTGAGAGTTCCTGCAGATACTGCACGACCGCGGACAGACTGGTTTCAGAGAGAATAAAAAGCCCTTTGCCACTCACGTTCAGTCGCTCAGCCCTGAGCTTGACCTGGTTAACCGACTCCTCTCCAGAAACATAGGCTACGGGTTTGTTGCTCTTGGCTACCATTGCTGAAACTTGAAGTAAAAGGGTGGATTTGCCTATTCCTGGTTCTCCGCCGATAAGCACTAACGAGCCGGGCACTAAACCACCACCAAGAACTCGGTCTAATTCCCTGAAACCCAGGTGAAGGCGAGGAAAAGAGCCCCCTTCTACTTGAGAAAGCTCTTTGGGTTTGTTTTCGGCATAATAAAGCTGATTCCGAGGAGTAGCTGATAAACTGACTGTGGTCTCTGCAAAGCTATTCCAGGAGCCACAATCGGGACATCGCCCCAGCCATTTAGCGCTTTCCTTACCACATTGCTGGCAAATGAAGACTTGCTTGACTTTGGCTTTATCCCAGCTATTAGGTTTCAAACCAGTGGTCTAGAATGCTCAATACTCAATAACAGCTAGTTTGTCACCAACCTTAACAGTTTGACCAACTGAAACTGCCACCTCTATGGTTGAGCCCTTTACTGGAGACAATATCGGATTTTCCATTTTCATGGCTTCTATAGTGCAAATTACTCCGCCTTCCTCAACAGTATTGCCCACGGTAACATTGACTTGCAATACTCTGCCGGGTAACGGCGCCTCAATTATCTCTTGTGCCATTCCTATAGAACCTCCTTAACTAGTGGTCGCATTACAAGATTTTCCCCATCACAGTCCACCTCTACGGTATCTCCAGATCGGAACTCAGCCCGCAGCAAAGCTTCAGAGAGCTGATCTTCAACTAAATTCTGAATGACACGACGCAGAGGACGGGCTCCAAAAACAGGGTCATAGCCCTTCGTGCCCAAGAGGTCCTTAGCTGCATCAGTGACTTCCAGAGTGATATCCCTCTCCTTAAGCGATGTGGCAACCTGCTTGAGCATCAAGTCAACGATCTTGCGGATGTGCTCTTTAGTTAAAGCGTGAAACACAAGCGTGGCATCGATACGATTGAGAAACTCGGGCCGAAAGATTTTCTTCGTTTCCCCAAGCACCTTCTCCTTCATCTTCTCATATTCCATTTGTTGCTTTTCCTCATTATCAATATGAGCAGCGAAACCGAGGCTCATATCACGCTTAATAAGTTCAGCGCCAATGTTGCTGGTCATGACAATAATACTATTGCGAAAGTCAACACGGCGTCCCTTGGCATCAGTTAAATGACCATCATCAAAAATCTGGAGCAACATGTTGAATACATCGTAATGCGCCTTCTCAATCTCATCGAGAAGAATACAGCAATATGATTTTCGTCTTACCGCCTCAGTTAGTTGGCCACCTTCCTCATAGCCAACATAGCCCGGTGGTGCTCCAACCAAACGAGCTACAGTGTGACGCTCCATAAACTCCGACATATCGAGCCTGATTAAGGTATCTTCACTGCCAAACATAAACTCCGCTAAGGCTCTCACCAGTTCGGTTTTACCCACTCCGGTAGGGCCTAAGAATACAAAGACACCAATGGGGCGTCGCGGGTCTTTCAAACCAGCTCGAGTCCTCCGCACAGCTTTAGCCACGGTATTGATAGCCTCATCCTGACCAATGATTCGGCGATGCAAAGCCTCTTCCATTTGAATCAGGCGGCTGGTTTCATCAGTAGTCAACCTCACCACTGGTATCCCGGTCCACATACTAACGACATCAGCAATATCATCGGCAGTAACTGTGGGTTTGCCTAGCTCCTGCTTAGCTTGCCACTCCTTCTCCATCACGCCAGCGTTCTCTACCAGTTGAAGCTCTCGCTCACGCAGCTCACTGGAATACTCATAATGTTGAGATGCAATAGCTGCTTCCTTCTCCTTACGCACGCTCTCCAAGGCCCGCCTCGCCTCAGCCAAGCCGATAGGTGCACTGCCCCTCCTTATACGCACTCGGGAGCTAGCTTCATCTACTACATCGATAGCTTTGTCAGGCAAGAAACGATCGGGTATGTATCTGGCAGCCAGAGAAGCCGCCGCCTGCACGGCTTCATCACTTATGACCAGGCGGTGAAATTCCTCATACCTGTGCTTGATACCGCGCAAGATGTCCAAGGTTTCTTCCAGACTGGGTTCAGCCACCAGCACAGTCTGAAACCTCCGTTCCAAGGCAGGATCTTTCTCCACATATTTACGATAATCGTTCAAAGTAGTGGCACCAATACACTGTATCTCACCGCGTGACAGTGAGGGTTTCAACATATTGGCAGCATCAACAGCACCTTCGGCTGCCCCAGCGCCTACAATGGTCTGCATTTCATCTATAAATAGGATGCAGTTACCGGCAGCTTTTTCCTCCTCAATGACCCTTTTCAGTCTCTCTTCAAATTCACCCCGATACTTTGTTCCTGCCACCAACGCACCTATATCCAGGGCGACTACTCTCTTGCCTTGCAATACCTCAGGCGTCTCTCCGGCGACTATCCGCTGAGCTAACCCTTCAACAATGGCAGTTTTACCTACACCTGGCTCACCTATGAGCGCTGGATTATTCTTAGTGCGTCGGCTCAGTATTTGAATTACTCTCTCAATTTCCTTCATGCGTCCAATAACAGGGTCAAGCTTGTCGGCCCGGGCCAGGGCAGTTAGATCTGTTCCAAGCTGGTCCAAGGTCGGTGTGCGTGTAGAACTGCGAGCAGTGCGAGCGTGCATTGCCTCGTGTCGCATAACTCGACTAACTTCGTCCCGTGCCCGCTCCAAGGTAATACCGAAACTCTCTAACACGCTGCAAGCTACTCCATCTTTTCCACTTAGTAATCCAAGCAGAAGATGTTCACTACCTATATAGCTGGAATTGAGACGACGCGCTTCATCCACAGCAAGTTCAATAGATTTTTTGGCCCCAGGTGATAGGTTAATCTCACCAATAGTCTGCCTCCCACCCTTCCCAACCACAAACTCTACCGCCGCTTGCACCTTGTTTAGCGGAGCTCCCAGATTAACTAGAACCTTGGCCGCTACCCCTGATTCATCAGCCACTATACCCAGCAATATGTGCTCAGTGTCAATATGGCCATGACCTAGACGCTTAGCCTCCTCTTGAGCTCGAGTTAATATCCTGCGCGCCCCTTCAGAGAATCTTTCAAATCCAGCACTCATATTCAGTTCTCCAAGTCCCCCTGCCTGCTCCTTACCTGTGAGCCAATTATAGATTATGCCACTCCCTACAGTCAAACAGCCTGGGTGCGGTAGGCCATCCCCCGCCCAAAAAACTGTTACCCCTTGACACGGGGGTCAAGTCTGCTCTTAAATTATACGTAAGCAGGATGATGGGCCTTCGGTCGGGGGAAGAGACGGAAGAAAAACCAAAGCTACTGGATGATTCCACAACATCCAAAGTCAGGAAGAGAATTCTCCACATCAGCAGAACGCTAGGTTTTGCGGCAACCCTCAGAACTTGGAGTAACCATCAATGATAATTTCGCGAATGATTACCGCGGTGGATACCCATACAGCAGGTGAGCCAACTCGGGTAGTGACCGGGGGAACACCTTGCATTCGTGGAAATACTATGCAGGAAAAGAAACAATGGATGGCAACAAACTGTGATTATCTTCGCAAAATGCTAATGTGGGAACCAAGGGGACATCGAGATATGTTCGGCGCAGTAATCACAGAGCCCGCTTCAGATGATGCGGATATAGGTGTTGTATTTATGGACAGCGGAGGCTACCTAGACATGTGCGCCCACGGCTCAATAGGGGTAGCCACCGTCTTGGTTGAGACAGGGATAATCAGGTGCGAAAACCTAACCAGCAACCAAGAAAGGCAATTTATCTTGGATACCCCTGCTGGCGAAGTTTATGCCAGAGCAAAGATGGAGAATGGCAAGGTGAGCGCGGTAACTATCAGAAATGTGCCCTCCTTCCTCTACTCTTCCCTAAGCATAAGAGTTAAGTCTGCAAAGGATGTTCCTGTTGATATTGCTTACGGAGGCAATTTCTTTGCTTTGGTAGCGGCAAGGAATTTGGATGTCAAAGTGAACCCTAGGGAGATCAAAAGACTAATAGAATTTGGAGTTGACATCAGGGAAACCGTAAACAAAGAAGTGGATATAGTCCATCCAGCAACACGCAATCAAGACAAAGTGGCATTGGTTGAAATATTTGAAGAAACACGTCCACCGAGGAATGCAGTGATATTTGGTGTGGGACAAGTGGATAGGTCTCCCTGCGGCACCGGCACCTGTGCCAAGATGGCGGTGTTACATGCAAAGAACAAACTAGCAGTGGGGCAAACATACAGATACAGAAGCATACTTGGCACGGAATTCCAAGGTAGAATAGTAGGGGAGACCAAGGTGGGAGACTACGAAGCAATAGTACCAGAGGTTACCGGGAGTGCTTACATCATCGGTATTCAACAGTTCGTCATGGAGGAAGAGGATCCGTTTAGATACGGATTTCAATTGTAACAAGAGGTTCCTTAAGAAGATTTCAAACAGGAGATGTCATGCGTATCGAAGAACATCCCATTCCAACTTTCGAGAAAAGGAGAAGAGTAGAGTTCTTGTTTGACGGTCAGAAGATGTGGGGATACGAGGGTGAGCCTATAGCGGCTGCTCTTCATGCAAACGGAGTGAGGGTTCTGAGTAGGAGCATAAAACTCAACCGGCCCCGAGCTTTCTATTGTGCTATTGGCAATTGTTCCTCTTGCTTCATGAGAGTTAACGGAGAACCCAATGTAAGAACGTGTGTAGAAAAACCTGAACAGGGTATAGTGGTGGAAACCCAGAAAGGGAAAGGTGATTTGAGCAAAGCGAAAATTGAACTTGTTTCGCCGTCAAGAAGTGAGATAAAGAAGACTGAGATAGCGGTCACCGGCGGCGGACCAGCAGGGCTGTCAGCAGCCGTAAGCGCTAATCAGATGGGAGCAAAGGTCACCTTGTTAGACAGGAACTTGAAATTAGGAGGTCAACTGGCTAAACAGACTCACAAGTTCTTTGGCTCTGGAAGACCAGTATGCATCTATCAGACGCACAGATATCGCCAATATCTTGGCTGATAAATTGGACAGAGAGAAAACAGACATTATGCTTGATGCAGCAGTGCTAGGCTACTATCGAGAAGGCGGCATCTTAGCGGCCGAACAGAACGACAAACTCACAAAAATCAAGAAGAACAAGATAATCGCGGCCACAGGAGCTTCCGAAAGGGTCCTTGCCTTTACCAATAATGGCCTGCCGGGCATATATGGAGCTGGTGCTGCTCAGACACTGATGAACGAACACGGTGTGGTTCCCGGGAACAATGTTCTTATGGTTGGAGCAGGCAATGTGGGACTCATTGTCAGCTATCAATTCATGCAGGCAGGAGTCAATGTAGTGGCAATCACAGATGCCGCCCCAAAGATAACTGGATATTGGCTTCATGCCTCCAAGGTGCGCCGGCTAGGGATTACCATTCATACCTCTTACACTGTGAAAGAGGCTCATGGCAAAGAAAGCCTAGAAAGAGCCACCATCTGGAGGCTAGACGAGAATTGGCAACCAACAAAGGGAACAGAAATGGATTTGGATGTAGACGTCATGTGTATTGCTGTAGGTTTGTCACCTTTAAATGAACCGCTGTGGCAAGCCGGTTGCCAGAGGAAATATATCCCCCAATTGGGCGGTCATACCACACTGAGGAACGAAGATATGGAAACGAGTGCAAAAGGTATTTATGTGGCTGGTGACGTGGCTGGAGTGGAAGAAGCCACCAGCGCTATGGTGGAGGGTTCGCTGGCCGGCTTATGTGCAGCAAAGAGCTTAGGCTATGATAATGGTAGATTCAAAGAATTAAGACAAGAGGCAATAAATCATCTTGAAACCTTGCGTTCCGGCCCTATCAGCCAGGGGATAAGAAACGGACTGGAACAGGCGATAATCAGCTAGACAGGTGAAGCGAAAAACGCTCGAGAAGACGGGACTGCCCACATCTGAAGATTTGGCACAGGTTTCTCCTTCAAAAGAAAGATTAGCGCGGGGGCCGGTGGCTATTGTAGAGTGTTTTCCAGCGAATACCTTGCGACCCTTGCTATGCGGCATGCAAGAGAGAAGCCATTAAGGAGTTCAAGCATATGAATGACTTGCCCGAGATCGACTTTGAGCTATGCAATGGTTGCGGTGTCTCCGTCAGCAAATGTCCCGGGCTGGCCATATCTGTTGTAGCCCAGACTCTTTCTGAAAGAGAAGCGCTAGTTAAAATCCCTTACGAATTTCTACCCCTTCCAGAGAAAGGAGAAGTGGTAGATGCTCTTGACCGCAAAGGAGAAACAGTAAGTGAAGCAAGGGTAGTCGATACTCTCAGATTCAAAGATAAGACATGCGTTATTAGTATTGGAGTCCCAAAGGAGCTATCAATGGATGTAAGAAACATCAGGGCACGGAGGGAACAAATATGAGCAGTGATGAGGAGAACACCATTGTTTGCCGCTGCGAAGACATGACTCTCAAAGCGATTAGAGATTTGATTGCCCGCGGGTTCAAAACAATCGACGAACTAAAGAGAATAAGTAAGTGCGGAATGGGGCCCTGCCAGGGTGGAACGTGCCGGCAAATAGTCATGAGGGAAGTAGCTAGAGCTACAGGAAAAGATATCAGAGAAGTCGAGGTTTCCACATTTAGACCGCGAGCCGAAAAGATGAAGCTTGGCTTATCTCTATGGATCAGACGAAGAAACAACTTCCCACCTTTGACGACAAAGCAGAGGCGCTCTACTATTCCCCCCTATTCCGCACCTGGTTTTCCCTCGTCGGCCTGTGCAAACTACCCTGGAATGATATTGAACCAGCAAACAACTGGGAAATATATCAGGGCATGGAGGCAGCCAAAGTGCCGGAGCATGTACAGGACTATTGTTGGCTTTTTGAAGGGGTCACCGGAAAGCCTCTCGCCTGGGAGAAACTGATCCTCGAGTCCGAAGTGGTTCATAATTTGCAGCGCTTATTTAATCTGAAGATGGGTTATGGCACCAGAAAGCATGATACAATTCCCTATCGTGCCATGGGCCCGGTGACAAAAGAGGAGTACGAGTCCCGAAAGGAACGGTATGATGAACAGCTCAAAGGGATTGTCCGGGGGCAACACTGAAGCCAAATCAACAAAGGAGAAAATGGAGGCCCTACGGGCCCACAGGGAGGAGCAATATCAGAAGCTTTGCGACGTAGTATATAAACGTCGAGGATGGGATGCCAGTGGCGTCCCCACCCTGGAAACAGTCAAAAGGTTAAAAATAGACTTTCCTGATGTGCTCAAATTACTGAAGGAGCATCGGAGGTGAGACATGAAGTAGCCTGGGGCTTCAAGAAAAGAAAAGCTAGAAATCCGGTAAAAGGAGGTGTCAAATGAAAAGAACGGCATTGTGCGTCTTGGGAATGCTAGCTTTGCTTTTGGCGGTGATGACATTACCTCTTGGTGGCTGCGCCGGCGAGGCAGCAGCACCACCAGAGGAAGAAGCACCACCAGGAAAAGTCTGGCACTGGTACCCAGCAACTTGGGGTGGTGCAGGCCTAGTGTGGGATCAGTTGAGCTATATTTCCGACGTTATAACCGAAGCATCAGGTGGGCGTATAATATGCGAGCCAACCGCCCCTGGGGCGTTATGTCCACTAAAGGAACAAGTCGACTTTGTGGCTAGTGGCGCTACTGACGCTATGATGCCATATCCTGACCATTATTCAGGAAGGGTCCCCATGTCTGTATTGACGGCCAACGCTTCCTATCTTCTGGATACAACAGAGGAGATGCGCCACTTTCTTGAAGGCCAAAACAATGGACGAGTGCTGCAGATGACCAAGGAGGAATTTGCTAAACAGGGCAATGTAGTGGTAGTCGGAGCGTGCTATTACCCACTTGAGATGATACTGCTCTCCAAGGTCCCGATAGATGGCATAGACGATGTGTCAGGGATAAAGTTCAGGTGTGGTGACGTGCCAGTGGCCAATGCAATGGGCAAGCTTGGAGCTGCAGTTGTTTGGTCTGAACCGTCGGAGATCTACACCATGCTCGCCAGTGGCGCTATTGATGCCGTTACCTATGGCAGTACCAGTGAATCCTTAGACATGGGCTTCGAGGAAGTTACTGAATATTGGCTCAAGAGACCTGTGGCCGGGCCGGTACTGACCGACCTATTTATTGTAAATGGTGACGTATGGCAAGAGCTTCCCGATGAGCTCAAGGCTGTGGTGAAAGCAGCAGTTGAGGCTGGGAATGCTCATATGGAATACCATGCCTGGGTAGACATTCAGAAAGGCTGGATTGAGGCAGAAGAAGCTGGGATAGAAATAGTAGAGTGGTCTGATGAAGATGTCCTTAAATGGAAGAAGGCGGTAGCTTCCTTCCTCCCTGAGTACGCCAAAGATGACGCCAGTACTGAAGCAGTAGAAATACTGAAAGACTTCATCAAAGAGTGGAAGCCTGCGTTAGCCAAAGAACTAGGCATAGCATAAGCCCACTAGAGCTAAGCCAGTATTAGGGGAAACCTCTTGTGCTCCTCCCACCCCTCCTTACGGAAGCGGGAGGAGCGCGGGTTAGTTTGAAATGTGATGAAGTATATCTTGTGTTTTTTACGCGGGATCGATGCTATTAGTGTCTGGACCGGAAAAATCCTGCGCTTCTTGATTCTGGTTATAGGGGGAATGCTATGTTATGAAGCCATCCTCAGATATGCATTCAACGCTCCTACTATCTGGGCCCACGAATTATCTCTGCACCTTTTTGGTGCGTATGCGGTGCTTGGGGGAGCCTATGTTCTCCTTCTCAATGAACATGTTAGAGCCGACCTCATTTATGCCCGCCTATCCCAGAGAGGAAGAACAATTTTTGACCTGACATGCTTCCCAATTTTTTTTATGCTTGCGGCAGTAATATTTGTGGAAGGAGCCGAGCTGGCGGCGCACTCCCTAGCAGCCAGGGAAACTACTCTTACCTTCCTTCACTCTCCGATATACCCGGTTAAGGTATGCATACCTGTGGCAGCCTTCCTGTTGTTACTGCAAGGGCTGGCATACTACATTCGATCTCTTCCAGGGCTATTAAAGGAAAGGGGGTGAATTGAGCCCACTTTTTTATTTAGGCATACTTCTTGCCTGCCTTTTTGGCTGTCTGTTCTTGGGATTTCCTATGGCTTTCACCCTCGGGGCTAGCTCTATAGTAGCTGCCCTTATTTATGGCGGTCCCAAAATGCTCTCCTTCACTGCCACCCAGATTTATGCTGGAATGACCAGTTCAGTTCTGGTTGCTATTCCTCTCTTCGTTTTTATCGCAAATCTTCTAGAGAAATCAGGGATAGCCGATGACATGTACAAAGCTGTACAACAATGGCTAGCACCTTTACCCGGTGCTCTAGCCATAACTACAGTGGGAGTTTGTACTATAATTGCTGCTATTTCAGGAATAGCTGCTGCCGGTGTGGTTACTATGGGGATCATTGCTCTTCCCATTATGCTTAGGCACGGCTATAACAAGAGCATATGCTTGGGGCCTATCATGGCCGGTGGAGCATTGGGAATCCTTATCCCTCCCAGCGTAGTATTTGTCCTTTACGGTATGTTAACCAAGACATCAATAGGAAGGCTATTTGCCGGGGGACTTATGCCAGGCCTCATTCTGGCCTCTTTCTACGTGATCTACATAGGTGTGAGGTGTCACTTCGAGCCAGAGCTCGGTCCTCCCGTGCCTCCTGAAGAGAGGGTATCACTGAAAGAGAAGGTTGCTTTAGGCAAGGGGCTGATTCTGCCCATTATCCTTATTCTTGCTATTTTAGGTTCGATTTTTTTGGGCATCGCCTCTCCCACCGAGTCAGCCGCTATAGGTGGCGCCGCTGCTATAGCCTGTGTTGCTATTCGTGGCAAACTCAGTTGGAAGCTACTGAAACAGGCATGCGACAGAACCTTGGTAGTCAGTTGCATGATTATGTGGATTATTTTCGGCGCAAGCATGTTTTCCTCCATATTCATCAGCTTAGGAACCGCGCATGTAATAGAGCAGGCGTTGATGGGCCTAGAAATAGCACCTATTATGCTGATTGTGTTGATGCAGTTGAGTTACCTAGTTCTGGGGTGTATCACGGAAGAAGTAACCATGTTATGCCTCACCGTGCCTATTTATGCTCCAATTCTTTCCGCTCTGGGTTTTGATCCAGTATGGTTTGGGGTTCTTTTTCTGCTCAACCTGCAGATAGGCTACTTGACCCCGCCTTTCGGCTATTGTCTGTTTTTTATGAGGGGGGTTGCTCCACCAGGAATAAGCATATCAGACATCTACCGGTCTATCTTGCCTTTTATATCGCTTGCGTGGTGCGTGGTACTGCTAGTCCTGTTTTTTCCACAGCTAGCTCTGTGGCTTCCTAACGCCGTTTTTGGCCTGAAGTAGATATCCATGCAGGTATTTCTGGCAAGCCCCTGGACTTATCACGAAAGAAGATAGTCGGATTTGAACTGTGGCGATGGCCATGACACGGAGCAAGGCCCTGCAGTGGAATCGGTGGCAAGTCAATAGATTCTTTGAGGAGTCTCTAAGAAATGATAAGAGTTAATCAGAAGCTTAATAGAACGCCTTACTTCGAAATTCTCTCCGAAGATCAAGTCTATGCTATTCACTCTGCCAGCCTGGAGATTCTAGAGAGGACAGGAATGAACGTCCACAACCAGGAAGCCCTGAATATTTTCAGCCAGGGCGGAGCTTATGTTGAAGGCGACAGGGTCAAGATTCCCCCCGTGATGGTCGAGCAGGCACTTAAGAGTGCTCCTTCTAGGATCCTGGTAACCGGAAGATACGGCAAAGGACAGGTACTGCTAGAAAGAAATGTCGTTAATTATGGATTAGGCACGGATGTACCCAATCATATTGATCCCTATACTCACGAAATACGCCCCACGGTACTTAAGGATATTGAGAATACAGGCAAGGTTGTTCAAAAGTGTGACAACGTTGACTTTACTTCTAATTCAGGCCTTGCCTCCGATATCCCTCCAGAGATGCAAGACTTGTATCATTATAAGGCAGGAAGCACTTATTGCGACAAACCATTCTTCACTACTGCTGCCAATGGCGAGAACATGAAGGCCCTGATTGATATGGCTACAGTCTTTGCTGGTAGTTATGAGAATCTGAGGATGTCACCCTCGCTTATCGTGTATGGCGAGCCAGTTTCTCCTCTGGCGCTTGGCAAAGAAGCAGCAGAAGTCCTCTTGGTTTGCGCAGAGTATAGAATTCCTATTGTATTTCCGCCTATGGTTCAGACAGGTGCTACTGGCCCAATGACTCTAGCTGGTGGTATTGCCCAAGGTAATGCCGAGACTCTTGCCAGCTTAGTGTTGCATCAACTCAAAAGCCCAGGTGCGCCCTTCATCTGGGGCCCGTTTGTAAGCCAGATGGATATGAAAACCACAATTTGTACTTATGGCGGACCGGTTTTTATTAAAGCTCAGGCAGCCCTGGGGCAGATAACTAGATTTTACAACATACCTACCTTCGGATTCGCTTGCTGTACTGACGCTACTGCTGTTGATGTCCAGTGCGGAATAGAGATGCTGTGGTCAATTCTCACAAATGCCTTGGCCGGGCTTAACCTTTGTCACGACATAGGATATCTAAACTCCGGGTTGCTGTTTGGCCTGGAGTCATTGCTGCTAGCTGATGAGCTCATTTCCGCGGTGAATCACTTTATGGATGGAATCGAGGTAAATCAGGAAACCCTAGCCACCGATCTGATCAATGAGGTTGGTCCCGAGGGGAACTTCCTAATGCAAGAGCATACCTTAAGATTCTTAAAGAAAGAGGGTTGGTATCCGCAGTTCTTGAACAGGAAAACTACGAGGCATGGAAAGCAGCAGGCGCCAAGACAGTAAACCAAAGGCTAGAAGAGAGAGTTCACCAGATAATTGAGGCAGACGTTCCTGCGCAAATCCCAAAGGATGAGATGAAAGAGCTAGATAGAATAATTGCCGAGCGAGAAAAGAAATTAGGCTTAAGGAGCTAAACACCTGATGTGGCCTACCAGCACAGTGGAATTGGTTGAAGCTATGATCAGATTAAGATGTGAACCAGTATTGAACTGGCTGACCGAATCATGCTACACTGCTAATAATCAAGAATGCGAGTTGCTGGTGGCGAAGCAAAAGGAACTGAGCTGAAGGTTCCTCCAGGGCGATTCATCCGACCTACGACCAATCTAGCAAAGAAAGCTATTTTCTCTGTACTGGAGAATACTGCATTCAGTTGGCACCGAGTGCTTGATTTGTATGCTGGCAGCGGTGCCTTAGGTATCGAGGCTCTCAGCCGCAAGGCAGAGTGGGCCGATTTTGTTGAGCAAAGAAAGAAATGCTGTGACATTATTAAATATAATCTGGAGAAACTTGGATTCTCAGATAGAGCTCATGTCTACTGCTGCAGTGTGAACAAAGCCATTGCTTTCCTCAGCAATAATTATGATATTGTTCTTATGGATCCCCCTTACTCAGACCCCTCTACCAGTAACTTGCTGGCTATCCTGGCCAAATCGGAACTAACAGAAGCAAATCCCACAATTGTGGTTTGCCATGCAAATCGCTTTCCCCTGAATTCTGACTACGATGGAATACATCTAGTTAAGCAACGCCACTACGGCGATACCTTTGTTTCCGTTTACCAAAGGGAGGGTTAAGTTATGACAATAGCGGTCTATCCTGGCACCTTTGACCCCGTCACCAATGGGCATGCTGATATTGTTAGACGGGCATCAACCCTTTTCGATAAGCTAATCATCGCTATCTATGATAGGCCTGAGAAGCATCTACTTTTCTCCCTCGAACAAAGGGTCAAAATGGCACAGAAGATGGCAACTGATTTGCCTAATACTAGTATCACGTCTTTCACTGGTCTTGCTGTCGATTTCATCCATAGGGTGAAGGGAACAGTCATGATACGGGGCTTGAGAGCGAATTCTGATTTTGAACGAGAATTTGAAATGGCGTTGATGAATAAGAAGCTGGCCCCCGATATTGAGCTGGTTTGCCTGATGACAACCTCTCAATATCAATTCCTTAGTTCTAGCTTAATCAAAGAAGTAGCTAAGTTGGGCGGTTGCCTGGACGGTATGGTCCCTGAGCATGTCGCCGTCGCTCTGAAGGAGAAATTCAACACTTCCTGAGGTTGCAAAACAAAGGGTTACACGTTAAAATCAGGCTCATCAGAAGTTTAAGGAGGTAGTAAAACATGGCATACAAAATTACCGACGAGTGCATTAGCTGCGGTGCCTGTGAAGCGGAATGCAAAAATGAGGCTATCAGCGAGGGCGAAGAGATTTACGTTATCGACCCCGACAAATGCACTGAGTGCGCAGGCTGGTTTGACTCATCCAAGTGTGCTGAGGTCTGCCCTGTAGATGCCTGCGTGCCTGACCCTGACCATAAAGAAACGAAAGACCAACTCGTCGAGAAATGGCGTAAGCTGCATCCAGGTGAGACCCCAGTAGCAGGTACATATTAAGACTGCTTAGCCTTGTCATAGGCAGCTCCGACAGCTTCAAGGAGAAGGGAACGGAAATTCCCCTTTTCTAATTGGAGAAGAGCTTCGGTAGTAGTACCCGCCGGTGTAGTAACCATATTCTTCAACTCAGCAGGATGTTTGTTCAGGTTCTTGGCCGTGAGGGTCGAGCCAAGCACTGTTTGAATCACCAATTTCTCAGACAGGCTGCGCGGTAGGCCAATATGGACGCCAGCTTCGATAAGCACCTCGATGAAAAGAAATACATAAGCCGGGCCACTGCCGCTTAAAGCTGTAGCCATGTCCAAGTATTTCTCATCCGGGACATAGGCTTCCTCGCCCAAAGCACCAAGGACAGATCGGGCCATCTCCTTCTGTGTCTGTCCTACTTCACCACTTGCTGTCCAGACAGTCATTCCCTCACCTATCCGTGCTGGCATATTGGGCATGGCCCGAATTATGTAAGAGTGGCTCAAGTCGTGACGTAGAGTAGACAGGCTGGCGCCAGCAGCTATTGACAACACGACTTGCTCCGGCGAGGGGCTACGTACCCGCTCCATTGCCCGCGGCAGATCCTGTGGCTTCACAGCCAGGATAATCAGGTCAGCCCCATCTATCGCCTTTCTACTATCAGCCGAAGTCCCCACCCCATACTCTCTAGCCAGTAGTTCTCGCCTCGAGCGATCCACATCGCTAACAATAATATCTTGAGGCACAGCAACATCTTTGGCCAAAACACACCTGACCATCGCCTCCCCCATAGTGCCACCACCAATAAAAGTTAGCCTCATTTCCTACCTCACTACGATATTTACCACTCGCTGAGGGACATAAATGACATTGCTGACCTTCTTACCACCAGTGTAAGCTTTCACTCGCTCTCGTCCCAGTGCTAATTCCTCGGCTTTGGCTCCAGTTATAGAAGCGGGCACAACCAGCTTATCCCTCAATTTACCATTTATCTGGATAACCAGGGTGATTTCCTCTTCCTTAGCTATCTCTTCATCAAACTTCGGCCAAGGTTGGTTATGAATGCTATAAGGATGCCCGGCCCTGACCCATAGCTCTTCGGTAAGGTGAGGAGCACTAGGGGCAAGAAGGAGAAGCAAATGCGCAATGGCCTCCTGCCACAAAGAAGCTGAAACATTCCTCCCTTCCTGCACCTTGGATAGATAGTTGGTGAACTCCATAAGGCTAGCCAGCATAGTGTTAAAACGAAACTTCTCCAGATCCTCAGTTACCTTTTTGATTGTCTTGTGTACAATGTGGCGAAGCTCTTTCTCTGCCTTTGGCCTAACTGCCAGGCTAGCATAGCCCCTCTCCACCAAGCTCCACACTCTGTTTAGCCATCTGCTCATACCTACAATGCCGCTATCGCTCCATTCCCCTCCTAGTGCCCAAGGCCCGATAAACATAAGATAGGCACGAACGGCATCGGCCCCCAACTCAGCCACATACTCATCTGGAGCCACTACATTGCCCTTGGATTTACTCATCTTACCGCCACCATAGACTATCGTTCCCTGATTGAACAAACGGGTGAATGGCTCACCGAAGTCAACCACGCCCACGTCTCTTAATGCCTTGATGAAAAAACGAGAATATAGAAGATGCAGCACAGCATGTTCAGCACCCCCGGTATACAAATCCACTGGCAGCCAATACTTTATCCTAGCGTCATCAAAAGGAGCATCATCCGTCTTGGGACTGGTATACCTCAAGAAATACCAGTTAGAACACATAAAGGTATCCATGGTATCGGTTTCCCTTCGCCCTGGGCCGCCACATTTTGGACAGGTGGTATTGACGAATGATTCACAATACTTGAGGGGCGACTCACCAGTAGGCTTGAACTCGGCGTCAGGCGGAAGTAAAACAGGCAGGTCCTTCTCAGGAACAGGAACCATCCCGCATTGGTCACAATAAACGATAGGTATGGGCGCCCCCCAATAACGCTGTCTCGAGATAAGCCAATCACGAATACGATAAGTAATAGTGCGCTTTCCCCACCCTCTTTCTACCAGCCAGTCGCACACTGCCTCATATCCTCGTTCACTGGGCAAACCGCTGAACTCTCCAGAGTTCACCATGGTGCCCTGCCCAACATACGGCTCTGCCAATTCATTGCCCGATCCGCCTGGAGGAGCGATAACAGTTCTAATAGGAAGGTTGAATTTCTTAGCAAACTCGAAGTCCCTTTCATCATGGGCAGGAACTCCCATGACTGCTCCGGTACCATAAGTTAACAGCGCGTAATCAGTAATCCAGATAGGTATTCTTTCCCCATTCACCCTGTTGACAACATAGCTTCCCAAAAAGACGCCTGTTTTCTCTCTCCCCACAGCTGTTCGATCATAGTCAGCCTGTCGCCGGCACCATGCAACATATTCTTCTACCTCAACCTTATGCTCAGGGCTAGTCAGCTGGGGGACTAAAGGGTGCTCCGGCGCGAGCAGGAAGAAAGTCACTCCAAAGATGGTGTCGGGACGAGTAGTAAACACCCTTACTTCCTTCTGCCCTACATCCTCATGTTCCAACCCGAAGGAAATCTCAGTGCCTTCGCTCCTACCAATCCAGTTTCTTTGGATTGTTTCAATGCGCTCTGGCCAATCTATACCGCTGAAGTCAAGAAGTTCATCAGCATATTTGGTAATCCCAAGAAACCACTGCTCCAACTCCTTTTTCGTCACCGGAGTACCACACCTCTCGCATACCCCCTCAGCCACCACTTGCTCATTAGCCAAAACTGTTTGACATCTGGGACACCAGTTGACCGGTGCTTTAGCTCGATAAGCCAGACCAGCATGATAGAACTTCAAGAAAAACCATTGCGTCCATTCATAGTATTCAGGCAGGCAGCTAACCACCTCTCGGCTCCAATCGTAGATCGCTCCCATGCTCTTCAGTTGCCGCCGCATGTTGTCTATATTCCCCATTGTCCACTTGTAAGGGTGGACGCCACGATTGATGGCCGCGTTCTCCGCCGGCAAGCCAAAAGCATCAAAACCCATAGGATGAAGCACATTATACCCCTGCATCCTCTTAAATCTGGCATCGACATCCGAGGGTGCCATGGCATACCAATGCCCAATGTGCAGATCTCCCGAGGGATAGGGGAACATGGTCAGAGCATAGAATTTGGGACGGCTCTTGTCCTCCGTGACTTCATAAATACCATCAGCAGCCCATTTCCTCTGCCACTTCTTTTCGATTTCCTGAGGGTCATATCTCAGCACCATATTCGGATAATTCTAACCCAGTTTGAGGCAAATTGAAAGCTTTTCGATTATAATTGAATCAAGTTCCAGCAAGAACATGAAGATTTCAAATGACAAACAAGCGTAAACGGTATCTACTATCAATTCTTGTATTAGCTTTTCTACTGCTTGGTTCTATTGTCGCATGTGAAATACAAGCACCTCCGTCGCCTCCAGCTATAACTGCCAGACCATCAAGCTTCAGTTTCATTGCGGAACAAGGAGCGCCTAACCCCCCAAACCAGACATTGAGCATATGGAACTCTGGCAACGGGATGCTAAGCTGGTCAATGAGTGACAGTGCTCCCTGGCTTAGCCTAAGCCCCACTGGTGGCAGCTCCACTGGAGAGGTAAGCGACGTAGCCGTATCGGTGGACACCATCAGTATGAGCACCGGCGACTATACCGCAATCATTGCCATCGCTGCTCTGAGTGCCTCCAATACTCCTCAGACAATAGTAGTGAACCTGACCATCAATTCATCACTAGTGCAGGAAGCAGAACAAGTAGCAGAGCAAATAATTGATGCATTAGATACCGACAGACTATTAGAAATAGGCTACAGCCATCCTGAGGAAGTAGTCACAGTCCAGGGGGTCATAGTCAGGGCCTACTATGCTGAAGACTCCACAGGACAACCAACCTTCTTAGATTTCCATGACCCGTATGAGGGGTACTTCACGTGTGTAATTTGGCACGAGGATAGGCAAACCAATGAGCCTATAAGAGACAAGTTTATCGAGGCATTCCCTTCCAATCCTGAAACCTATTTCCTAGATAAGAAAGTGAGGGTAGAGGGCAAGATTGAAATCTACAAAGGAACACCAGAGATTATCTTGGCTGACCCGTCAAAAATCTGGATTGTCGAATAAAGGGCGCTCAGCAATCATCCTTGCCTTAATTCTAACTCTCTCAGCCCCAGGCTGTAACAGAGTTAGTGAGGATGCAGCCCTTGTCACCAGAATTATCGATGGGGACACTATAGAGATTGAAGGCAGTATAAGGGTGCGGTACATCGGCGTTGATACTCCAGAAATTGGCGAGCTCTACTATCTCGAGGCCAAAAAAGCTAACCTCAACCTAGTCGGAGGCGAAAGGATTCAGCTAGAAAAAGATGTCGAGGACAAAGATGAATATGGACGCTTACTCAGATATGTCTGGGTAGACGGAATCATGGTCAATGCCGAGCTCGTCAGATTGGGCTATGCTTATTCCTATTCCTATCCGCCGAACCTTAAATACCAGGCGCACTTCCTCCAACTGGAGAGAGAAGCACGCGAACAAAAACGAGGATTGTGGACTGAGTGATATATGACAAAGATAGAACCCTTTGAAAGGCATACAAGCAGATACGACGATTGGTTCACCAAGCATAGGTTTGTGTACCAATCAGAGCTTGAAGCAGTAAGACATCATCTGCCCCCAAATGAACGAGGGATTGAGATTGGCGTGGGCACAGGACGATTTGCTGCCCCCTTGGGCATTAGGTTTGGGCTTGAGCCATCCGCTAAAATGAGGGAAATCGCACACAAAAGAGGGGTTGCAGTAGTTGGCGGTGTCGCAGAAGCGATCCCCTTCAGCAATTCCATATTTGATTTTGCCCTCATGGTCACCACTATTTGCTTTGTTGATGACCTAGAATCTTCATCTAAAGAGGCCTATAGGATACTGAAGCCAGATGGCTGCCTAATCATAGGCTTCATTGACCGAGGTAGTCCAATTGGACAGTCCTACGAAAGATACAAAGAGAACAATGTATTTTATCGAGCGGCAACTTTCTATTCTGTAGCGGAAGTTGTCTCTATCTTGAACAAAGCTGGCTTCAGAGAGTTTACATTTAGCCAGACCATATTCAAGAACTTGTCGGATATTGATAGGATCGAGCCAGTGAAGTCAAGCTACGGCGAAGGTTCCTTCGTGGTAATCAAGGCCATCAAGAGACTGAGTCACAAGGAACTCCATACCCCAGCTTTATAGGTTGTCAGATACTTCCCAGAAGTCATAGCGCTCGTAAGCCATTAGCCAAACCAAGAAACCATGTAACCCGCGCAACTACCAAGGAAAGGAGGACACAATGCTCAATATGAAATTGGACTCAAGTTGGCGGGGAAAGGTCATGAAGAAAGAGCCCCAAAAACCTTGACAGCATGGGGCCGCTAATGTACTATGATACGCTAAGCTAGAAATTTGGGAAACGTAAACCAGTAGAGAGAGGTAAACATGAGAAAGCCAAAGATCAATAGCGGCGTAGAAACTGGACCACAGTTAGATGCAGCGAAGTTCATGGGGTACCGTAGACCAGATGGAACGGTTGGAGTGCGAAATTACGTTGCGATTATTTCCACTGTTGGCTGCGCTAACGAGATTACACTGGATATTTCTTCTCGTGTAATCGGTACAATCCCTATTACTCACAAACAGGGTTGCCCAGGGGTTGCCTGGGATTTAGACATGACGATGCGAACCCTGGTCGGCTTAGGTAGGAATCCCAATATAGCAGCAGTTCTTCTGGTCGGCTTAGGATGTGAAAGCGTAGATAGGGAACGGGTGAAGGAGCAAATTGCTAAGTCTGGAAAGCCCGTTGAGCTGATCAGCGCCCAAGAAACTGGCGGAGGCATTAAAACCACGGCACTGGGAGTTGAAATTGCAGCTCAAATGGTTCAAGCGGCTTCTGAAATTTCGAGAGAGGAATTTGGTGCCTCACAGCTAATAGTAGGCGCCAAGTGCGGCTCCTCAGACGCCACATCAGGAATTAGCGCTAACAGAGCGGTGGGGAATTTTGCCGATATTGTAGTCAATGAGGGCGGTGCTTTTGTTTTTGGTGAACTCGCCGACATTCTGGGCAATGAGCAAAACTTAGCCAATCGAGCAATACGCCCAGAGGTCGGCCAAGCGCTGATTGATGCCATAAGCAATTATCTCAAGAGAGGAATGAGCTTGGGGTTTAATTTAGTTGGTGCTGGGGTGACTACGGGAAACAAGAAGGGAGGCATAACCACCGTGGTCGAGAAATCTTCAGGAGCTGTGGTAAAGGCCGGAACTACTCCGCTAAAGGGAGTTATCACCTATGGCGACGCTGTCACCGGGGGTGGGTTGCATATTCTAACTGGTTCTGCTCGCGGCGCAGAACTCCTTACCGGGGAAGCTGCTGCCGGCTGCCAGATTGGTATATGGACAACCGGCCGTGGTGCTCTACAAGGGCATCCACTTATGCCAGTTATTAAGGTGACTGGGAATATTGATACATGGAACAGATTAAGGCCAAACATGGATTTCAATGCTAGTGGTATAATCGCTGGAACGGACACCGTTGAGGAAGTCGGTAAGAGGCTCTTCGAAGAGGTGCTGAAGGTCGCTTCGGGTAAGCTAACAAGGGCCGAGATACTACACTATGACAGGTTTATGGATATAGATGGCTTCGCGCACGTTGTTTAGAGGAGGGTTACACAAATGGGCAATGGCATTTTGACCGATAGGAGTGACAATGTAGCTACTGTAATCTCAGATATAACAAAGGGCGAGATAATTAGTATAAAAACAGAGTTAGGAGCTAAGGAGATTGAAGCCAGAGAGGCTGTTCCGTATGGGCACAAGGTAGCTCTTATACACATAGCTAAGGGAGGTGAGGTCGTTAAGTACGGTATCGTCATTGGCTATGCGACAAGAGATATAGAACAGGGGGAATGGGTTCATACGCACAACACCGCGGAAGCTTATGTTGCCTCCGTGGCCACATAGTGTTGGTCGGTCGGTTTCGAATCTTTTAGAGATAGATTAGGAGGCAAAATGGATTACGTGACGATACCAGAAAAGAGAATCCCAGTGGCCAAGAATACTGATCTTCTAGTCTGTGGCGGTGGCGTAGCTGGTTTTGCCGCTGCCATCGCAGCCGCTAGGATGGGGGCCGAGGTGTTTCTTGTTGAAAGGTATGGTTTCCTAGGAGGCGAGGCTACCACGTCCTTGGTAATAACGGTACCGCCCATGAATAACGGATTTAATAAGGAAATCTGCGATAGACTAACAAAATTGGGGGCTTACGGCCCTATGAGATATCCCGCAGCAGATCCTATGGCACAGGGCATACGGATGGAAGCCTATGACCCAGAGGTCTTCAAGCACGAAATGGTTGCCATGCTGCGAGAAGAGAACGTAGGATTGTTACTTCACACCTACATTGTGGATGCCATAGTTGAAGGCAACGTAATCAAAGGCATTGTCATCGAAAACAAGGGTGGCCGTCAGGCGATACTAGCCAATGTGATTGTTGACGCTACCGGCGATGCTGACGTTGTCCATTTCGCCAAGGCGCCGTATGTGAATGATGCCGAAGGGGCCATACCCATGACCATGATGTTCAACATGACTGGCGTTGACAGTGACAAGGCTATTGGCCAGATAGGCAACTGGAGCCGTGTCCATGACCTGTTGCGTGAATCAGTAGAAAGGGGCGAGGTGGAATTCGATCTTGGCATGACCATGAAGGCAGGCGCACCAGGTGTCAGTATAGAGAATCTGGTCTATCCTGACGAAGTCAATATCTGGTCAGGTAATCTATTTGGTAGATCAGGCGTCGACCCAGAGGATTTGACTGAGGCCGAGATAATTACAAGGGAACATGCTTATATTTTGGCGGGGTGGCTAAAGGAGAACATCCACGGTTTTGAAAATGCCAGGATTGAGATGATGTCAACGCAGGTGGGGGTGCGTAGAAGCAGACAAATCAAACCAAGGAGGCTCGACTCAGACGGAGTTGTTTGCAAGCCTTACTGTAATAGCACCGTAACTCTAACCTATAGCTCGTTGGTTCCAGAGGTGGTGGATAGCCTGCTGGTTGCAGGCAGATGTGTGCACGCTAAGGAAGACAAGTTTGGAGGAATTTTCCGGCTTATACCCCCATGCCTCAATACGGGGCAAGCTGCAGGCATGGCAGCAGCAATAGCACTCGAAAACGGCGTAACGCCTGCCGCGGTGGATGTGCCTACACTCCAGCAAGATTTGATAAGAGCTGGGCAGGAGTTGGGACTCTAGTACAGAAGGAGCTGGCAGGGCAAGTTTGAAAGCGATTAAAGAGAGTCTCAAAAATCAAATGGTCTATCGTACGAAAGGGGGAGATTAACTCAAAATGCAGGACA
>Ga0315533_1000482_pt1 | contig 34572 bp, 37 predicted proteins | sample SalMarSW160130MG_FD_203081 | JGI IMG/M metagenome (GOLD analysis project Ga0315533, IMG submission 203081) | Salt marsh sediment microbial communities from the Plum Island Ecosystem LTER, Massachusetts, United States - Salt Marsh Sediment SW1601-30 ...
CAAGCGATATCCAATCTTGACCCAAGTCTTCAGTGGTGGCGGTGTCGCTGTTCTCTACCTCTCCATTTTCGCTGCCTCTGCAATCTATAATATGATTCACTTTTATGTCGCCATTGCCCTTCTATTGCTGGTCAGTATGGCTTCAGCAGCATTGGCCCTTCGCTATAATTCCATGGCTCTGGCTATAATAGGTATACTCGGTGCCTTCGTTGCCCCCTTTACTCTCGGGATGGGTGAAGCCTGGCAGTTCTTGGCTTATGTCATTGTGGTTGACCTTGGTGTTCTTTTCCTATCCACCTTTCGCAATTGGCGCTGGCTCACCCTCCTGGCATTGGTCTGCTCACTGGTGGTTTTCGGCATCTGGCATGGTGAGTTTGGCAGGACGGTTAGCCTGACCACTGCTGAGGTAGGCATAACACTTATCTTTCTCATCTTTGTCGGTGCCACCACTCTCTTCCACATCATCCGGCGCCGTGTCCCTAAAGCCTTTGACTACGCTCTGATGGTGCTTAATGCCAGCGCTTATCTTGGAATAAGTCTTGGACTAATGTGGGATTATTACCGAGCATGGATGGGTGGTTTTGTCTTACTGCTGGCACTATTCTATGGTGCTTTATCTTACGTAGCCCTTAAACGAAGTGCCGAGAACGCAAGGCTCAGCATGTTCGCTCTGGGCATTGCTTTGGGCTGCCTGACTTTGGCTATACCCATCCAGCTTAGGGATAGTGCATGGACAACGATAGCTTGGGCGGTTGAAGCCACTGTTCTGATATGGCTATCACTCACTTTTCGGATGCCTCGGCTCCGGCTGTATAGCTATGTTGTCTTTGCTATCGTGGCGGTGCGCTTGCTGTTCTTCGATACCTCTGTCAACATAAGCACCTTTCAGCCGGTACTCAATGAGCGATTCCCAGCTTTCGCAGTCAGTATAGCTGCAATGTACGTGTCATATTATCTTCTGATGCGAGGAGGAAAGAGTTCCAGTCGAGGTGGAGTAGCCACCACAGCTCTTTTGGTAGCGGCGAATTTCTTTTCCCTCTGGATACTGAGCTTTGAAGTCTGGGACTCCTTCGCAAGTGCCTTGCAAACTTCGGCATTGCCTGCAAGAGAAGGACTCAGGAATGCTCAAACCTTCTCTCTTACTGCAGTCTGGGCAATTTACGCTGTCATCGGATTGGTCATTGGCATTGTGAAACGCTGGCGCCGCGTGCGGATCGGTGCTATGATTCTGCTGGCTGTTCCCATCGTCAAGGTATTTGTCTACGATGTATTTAAGCTGGAGATGGGTTATCGCATCGCTGCTTTCGTCGGCCTTGGGGTGCTTCTGCTTGTCAGTGGCTACCTTTACCAGCGCTATAGCAATGTCATCAAGGGATTTTTCATTGAGAAATAGAGGCTGATCCGGGACAAAAGTATTTATCATCACTGTGGTGCTTCTGGCACCAGCATCTTCCAGTGTAGCCGCCGACTTTTCACGACGCGACTGGCGCTACCCTTGTTGGCGGTCTGGTGGGAGTGAATATTGGCACTATAAGCAACTCCTTCTGGGACACCGAAACCAGTGGACAAGCTACTTCAGATGGCGGGACAGGCAAGAATACCACGGAAATGAAGGATATCGCCGCCTTCTCAGGTGCAGGCTGGAACATAACCACAGTCGCCAATCCCGGCACGCGCAACCCCGCCTACATCTGGAATATCGTTGACGGCGTGACCTATCCCTTCCTGAGCTGGCAGTCGTAACTCTTTATACGGCCATATTCGGGCCAATAACCCTAAAGGAAAACGGTATCGAATATCTATACGCATCGCTGGACAAACATCCCGATGTTCGTCTAGTGGTTACTCCTTAACTCCATAGTATTCCTTGGATACCTCATAAAAACTACTACTAATTTTCTTTAATATCCTTCCTTAATGATAATTTAACAATGATATCATATAATTGTGCGATAGGAACTATAAGGCGAATATAGGGTATGAAGATAATACCTAGTTCGAGGAAGAACCGTGACATAGCAGTAGCTATCATCTTTTTGGCTGTGATAGCCTTTAATGTCTGGCTGGTAAGCTGGCTGTCTGCTCATTACAATCTCACCATATCCAGTACCGAAGGCGGCGAGGTAACCACTCCCGGTGAGGGGACATTTACCTATGACGAAGGAACGGTGGTCAACCTGGTGGCCGAGGCTGAGGAGGGCTACTACTTTGTTAACTGGACTGGCGATGTGAGTGCCATCACCGATGTTAATGCTGATGCAACCAGTATCACAATGGACGGTCACTATTCTATCAACGCTAACTTTGGCCTGGAAATACGGGATTGGTATGATTTGGATGCCATCAGGAACAACTTGAGCGGCAGTTACATCCTGATGAACGACCTCGATTCCACTACTCCCGGTTATGAGGAGCTGGCAAGCCCGACAGCCAATGGGGGCAAAGGCTGGGAACCGATTGGAATTCCGGTGGTTAGCGCCTCGTTTACCGGGACTTTCGACGGGCAAGGATACGAGATACGTGACCTGTTTATCAACCGCCCTGTCAAGGGTCGTGTCGGGCTTTTCGGTTCTGTTTATGAAGGGGCTATCATTAAGAATGTCGGCGTGGTGAACGTCACTGTGGTCGGCGATAGTATCGTTGGTGGTCTGGTGGGACATAATGATGGTAGCACTGTGAGCAACTCCTATTCCACCGGTAACGTCACTGGCAATGACTGGGTTGGCGGTCTGGTGGGATATAATTATGGTAGCACTGTGAGCAACTCCTATTCCACCGGCAACGTCACTGGAGATGAACATGTTGGTGGTCTGGTAGGATACACTTACTACGGCACTATGAGCAACTCCTATTCCACCGGCAACGTCACTGGCGATGAGTACGTTGGTGGTCTGGTGGGAGAGAATGATGAAGGCACCGTGAGCAGCTCTTTCTGGGATATCGAAACCAGCGGACAAGCTACTTCGGATGGCGGTACAGGCAAGAACACCACGGAAATGCAAGATATCGCCACCTTCTCGCTTACGGGATGGAACATTATCGCAGTCGCCGATCCTAGCATGCGCAACCCTACCTATATCTGGAATATCGTCAATGGAGTAACCTATCCCTTCCTGAGCTGGCAGTCATAACTCTTTATACGGCCATTTTCGGGCCAATAAACCTAAAGGAAAACGGAATCGAATATCTATACGCATCGCTGGACAAACATCCCTATGTTGGTTCGATAGCACATATATGCGGCCAAATTGCATCTCGTCTCATTAGGACTACGAAGCTCCCTATTGCTCCTTGGCACAGCAACATTTACAATATCATCCAGGGAAATAGATGATAATCGATGCTCACGCACATGCCTGTGGTGAATTTGCAGACCCCCAAAAATTGACCGGGATTTTGGACAAGCTGGGGGTAGACAAAGTTGCTCTTTGCCCCGGACTGAAAGGCCACACCAGTGCACCCACCCCTCCAAATATCCCAATATCAGCTATCAAGCAGCACCCTCTTTACGGACGATATTTCATAAATCCTGGAATCCGATTCAACTATAATTGCCTATTAAGAGAGAAACAGGATGGCAATGAATTCGTCTACTCTCTGGCTAAAGCACACCCGGATAGAATAATTCAAATATATTGGTTGGACCCACGAAAACCAGATTTCATAACGAAATTGGAGAAAGACTTCGAGAAATGGCATTTTAAAGGAATTAAGCTGCACCAGGTATGTACTCCATTTATGAGTGATGGAATTGAGATTAATGATATAGCTAGATTCTGTGGAGAAAAGCGACTCCCACTATTTATTCACCTGTGGTCGGATGGAGATGCCTTAAAACTGCTGAACCTTGCGAAGAACTATCCTGAAACAGATTTCATACTGCTTCATCTGGTTGGTTTAGAAGCAGTTGCTGAGCAGGCCAAATATACAAAAAACATTCATTATGAAATTTCTCCATTCTCCTATATAAATGAGAAAAGGCTAAAATACGCAATCGATACCCTGGGTGCAGACCGTATCATACTAGGCTCTGACACACCCTGGGATAAAGACTCGCTAGAAAACAACATAGCAAGAATCAATAGATTGAATATAAATAGCACGGAAAAAGAGTGTATTCTGGGGGATAACATTGCGGATATATTGAAGCTAAAATTACCAGACAGACGTGCTTAGTGTTGTTCGGGAGTAATGATTATAGGATTACTTGCTTTTATGGTTTTTGTGGCCTTTCTACTCGCCTTCTGGGAAATCCAAATCGAAGGTAAGGATGGCTGGGCAGCGAAGCTACCTGGCTGGCGTATAGAAAAGGGATGGCTTGTCAAGTTGGCGGGTGGACGCCCGATAACCGGCTACCACTTTTTTATGACGCTGTTCCTGATTGCCATAGTTCATCTGCCGTTGTTTTTTGTTCCGTGGAGTTGGCGGTTAGAAAGTCTGCTGCTTGGCTTTTATGTAGGCATGGTTTTTCTAGAAGACTTCTTATGGTTTGTTTTAAATCCACACTATGGGATTAAAAACTTCCGCAAAGGAAAAATCTGGTGGCACAAACCATGGTGGGGGCCGGTCCCTGCTTTATACTGGTTTTTACTCATCATCGTCATCGTATTAATTTATTTCGGAAGAACCGCTATCTAAATGTATTATAGTGTCGGAAAGAAGCTGTAGGTAGCAATATAGAGAAAATATCCCGCCGTGGCTTTATTCTCGGTCTACATATACATCAGGTATTATGGATGGCAAAATAAACGATCCGATGAACTGTTCGCGATGACTTGTGTCTAGGGGAAAATAATGAGGATAATACTAGCCCTAAAATGGGATATAATGTCTACCAGGGTATGCTCGTAGAGCCAGTTCCTGTTCAGCATATCTATGGTTTGATTGGCTTGCCTTCATATTGATAAAGACAGTAAGATAATAGTAAGCTAATAATGATATCCGGCAGAACAGTATTATTTAAATCTTATCGGAAAGGAGTAGACCAATCGGTAAAATTGATGAAAGTATATTAAACAAGGCATTCGAAAATGCCAAACGGCACGAGATGAAAAGTAGCGGCTGCCCACAATGCACAATTGCCGGAATTTTCGAGGCACTTGACATCGAAAATGACGACGTTTTCAAAGCTGCCACCGGGCTCGCTGATGGAGTAGGCTTAACAGGTGATGGGCATTGCGGAGCACTTTCCGGGGGTGTCATGGCAATAAGTTATCTCTTCGGCAGAGGGGGTAAAGATTTCGGCGATATGATGAAACAGGTGCATGCTCTCAGACTGTCTAAGAAACTGCATGACCAGTTCATTGAAAAATATGGCACCTGCCGATGTGCTGACATCCAGACCAAGTTTGTCGGCAGATTCTTCAATCTCTATGACCCGGATGAAATGGAAGCAGCTTCTAAGGCAGGTATGGGGGACAAATGTTCAACGCTTGTGGGAGAAGTAGCCCGAATGGCGACCAAAATCATCTTGGAGGAAAGAGAAAGGCTTAGGGAAAAAGCTAACCAAGCCTGATGATTAAGCTGCTCCCAGTAGTTGTACCACTTCTTAGGTCTTTGCCATAGTTAAGACATCCTCAAGTACGGGTGGACGATAGCTCTTGGCACTGTGGACATGCCTGATTATATTCTTTTCTCAACTGCTCAATCAATATCCTGGCTTCGAATGTCGTAAAAATTTCCCGGTCAAGCAGCTCATCTCTGAACTTACCGTTAAAGGATTTGATATAGCCATTATCCCAAGGGCTGGCCGGTCCAACGTACCTGGTCTTAACTCCTAATCGGTTGAGCCCGGATCCTATGGCTTTGGCCATAGGTTCCGGGCCTTCGTCAGAACGGATATGCTCTGGTATGCCTCGAAAAATAAAAGGGTAGCACAGTAGGCCGACCACGTCCTGAGTTTCAATCTTGCGAGCTACCAATATAGCCAGACGTTCCCGTGTAAATTTATCGATGATATTCAGTATCTTCATAGAATTCCAGGGACACCATACCAATTAGACCCACTACAAATTAGGCACTATGTTCCCAGAATACCACGATACAGTCGCTTGTCCCGGTCAACGCAAAACGAGGAACTAAACAGAATGACTTTTTGTTACCTGACTAACGTCAGACAGGGGTCTACGCCTTCAGTATCGCCTTATGGCTCAGCGCCCGCTCCAGTGAGGGCTGCATCTTCATCTCGCGGAACACTTTGATAGCAAAAATAAGGTGCTCAACTGCTTCCTTTCGAATAATAGCAGACTGATCCCAAGTATAATAGCCGAATAGCTGAATTTATTTACGATTTTAGGCAACTGGCTTCGCCAACGACTATTTTTTCTTGCATTTGGTTCTCTAGGTAAACATCAAGCGTAAGCCTATTACTACCTGCTTCTTTTTCTATCGCTTTTATTACCCCGTGAGCGGTGACGATATCACCGTTAATTGCTCCACCACCGATGAAGGATACATTTATTTTCCCATGGTAGAACCAATTCTGACCGAAGTAGTTATATAGCATTTCCAATACGTAGCTAAGCAAAGTTGAGCCCCCGATTAAAGCACCACGCATGCCAAAGTCCCTGGCGTAGTCATCAGTATGGATAACGTTGCGTCCATTAGGGTCAATGGGCATATAGGCGGTTTTGGTTAAAATGGGAATTTCATCGCCAACCTTTAGACTTCTGGTGATTTTCTCCATTATTTCTTCAGTCCTCACTCGACATATACGGTGGTCTCACGGCTTCTCATCAGTACCTCACCCTCTTCGTCTACTGTTTCATAATCAGCTACAACGTAGTTTCGGTCCCGCTTCACATATTTTTCAATAATCTTACCCCTAATATATACCTTGGTACCGACTTTCATTGGCTTGAGAAATTCATGTTCGCTTTTTGCCCATATAGAAGCACGTAAATCAGGCAAAGCCGCAAACTTCATCTGGGCATGATATCTAATTGTAATCCCGGGAGGAGTAAATCCGAGTTTTTCCAACTGTTCCTGTGTCTCCCAATGAACAAGCTCAGCCCTCTTTTTAACCGTATTACTATCGAGGACTATTTCCAGTGGTCCCATCTCCAGTCCAATGGGGAGAGCTTCCCAGCTAGACTTTTGCGTCATTTCATTCTCACCTGCAAGGATAAAATAGCTCGCTATTATGTAGCTGGGTCATTCTATCAATAAATTCAACTATGTCAGCTATCTACAGTCGAGTTAACCTTGTTATCAAGACAGTCAAAGGATTTATATAAAATCAGTCTATGAGCCTCAGGGAGGAATGTCAAGCCCTGTGGGATTGCACAAAATGACGGATTGTGCAGTTTTCCACTCGCTTTTAAGCGCTAAGTAATCAATTCAATTCCGCCTCTGGTAATCTGACTCAGAAGACACCGAAGGGCAAGGAGCTAAGATTGCTAGGTCGCTTACTAAGGTTATTGAATCCTGCCGTGGCTTTATTCGTGCCTTAAGTCTGTCCCAAGCGCTATGGATGGCAAAGTGAACAATCCGATCAAAAGTGTAGTGCCTTGCACAAAAAGATGAAATGCGCCTTCACAATCCAGCTCAGGTAGTGACATACGCTTTGGGTATCTCCTTGTGCCTCAGCGCCCGCTCCAATGAGGGCTCCATTTTCATGTCACAGAACTCGCCGGTGGCAAATTAATGCACCAGACTCTAAGTGCCTCCGGCTCGGTGGCAGAAGGGGCGCCGGCACATGGCTCTTCACTTGATGGCGAAGACACCGGTTGTCCGAGTCTCAGCTTCGGTCGGCAGGGTTTTCGTCCAATCAATAAGAATACTGACGAATAGTTTGGGGTCCAGCAAGTGCATGGCATGTCCCATTTGCGGAAAGGAGAGACGAGTAAAGGGGTGGCCGGCATTCTTCACCAACCTCTCGACCTGGTTAACCTGTTGGACCGTGGATGCCCCCGCCAGAGTACCAGTCTTTTCATCGACCTGTGAAAAATGATGGGTAAAGAGCACCGGACACTTGACACGCGAAAGCATCTGGGCATGGTCACATGACGCCCCAATGCTCCCAGTCACGCAAGCCTTAGCCCACTCAGGGTCGTATTCCTTCAAGTTCTGCGGTGGTTCGGTTCCTTCCTGGAATCTGGCTTTGAACATCTGTGCCATTATGGGAGGCAAAGTGTCCGTGGCGGCCCTCAACATTCCCTCGACATCTCCGATACACCACTGATTGCCGAGATATGCACTATATAATTCAAAAAACGGACCGGCAGCCTGCCGAATCGATGGCCCGTAGGCCGGATTGAGTTCGCAGGTGAACAGCGGAGGGTCCTCATAATGAGCACCACGGATCATCCCGGGGGGCACATAGGCCGACAGCCAGGCCGCGAGCACACCTCCTGACGACAACCCGCTGACCACGACCGGCCGGGCGATCACAAAGGTGATAAACCTGACCAGGTCATTGCCCATGTTGTCGAAGGTGTAGCGTCCCGGGGTACGGCTCGACCGGCCCTGCCCAGGCAAATCGACCGCGAACAACTGGAAGTGTTCAGAAAGTATCCCCATGGCCTTTTCATATCCCCACCATGATTCGGTTTGCCCGGGAATAAGTATTATGGCAGGTTTGTCAGGTGAACCGGTCGTGGCATAATTGATTACGGCATCGCCGGTGTCGAACAAGTGCTCGTCATACTTGTGCGGTATATAAGTTATGTCGGGATTTTCTGGCCCGTACCTGGATTTCTGCATGGATTATCCTCCTCTTTGAACGTTCTAACTGAATAAAATACCAGCTATTATGGGCAATGACGCTCTACCCACTCGACGGTATTCCTTTATCCAGCTTTTTTGGCTCACGCCTTCAGAATCGCCTTATGCCTCAAGGCCCACTCCAGTGAGAGCTCTATTTTCACGTCACGGAACTCGCCGATAGCATAATCCAGGTGGGCGACTGCTTCCGACTTCTTTTGCGAGTAGTGTTCCAGTAGCAGCTCGGCAAGCTCAAGGCGGGTGAGGGCCAACGAGCCGTATTATCTTTGTACCAACTTGGGATAGATGTCACCTGCCCTTCCATACCGGCGGTCGTTTCTCACGGAACGACCTGATCCCCTCTCGGCAGTCCTCCGTCAGGTTCGTACTGCGAAAACGCTCGCGCGTCTCGCTCAGGTGGACACTGGGCGGCCACTCCAGGGAGCCATAGGTCAGTTCCTTGATGCCCTTTAGCGCCAGGGGCGCACCCTGCATCAGCTTGCGCGCCATTTTCTTAGCCTCCGGCAATAGCTGGTCAGGAGGTACGACTGCGCTCACCAAGCCTATCTTTTCTGCCTCACGGGCATCGATAATCTCGCCGGAATACATCAGCTCAAGGGCTTTGCTCAAACCCACGATGTATGGTAGCAGGTAGGGGCCGGCCCCAGTATCAGGAGTAAGCCCTCTTTGGCTAAAAACCCAGCCTAAGCGCGCATTCTCAGAGGCGATTCTGATATCACACTGGGCAACCCACTCCACACCCATGCCTACCGCCGCGCCATTGACGGCAGCGATTGTCGGCTTAGGAATCCGGGTAAAGGTCCATCGCGGCAAAGGACTCTCCGGAAGGTTCTGGTATATCTCCTGTATCTTTTTGTCCCTTTCCGCTCTCTCCCGCCGTGATTCTTCATCATCGCGTCCGAGATTCGTGACATCAGTCCCGCCACAGAAAGCGCGCCCGTTCCCTGTAATGATCATCGCCTGAACATCATTATCCCGTATGATGTCCGCTACGATGCCAGCAAGGTCAACGAGCATCTGCTGGGTGATAGCGTTCATTCTCTCGGGGCGGTTAAAGGTCACCGTGCCAATGCCACCTTCCTTCGTATAGAGAATATCCTGCTCTGCCATAGCCTGTTACCTCCTTTGCTTTCACGCCGGCAGTAAAGGAATATGCTCAGAGAGCTACAGAGGAACACTTAGCCTAGAGCGTCAAATTTCCCCTGACTGCCTTTGGGCCTATGTTAAACTGCTTTCTCAGCAGTGTCAACAGTTTCAAATCGATACATATTAGTACGTATAGTGCTACCATCATGATTACTATACATGCTTTGCTTGATTAGTGAGTTGCTAGTTCATTTTGAACAGGCCGCATTTTGGCTACCAATTTTGCCCCAAAGGCAACAGGATGGCTGAATGTGCAATGGGGAAATGGTTCGCATCCCCCAAAATCGTTCTTAAAAGTCTGACTTAACCCGCCATAATATTCCGATAGAGCCAGAAATCTTAATTAGACCCAAGTCAACCCATCGGCGAACTGGAGCAGCAAAATAGACTATGACCCGCGACGGCGCGTAACATTCTGCCTTTTTATTGCGCCCGAGACGGCAGGCATCTTTTAACAATATCATCGCATTATGTTGACAAGAACTAGAGGACGCTTTATAATTCTGATTGTTACTTGACCAAAAACAGAAATGAAAACGTTCAAATGGTTTGTACATACGAGTCCCGTCGGAATTTACGAAGCAATTATGCTCCGTGGGGCTTGGTGTACGGCCAATTGTAAAACATGACAAATTAGTTTAGACAACAGCCGTAACACCAAGCCCAGGAAATAAAAATCCTGGGCTTTTCGTATTTAAGAATACTGTAACTAGGAGGGTGAAATGGTTACGAGTGGAAACGACGTGATGATTGACGACTATGATCCTGAATTCTACGACCTGACCTTCGGGGATAAAAAGGATGACATACCCTTTTATATCCATCAGGCTAAGGAAGCTGGTGGTAAGGTATTAGAGGTAGCCTGTGGCAGTGGTCGAGTTTATCTAGAGCTTTTAAAGGAAGGGGTGGATGCCTATGGTTTAGACACTTCTGGAAAGATGCTAGATGCGCTAAAGGCAAAAGCAAAAGTATTAAAGCTACAACCGCATGTCCGGCTGGCTGACATGAGGGATTTCGAGATGGAGCATAAATTCTCCTTAATTACTATCCCTGCCCGGTCTTTCTTACACAACCTGACCATTGACGACCAGTTGAATACACTCAAAAGCTGTCGGAAACATCTGAATACAAATGGGAAATTGGCCCTTAATTTCTTTTATCCTAATCGTGACGTTATTACAAATACTTATAGGAAGGAGATAAGTCAATCACTAGACACAAAAGACGGCCAGATTGAGTTGATAAGCAAATCATATTTCGTCGATGAACCTAACCAGGTTATAGAGTTCACCTTCACTTGGATGAAAAGCAATCGTATTCTCTCAAGATTCAAGTCGAGACTATCCCTAATCTATAAAAGGGAGTTTGAATTGCTACTCAGGCTGGCAGGATTTAAGAGATGGCAAGTATACGGCGGTTTTGATTACCAGCCCTTGGAGTCGTATAAACAGGAAATGGTATGGATAATTGAGAACTAGGATGGTGTCCTATTATTGGAGGTATTATGATGAAAAAGGTAAAACCTTGGCATGAAGATGACTCTTTCTGGGAGGCATGGGGGCCCTTGATGTTTACACCAAAACGAATCGCGGACGCCGTAGAAGAGATAGATAAAGTTATCAAGCTGCTCGCAATCAAACAGGGAGACTGTGTCCTCGACCTCTGCTGCGGCATCGGGCGTCATTCATTGGAACTAGCTCGCCGAGGGTATCAGGTGACCGGTGTCGATCGGACGAGAGGATACCTGGACAAGGCAAGGAAACAGGCTAAAAAAGAAAGTCTGGACATTGAGTTTGTCCAAGGCGATATGCGCTTTTTCTCACGACCAGGCGCTTTTAATATTGCAATAAGCATGTTTACTTCCTTCAGCTATTTCGAAGATCCTCAAGAAGACAAGCGCGTTGTGAAAAATGTTTTCGAGTCACTGAAGATCGGCGGTAGCTTCATCATCCAAATGCACGGCAAGGAAACGATGGCCAAGATGTTCAAGGAAAAAGACTGGAATGAGAATAAGGACGACGGGGTGATAGTCTTAGAGGAACGGAAGGTAAGCCAGAACTGGAGCTGGATGGAAAATCGATGGATAATGCTTAAAGGGAATGAGCGTATCGAGAATAAAATATCCCACAGGCTATACGCGGGATTAGAGATAGCCGCTCTCCTGCGCGATTGCGGTTTCAACCGTGTTAACGTATACGGAGACCTGCAAGGTAACCCGTATGACCACACCGCCCGGCAGCTAGTTGCTGTGGGCTACAAGTAGTCTTAGTTGATAACCGCAAGTCGCAATCTGATGAAAAGTGTAATGCCCTGCGCAAAAAGATGAACAGTAATCTCCAAGTGCCCACCAGATAATCCAATGAATACATCGGATTCGTCCCTGGGCCGATATTAAACCCAAGCGAAGACTACCGAATTGTGCATTGACCTCTGTTTTCTCATTGACCTATAATGCCATCGTTCTGCAGATGAAAATATACGAAAAAAGCCAGAAAGGAGCACAATGAGTAGAAGAAGAAATAGTGAATGGCCTTTACCTTTTGCCAAACCGGAAGAAGTTGGCTTGTCCTCGGAGCGATTAACACGCATCCATCCATCCTTGCAGAAGTTCATTGACCAGCAAAGGGTGCCCAACCTGGTAACACTTGTAGCACGTCACGGGAAGGTTGTGCACTACGATGCCCAGGGATATATGGACTTTGACACCAAGAAGCCAGCATCAAAGGATACCATCTTCCGATTGTATTCCAACACTAAACCGATTACCGGGGCGGCCACGATGATACTCTATGAAGAGGGGCTACTCAATCTGGACGACCTGGTCTCCAAATATATTCCTGCCTTCAAGAATCCGAGGGTATGTGTATCCAACACCACCGAAGGAGCCGTAGTCAATCCTCTCTCCATGGTCGCTACCGTACCTGCCCGACGTGGGATCACTATTCGCGACTGCCTCCGAAATACAACGGGGCTGGCGATGCCACAATATACACCTATGTCGCTCATGAGAGAATTCAAGGATGTGGTGACAGAATTGGGCTGGTACCCTGACAGTCCACCAAGTAAAGCAAGCTTTCGTGAGAGAGTCGAGGCTCAGGCAAAACTGCCCCTTAGCTTTCAGCCGGGCACCGAGTTTGAATATCACGTTGGCTATCCAGTCATCGGTGTCATTATCGAGACAATTGTGGGAAAAACACTGGAGGAGTATTACCAGGAGCGCATCTTTAGGCCGTTAGGCATGAAAGACACATCCTTCTACCTTCCTGAGAGTAAGCTCAACCGTTTTCCCCCCTGTTACCAGCCAAAGCTTGAAGGCCAGGAATGGAAACTTGCCATCGCGGAGCGACCAGAGACCAGCGAAAAGGTGAAAGGACCGAAAATATATTTTGGTGCGGGCGGGGACATGGGTGGTATCCTGTCAACCGTTGCTGACTATGCTCGCTTCGGCCAGATGTTGCTCAATGGCGGTGAACTCGACGGTGTCCGCATCCTGAGTCGTAAAACTGTTGAGCTGATGACTTCAAGTCATACCGGCAATATCTTCATTCCCATGCTTGGTCATGGATTTGGTTTCGGGATGGGGGTGGGTGTTCACACAGGCGGCCGTTGGGCGCCAAGAATACGTTCTATCGGTGCTTACGGGTGGGGTGGCGCTGCCGGAACAAATTATTTCGCCGACCCCAAGGAAGGGCTGCTGGCGCTATGTTTCACTCAGGTGCTTGGCCAGTTGACGATGCTTAATTATCAGGAGGAGTTTGAGAGACTGGTCTATCAGGCTCTACTGTAGGATTCACGGTCGTAAGAACTGGCTGCCCGATGTTGTTCTATTTGACCAGGAGGTAAAAGAAAGGCTGGATTCTCCATAGCGTGGCTCCCTGGTTACGGGCCAGAGTCCACGGAGGCAATGAAGTGTCCAGACGTACCATTGGTACCCTGCTTGCTGTCCAAAAAGTCCGGTGTATATAGATTCAGCTTTGGCATATCACATGCCCCAATAAGATCCAATTGCACATTGTAACGGATTGAGCAGTTTTCCAGTCGCCTTTAAGCGCTAAGAGCCTTTTTCGTAGCCTTGCTAGCCAGGGGCAACAGAGTTAACAATCCGATGAAATGTGTGCTTGATGATCAAGTGGTAAGAGTCAAGAGACCGCATAATCTTGGGTCCCTCGCCACCGGTGCTACATCTGATTTCTAAAACGAACTTTCTCCGATTAAGAGGACTTCTTTGTGTCCATTTCCGTTTATATGAAAGCCACCGCTAACACATCTCAGCCAAAATCCTCAGTATCTAATATCCCTTCTTCTTATCTATCACGTTGAGTAAATTCTCTCCACTCAGATAGTGTCTCAGGTTTTTACAGAACAGCTCGGTTGCTTGTATATTGTAGTCTTCCATGCCCCCAGCTATATGGGGGCTGAAGATTACATTGGGGAACTCCCAGAGGCAACTATCAGCGGGCAGAGGCTCCGTAGCGAAGACGTCCAAGCCTGCTCCAGCAATCCAGTGCTCATCGAGCGCACGGATTAGCGCCTCCTCATCCACTATATTACCTCTGGCAATGTTAATGAGATAAGCGGTAGGCTTCATAGTCCGAAGTTCTTCTTCTCCAATCAATTTATTTGTTTCGGAGGTAAAAGGTAGGGAAAGCACCACGAAATCGCTCTCTGAGAGTAACCGTGGTAGCTGCTCTCGAGGCAACAGGATATCAACACCTTTAGCCCGCATCACTCGTTTAGCTGACCTACGGGTAGCTACTACTCTCATGCCAAAGGCTTTGGCCAGTCGCGCTACTTCTCGCCCGATATTGCCGAGTCCCACTATCCCTACTGTTTTAGAGTGTAAAACTGTCGGCATAAACCGTTTCCATTGCCTCTCTTGCTTTAACTGAAAGCATAACGGTGCCTGTTTGACAAACATCAGCATTAGCTCAAGAACAATTTCACCGATTGGGGTGGCATGCATGCCGCTCACACTGGTCATTATCACGGAGCTTTGCCGTAATTCATCATCTAAGAATCTATCTACCCCGGCAGACATCACCTGAACCCATTTCAACTTAGGAGCTCGGGCAATCACGTTTTTAGGAAGTCTAAGCCCATAGATTACCTCGGCCTGAGCTAACATGGCATCAAGCTCATCTTTGCGAGCGAAATCTCCTCTTTGTTCAGCACGGACCAATTCAGAGACATTACAGAGTTTTATCGTGGGGCTAACAGCAGTAATTTGCTGTAGTAATTCGTCACCTATCGGCGTGGTGACCAATACATTAACCGATTCCACAGGTGTATGCCTCTTTCTCTTTATTACAGAGTGAGTAGCAAGCATCTGAATTCATCATAGTATGACTTCGGCTTACCTTTTGAGTTTCCTCCCTATGCTAAATGCGTCGCCTACAGGCTTGCCGAATGTCCAATATTGATTTGTCGGAAGCGTAACCCAAAGAAAAGGCTGAATTTTGGTTACATCCGGCTCACCATTAGTCAAGCATGAGTCCGTAGCGTGAATCTCTTCAATTTGTCCCACAACCATCTCATGGCTCCCCAGATTCAGGATGTGTAGGGCGCGGCATTCAATGTTTATAGGACACTCGCTAATCAGCGGCGCATTCAAAAGCTTGCCATAAAAGATGTTGAATTTGCAGTCCACGACTTTGTCAGTCTCTCGCCCCGAGACAAGTCCGCAGTAATCTGTCTCTTCCACTAGCTCAATAGAGGGAATGTTTACGGAGAATGTGCTATTTTGCTTAACGCCCTTCAAAGTATGGCGATGGTGCTGGAAAGCGACAGAGAGCATTGGAGGACGGCTGTTTACAATCCCACACCAGGCGTATGTGGAAAAGTTCGGTTTTCCATCAACACTGGCCCCAACAAGAACAGCGGGAAGTGGATAAAGAAGTGCACGTGCCCCGATTGCTACCTTGGACATTTACAGTGACCTCCTATTTCTAGAATTTGAATACTCATAGTGGCCTCTGTTTTCCCCAAAAGACTCCCCATACATTGGTGTGTGGTATTCTAAAGCATTATAACCTATGTAACTCTAGTCCAGAAACAAGGAAAACCCGGCTTCGGAAACTCCAATTATGCAGGTAATACTACGGTATCAACCAGAGTTCACGTGAATTCTGGTCCGTGTCGACACTATGCATCTCAGTGGCTGATGCCATAATTTGACGGATTGTGCAGAGAAGTTTATCTCTTGGTTGCTACCCCCATAATGTGTGCGCTTATGCCCATAAGCGATGTATCCTTTTCTACGACTCGGATAGTGCGCAAGAGCAAGTGTTGGTAATCCTTGTTCTGCCATTTTTCTTGAAAATTGGGTATCAGCCAGCCAAAGCTATCTATAGCAAAGAGATCTTCAAGCTTGAGCCCCGACTGAATAACTTCTTCTTTAAGCTCATCTGGCTTGTGAAGATATGCCGTTGTCCAATAATCCAGGTTCTCGGTGTTGTTCCGATGCTGCCCGTCTTTCAGATCGCGATTCATGATTTCGATAAAACGCAGGTCTGATATGAGATTCCTAAAATACCCATCGAACATTGATGCATATCGAGATACAGTTGCACAAAAAAGTATCCCACCTTTGGACAAAACTCTCTTGGCCTCACTCAAGGCTCGTAGCCTCGCATCTTTTTCTGTAAGGTGGTATAAAGGTCCCAACATTAAAACGACGTCGAAGTATTCAGAATCATATTCCAAGTGCTGGGCTTCTCCAACAGTGATAGAGGAAATCTTTTTGTGGGATCCCATAGCGTATTTTCTTGCATATTGGACATGTTTCGATACAGGGTCTAGAAGATGAACTTCATACCCGAGATCACTCAGCCAGAATGAATAAAAACCGGACCCGGCACCGACATCCAATATTCTTGAAGGGGTTTTGTGTAGGTACCGTAAAATTATTTCCTGCGTCCTGACCCTTTCTAGCTGACTTGTTCCTACGTTAAGACGGTTAAGTTCGCTCCCAGAATCATAATGGTCAATAATATTTTTGTTAATCATGTTTGCTGGCTCTACATCATTATATCAATAGTAACGTACAGTATTTCAGTTTACTTCTTATAGGTCAAATCAATTCCTGGTTGGAACAACTGAATCTATTTGCACAATACTGACAATTGTGCAATCTCGGTATATTATTATTCTTAACGGAAATGTAATTTGGGCAGGAACAAGGTTTATCGAGGATTCGTCAAGACCGGCCGTGGTTATGGCGCGTTGGAGATGTCAGATCCTGGCAGTTTGGAAGGATTTCAGCGCCTAACCGGTCTTTCTGTCATACCCGGAACGTTGAATATAGATCTCACTGAACCTTTCGATTTAGCTCTACTGAACTATGCTACCTTTGCTGAGCTAGGTTGGGCAATTGATCTTTCCAAACAGGGAATAAAATACGATGGTGAAATCGGTATGCATTATGGTCGAGTAATCGTGGCTAACCGGTACCCTGCATACGTTATCTTCTGGACATGGGTTGATGATATATACACCGATGCGGAGTTAATCAGCCCCCACCATCTTCGTAGCACTCTCGATCTACAAGATGCGGATATAGTCGAATTCAGATTGCTTAATTATCATCCATGAAAATAGGACACATTTTAGCGTTTTGTGCAGTTTTCCACTCGCTTCTAAGCGCTAAGTAATAAATTCGATTTCGCCTTTGGTAATCTGGCTCAGAAGACGCCGCAGGACAAAGAGCTAGTTCGCAATACCTTCCCGATAGGGTTTAGCAGCTGCCTGACCACTCCACGTGGTTCGAGGAAGTTAAGCAAACAACTTTGCTTTTTGTTGATTCCAAAGACCTTACAGTATGCTTTGATAGTGGATTGCAGGGTCTTGATCCTCGGTATTCAAGCAACCAAGTTACCGAGGATTTGTTTAGCATGGTTAATAATCAAGGAGATGTGGCCTTCGTCCGGAAAAAATCTAGCCTGGCACTTTGGTATAACTTCAGCCATGTAGCGTCCCATCCTTACAGGAATCGTGGCATCAACTTCTCCATGCCAGAGTTGAACCTTCACTGAGAGCTCATCCAGCTTGAATCCCCAGGGGCGTGTAAGAAGTGCGTAATCCCATGCAGCACCCCGAGACCCTGAGCGAAACGCTTCTCGCAAGCTGTCACTACTCCACTGTACTACCTCAGGCTGAGCCATCACCACCCGGTCAGGTTCAGGCAAGCTCCCCATAGTCCTTGATATAGCACCGACCGGGTCGTGACGAGCGCTACGGGCTATTATTCCAAAGAATAACCTAACTAGCCAAGGTGCTCTCTGACCAGTAAGTGCCCTTAGCCGCCATGCCATGCTCATCCCCGCGGTAGCAACTGGTATGTTGAAAGGGCATGGTCCACTGACAATAGCCACAGCAGAGAGACGGTCAGGGATCTTGAAAGCACAAGCAGCCGTGTGTGGTGCTCCGCTGGAGATTCCAAGAATAGCAAAGCGGTCGACTCTTAGGATATCTGCTAGTTGGGTTACGTCATCCGGCCAATCCAAGTACTGGCGGCCAGGTTTGAAATCAGATATACCGATTCCGGGCCGATCAATCGCGATGGTGCGTACATTTATCTCATTGGCTGCCTCATCCATCAACCTCCCACCAAGACGTGAAGAGGGATTGCCGTGGAAAAAGAACACTGGCTTACCTTGAGGAGTGCCATATTCAGCATAACCAAGCAGCCTACCATCTCTTAAGGTGATTGTTTGGTTGATTTTGTTTCCTGCCATATTTCCCCTCCACGCAGTCTACAATCTATAAGCGCCTCCGGTCAATGCCGAATCCCGTCAGACAGTATTGAACAAAATGACGGATTGTGCAGGCTGCCAGCTGCCTTAAGCGCTAATTAACAAATTCGATTCTGCCTTTGGTAATCTGACTCAGAAGACGCCGAAGGGCAAAGAGCCGAGATTGCCAGGTAGCTTATCAGGTTGTTTAATCCCGCCGTGGCTCTATTCGTGGTCTACATCTGCCTCAGGTGTTATGAATGGCAAAGTGAACAATCCGATAAGTCGTGTTCTCCAATACCGGTCCCAAGCCTTGTAGGCTAGGAGACTGGGTCAGCCTTGACAGCGAAGAAGCGTGTGGATATGATTGAGGCACATAGGGAAAATAGCCTAGCATAGGCCTATACCGAGAGCAGGAAATTTGAGTAGGATGATGACATGAAGGTCAAATGGCTGTGCGGCGGTTACACTGGAAGGCGAGTTGCGTTTTGGATGGCGCTTCTCACTATAATTGCAGTAGGCGCAGTAAGCTGCACTGTGAGCGAGCCAGAACTACCAGACGAGGGCGAGATGACCTTATCCCTATCCAGCCCCGTCTTCCAAGAAGGAGAGGGCATTCCGATTACGTACACGTGCGACGGGCAAGACATATCACCGCCACTTACGTGGGGCGAGCCTCCCTCAGAGACTCAATCTTTCGCCCTTATAATGGATGACCCGGAGGCTCCTGGCGGAGTGTTCACACATTGGCTTCTTTTCAACCTGCCAGCTGATAGTCGCGAGTTGCCGGAGGCAGTTCCTCCTGATAATGAATTAGAGAATGGAGCTCTACAGGGAAAGAACGGCTTTGGCGAAATTGGCTATGGCGGCCCTTGCCCACCTCCTGGATATACTCACCACTACCGCTTCACCATTTACGCACTAGACCAGGCCCCTGATCTGATGGCAGGTGCATCTAGAAAGCAAGTTATTGACGCCATAACGGGGCATATCCTCGCTTGGGGACAGCTTACAGGGATATATCAGCGTTAGCACTTCCGCCAATTGCTTGGAAACGCCTTAACCAGATGCCATATTTTTATCTCGTAGCGGCACGCGAGTCGTCATTGCCCCGTTCCTAACAAGTAAGGTTTCTGTTCAATCGTACACCCAACACACCGTAAACTACAGGGACATCAATTAGCTTTAGACATTCTCAAACCCCAATTTCAGGGACACCATACCAATTAGGCCTGCTACAAATCAGGTATTATGTCCCCTGAATACCCTCCGATGTATAACAGTTGACTTTTTACTATACTCACAAATATAATCCGCCAATAATATTAATGACCGATAAAAGGAGGGTAAACAAGAAGAAGAGGTAACACCCGCCTCTTTTTTGAATATCTATCAGAGGACTTTTATTGATTTGTTGAACGCGCCCGATATTATTAGGGTTGTGCGACAGCTTGGTGTAGTCACCAGTCTAATAGCTGTGTCATTAAGAGGGCAGAAATGAACAAATCGCCCCGGGCCCAGAAATGGTATGAGTGGTCACTACGGCATACCATCCTGATACCGATTATACTTTTCATCATCGCCGCGGTCTTTAAGATCTTAGACGTCTTTGTCTTCCACATTGATGAGAGACTCGGTGAAATTATTATCTCCAAATCTCTCGGATTCATCCTGGTCGTAGCCTATCTCTGGTTCGTTGGGAAATCGGTTACCGCCATCGGTCTGCATGGCAAATTTGTGACAAAGTCACTGATAATAGGCTCTACCGGCATCATTCTTATCCTGTTGTTTAGCTACGGACTTCAGTTCGGTGTTCTGGTTGGTGCTGGTAAAGAGCCAAGTCTGGTATTTACGGCTATCGATCCGACAGCTGGCGTGACCGGAGGCGTGGCATTTGCCATGTTTCTCTTAGTTGGCAACTTCATAAACTCCTTTATGGAGGAGGGATTATTCCGTGGCGTGATGCTTCGTCATTTCAGGGTTTCTCTGTCATTCTGAAGAGCTAACTTTCTACAGGCAGCCTTTTTTGGGATTTGGCATTTAAATTGGCCAATCAAGCAATTCCTGATAGGGCAACTCGACATGGGCGGATTGGCCTCTCAATCCTTAATTGTACTGGTCGCAACAGGCACTGTCGGACTTGCCATGGGTTATCTATATTTAAAGACGGGCAACCTGTGGGGTCCATGGATTATGCATACCATCTATAATAGCGTCCATTATATGGTCGATATTCAAATAATAGATGGCCTTGATTCCGATATGATGGTATTTCAGATTGCGCTGACGTTTTCCTCAGTTGCCAGCATCCTATTCTTCAGGGCTTTAACAAAGCGGTTCCAAATGCCCGAAGTCAAGCCATGGGGTCAAGAAACCGAGCAGTATAGTAGTGGCTGACGCTTCTACAACCTAGCAATCGCAATATTCGACAAATGGTGCCCCGCATATAAAGTTTTGCAGGCGGATTGGGCAGTCTTCCAGCCGCCTTAAGCGCTCGCTAAGGGGTAAATTCGACTTCGTCCTTGGTAAGGGTGGATCAGAAGACGCCGAAGGGTAAAGAGCCGAGATTCAAAGCGTTCCTGAATTGGCTTGGCAATTGCCTGACCACCCACGGGGTTCGAGGAAGTTAAGCGAACAGACTGGCTAAGTGTTACACATCTCCAGAGTAATGAATATATCTTCCGTCTTGGGCAGAAATGAATGAGAAGGAGTTTAATATCTTTTCTGCCTTCCTCTACTAGGTCCACCAAGTCTTCTGTTGCCGTAAAACCCACCACCTCTGCTCTCAGAAGGTGGGCGAGCCGCGTTAACATTAAGCATCTGGTCCTTCAGTGCTTTCCCGTTGAGGCCAGCAATTGCAGCTTGACCTTGAGACACTGCTGCCATTTCAACAAACCCGAATCCCCTGGGTCGCCCAGTGTACTTGTCTGTTATAATGTTTACAGACGTCACTTCTCCAAAAGTCCCAAATTCTTGGCGTAATTCCTCTTCAGTTACCTCATAGGGTAAGTTACCCACATAAATCTTCATACCAGTGCTCCTTTCACTTAATCTCGTAATCCTTGCCTGGAAAATGGCGGTGGGACTTTGCCTCGCGCAGAATTCCACTCATTTGCACCATCCTTTGAAAGCGACACAACAAGGAATCTTGAGAGTCACCTTCACGTATCGCGACTCCCATTGAGATGATACATCGCCACATTTAGGAACATACACGGGCCGGGTACCCCCGGCCCGTGTATGTTCATGGTCAAACCGGCATTATCTATTCAGTCTGACTTTACTGTAGCACTCGCTACAATAGACCGGCCTGCCATTGGTAGGCTCAAAAGGCACTTCAGTTTCTTTGCCGCACTCGGCGCATATGGCAGGAAACATTTGGCGTGGTAGACCGTAGCTGTTGCCACGACTTCCGTTCCGCTCTGTCTTCCTTGCCTGGCGGCATGAGGGACAGCGCTTGGGCTCATTAGTATAGCCCCTGGTTTGAAATAACTCTTGTTCCTCAGCGCTGAAGGTGAAGTCAGTCCCACAATCGGCACACTGGATAGTTTTGTCCTGAAAACTCATTGGATGACCTCCTTTCTCAAAATTTTAGCTGGGGTTTGGGTCATCCAATACTTGATATGAATCTAGTAGAATCCTAAGAAGCTTGTAATAACCTAAACTTAAACTATTAAATACATTATACACCAATTATTAAAATTGTCAAGTCCCGCCGTGGCTCTATTCGTGGTCTACATCTGCCTCAAGCGCTATGGATGGCAAAATGAACAATCCGATGTTTTATGCAGTCGCTTGTCTCGGTCAATGCAAAACGGGAACTAAACAGAATGGCTTATTGTTACTCTATTATAGGCCAATATCCTATCTTAAAAATTTGTGCGTTTGGTATTATGCTGAACGAGAAACTTGGACACTGAGAGCTCAATGCGTTTGGGTTTGGGCCTAAAATTTAATCCCCCCTTCTTTCCTTTTTTCTTGCTTCTCGCTCCGTCTTTTCCAGCTCCCCTATTCTGCTTTCTTCCCTTTCAGCTTCTTTTCTCTCTTCTTCTCTCGCTCCTTTCCTTTCCTCTGCTGCCAGCTCTTCTCTTTTATCTTGTTTCTCAGCTTCCCTTTTCTCTTTTCTTCCCATCTTTCCTCTTTCTTTTTTCCTTGCTTCTCGCCTCACCTTTTCCAGCTCCACTGCTCTCGATTCATCACTTTTAGCTCTTTGTCTCTCTTTTCCTCTTGCTTCTCTTCTCGCGTCTTCTCCCAGTTCCACCAATTCCTCATTGTAGAACTTGGAAGCTACGTTTATTATGTCTTCGGTTCTTTCGCTCATAAATTTGTGATTTCCAATTCCTTTCCCAAGGGAAGCAGCCCGGTCGGTGAGTCCTTCCTTCTCTACCTTTTCTTTTTCTTGCTCCATCGCGTTTATGGCCTTCAGCGCGAGGTTTTGGATAACTTTGATGTATCTTGCCCTATCCTGCGGGTTTTGAGTGCCCTCGAAAATGGCCTTATCCACTGCCGGTCTAAAGTTCCCGCTTTTTCCCGCCTCCTCGGTGAGGATATCGAGATCCTTTTCGGATATGCCCGCTAACGGATTTAGATATAAATAATCACTGAGAAAATAATATAATTTTGCATCATCTCCGCACAACTCCTTCAACAAATTTTCCTCTTCCTTCTCTTCTTCCTTCTCCTCTTTCTTTTTCCACATAATTCAGTCTCCCTCCTTTGTTGTTCTTGCCTGCCTAATCATATGCTGACCGCGATTCCCCATATCAACTCGTAGTGAACTGACTTCGTTCCTCCTTGGTCTCGATACCGATGATATGCAACTTACATCCGACTGTCAAGCCCACTTAAAGGGTTGTTGAGTCGGGTCCCTCCGAGGAAGAGAGCAAGATAGGCTGAACAGAAACTGTGGCGACCTATAGCTTATCGGATATTGCCTTGCTCTCACAGTTGGTGGTCTATGTTGACCGATTACACAATCTGACGAAATGTTAAACCTCTCATGTCTGCCCAAGATCTAAGGTAACTGATCTTTACATATTGGGTGATAAATTGTACTATTGTGTTAGGAGTGATTAAGGTGATGGAAGTGAGACAAGTCAGAATTGTTCTGCCCGATGAGTTACATCGCGATTTAAAGCGGCGAGCCATCGATGAGGGTATGCCGCTTAAGGAACTGCCAGCTAAATTCCCTTTTACCCTAAGGAGATAAAAATGTCAAAAAATATCGTGCTTTATGAAGTAAAGGATCGTATCGCTTACATAACGTTAAACAACCCGGATAATCAAAATCGGTTGGATCCTGATATGTGTATTGCCTTGGGTGAAGCTTGGAAGCAATTCGCTCAAGATGAAAACGCGTGGGTGGCCCTTTTAAGCGGAAACGGTGATAATTTTTGTATGGGTGCGGACCTAAGGCATGATGGGTTGTTAAAAGTGTTATCCCGCGCTTTCCCACCAAACGGTACCAAAATACTAAAACCGATTGTTGGTGCTGTCCAGGGAAGGATTGCCGGCAGCGGTTTTGGTTTAGCAGCCTATGGGACTGATATCACATATGCCACCAAAGATACCCATTTTGTTTTTGCCGAATCTTGGGTAGGAATCGTGGGAGGGATTGTTGAATACGTTCCATATATGCCCTTCAAAATCTCATTGGAGTTTTTGTTGTCGGGGCAACCTATGAGCGCTGAGAGGGCCTACGAGATCGGATTTGTCAATCATGTGGTTAAAGATAGAGACGAGTTAATGACCGAGGCCGCTAAAATGGCGAAGATATTAAGCGAAAACGCACCATTAACGCTAAGGGCTATAAAATACGGCCAGTATAAAAGAAGGGTAGATTCTCAGAAAAAAGCAATGCTTGTAGCTCAGGAGGAATTCGAGACCTTTATAAAACCTCAATTAGACAGCGAAGATTACAAAGAGGGCAAAGCCGCCTTGTTCGAAAATAGAAAACCCATCTTTAAAGGGAAATGACAGGAAGGAGTTTAAGACTTGCTTCCATTAAAAGCGCTGCAGCACACATTTATTCAACAATAACTCAGAAAGTTACCCGAACTCGAATTAGCGTTGCTCTTGCCACTCGTGATATTCTACTATGACAGGCGCATATAACCAGTTTTGAGAGAACTTTTTGTAAGCGTCAGGATATTGCTTACCAGTCACATTAATAAAGGCATCACTGAACTCAATCCCATCTCCGACCAGTTGCACTATTCTCCATAGTCTCTCTTCCCCATACTTGTTAGCTAAGTAACGCCCGAATTCGTAAGACAGAGCGTAAAAAATATCTACATCTTTCTGAGTCGTTTCGAGATACAAGTCCGGGGGTTCATCTCGCAAGACCAAAGACGGTTCCAGTGTAAATAGGAAAATGCGTATGATTAACCTATTCAATAGGTTTGGCATTCCCTTGAGGCTTTCGTATTGTGCTAGACCTTCGTGGAAGAATCTCGGAGCCAAGGTCATACTCTGAAACCTCAATGCCTCGTAAGTCACGATGTGAGTTATCTCGTGCGCAGGACGAGCTGTCGGTGCACTCTTATCGAAACGCTGACGTTCTGGCTCGACAAGTATATAGATTATTGGTGACTCCCCGGGTGTAATGTCAACAAAAGCATCAGACCAATCAGGGATCGAGGTCTCGGCCTGAAGTTCACTTACGTCCGCAAACATTCATACTTTTATAATGTAGTCGGGCGGCTCTTCTATATACTTACTCCTCAATTTGGTTAATTGTCTTTGCAGTTCGATAAGAGTATTTTCAATTTGACCTTGGGACGCTAGGCTGCTTGCTTCAATTTGAAATTGCGTACTCGCATGTTCGAGTAGTCTCTGATCGTTCAAGTACCGAATACCAGCGGCGGCCAGAGGCACAGCGACTAGCACTGCGACGATTAGTGCGAAGACAATCCGTTTTCTCTTTCTTGACCATCCAGATAGCCAGTCGCTCTTGGTTTCCCTTACCTTCATTTTCACCGTGACATATGCAGCGAGTGCAATGAGCATCGCTATGATCAGAGAAAGAACGTATGGGTTAAACAGTATTGCCGGTTTCATCTGGTCGATCAAGACAACTCCGACAACAAGACTTAACAGGCCTAGAAAGACGACAAAGAACACCAGATGTCCGATAACATTTGACAGTCGTTTAAATAGACCAATTAGGGCTACCCTTTTTAACAATGGTCTTTTGTCCCCTTCCTGTGTTCAAATTATACTACCCATGGGGGCAAAGGACGAATAAAAAGGGACTGCTGGCTGGTACATGCGTTCCCTAGTTAGCCGAAGCATAGTTTGTTCTGTATTCTCTTAGGTTACAAGCCCTGTTGAAACTTAGGGTATCTTCTTTCACGTGGCTTGACCTAATTTTGCGGGCTTTCTGCTTGGTTTTTTGGGCAACCTGGTGGAAGTGGTTGGCTTGTCAGCTTCTGTCAGGCGACATTGCACAATCTAGCGGATTATTGCCCAACATTTCTGACTATCGTTCAACGGTACTGTTCACTAATCATCGGAAAGCTATCGAGGAATACCTATTGGCAAGGCTTTGCTAATCTCCTGCTTTCGCAGAAATGTGAGACTGGGGATATCTATGATGAGCTTTAGTGCCAATTGTGCACCTCTACGAGTACTGCTGGGAGTTGGCCAGGCTTGCCGCCCGAATTACCGAAGAGCGTTGATAAATCCAGGCCGTTTGAGTTACCCCGCATAAGTCCGCTATTACCCATACATTTGTCACATCATTAGCATTATGCTAGCATGAAATTCAGAGAGAGAAGGAGGTAGTTATTCATGCTCACTGTAGCCGAAGCAATTGAGAAGAGACGGAGTATCAGGAAGTTCAAGCCTGACCCCGTACCCGACGAACTGATTAATCAGATTCTGGAAGCCGGTCGCCTAGCACCATCCGGCACCAACCGGCAACCATGGCGCTTCCAGGTCATTAAAGAAGGTGAGTTAAAGAAACGCCTCTTTAAGGAAGCCGTTATCGGTGACCCCCCACACGTGGCTCAGGCTCCGGTAATCATCGTCTGCGGCTCCGAGCTGCTCACATTTGTCAAGGGACACAAGCTTGCCCCTCCGAACTCCGATTATTTCGGTGCCGATAGCGCCGAATGGGAAAATACCAGCAAGTTCCTGCCGGATGCGCATATGTATACAGCCATCGCCATCGAACATATGGTGCTAATGGCCACCGCCCTCGGCCTCGGCACCTGCTGGGTCCAAAGGATAAGGTTCGGGCAGACCGCCAAGACACTAGGCTGGCCGAGGCACATCGTGGTGCTGACACTGCTGCTAATAGGCTACGCGGACGAAGACCCGCCAGCCAGGCCCCGCGTACCGCTGGAGGACATAGTCCTCAAAGAAGGTCAAATACCCGAGTAGGCACAACTGGTTGCGTGGTTATCTTCGAGTTTGTTAAACTGAAACGGCATTCCGGCCGCTAGCTCAACTGGTAGAGCATATGACTCTTAATCAGCCGGTTCTGTGTTCGGGTCCCGTCCCCACTCCAGTTGACCTCAAAAACCGTCCGATGTGGCAGGTTTCTGCTTTGCGACAAGTTGCCCCAAAAAAGCAGGTTGTCTCTAATAGCACATAAGTTCAGTGTAAGATCTATAATCCAGATTGTTGAGATAGTACATAACTGATAACTGACTACACAAAATAGCGTTTTGTTGCCTGCAGAGCACATCACCAGAGACTAGGCTCATCCTGCGTCGTTCATCGCTCTGTCACTCTATCGCTCCACCGCTCCGTCGCTCCGTTGCCATGGAGGTGCCTTGCTCCGTACCGCACTGCTGTCGGGACCGGAGCGTGCAGAGCGGAACCGAGGTGGAACAGAGCGGAACTGAGGTGGAACAGAGCGGAAACTGAGGTGGAAATTAAAGCGGAAACCGGGAGGCACATCCTGAAGACACAATCTGGCTTTTTGTTGTTCCACAAATAAGACAGAATGTGTGAGCTGAACTTTATGGCTATTGTGTAACTAGGTGCTCTGTTAAGTGAACCGCATCTATGCGGACTGTTTCTCTACCTCAAACCTTCCGCGCCCATATTGTCATTGTGAGGCTAGGATTTACCACAAGTTCACGATTAGTCTGCATCCGATTTAGAAGCCGTCAGCGCTACATACACCACCGGTGGTTTTCTTGATTTATCCCGTTTGAGCGTAAATGTTTCTGGATATTTTTTAATGAGAGACTGTAATTGCTGATGACCATAAGTACGGGGATCAAATGCTGGAGCCAATTGTCGAAGAACGGAGCCTAATGTCGCCAGATGAATCCATTCCTCTTCTTTCGCAGCTAGATTGAACCCTGCGAGAAGAAGGTTTAAAGGGTCAGATACGTCAGACTTCTTTTCCCTTGCTGCTTTCCTTCCTATTTCCTCAGGTCCAATTAGATTTTCACAGTAGATGAACTGGTTGCAGGCGTTGGTGAAAGCTTCTGGAGTCTTTTTCTCTCCCACTCCAATAACGAAAAGGCCTTCCTCTCTTATTCTTGTTGCCAGTCGTGTGTAGTCGCTGTCGCTGGCAACAATACAGAAGCCGCCTATATTGTGACTGTGGAGCAGATCCATCGCGTCTATTATCATCGCACTATCTGTGGAATTCTTGCCAACCGTATACCTAAACTGCTGCATGGGCTGAATTGCATATTTATGAAGCGAATCCTTCCAGCTATTCATGCTTGTAGTGGTCCAGTCTCCATATATCCGCTTAACCGTTGTCAGCCCGACTTTACTAATCTCTGCCAGGATTTGAGGAAGAAGAGACGCCTGCGCATTGTCACCATCAATCAGTACTGCAAATCTCAGTTGTTCAGATTGTTCGTCCATTATGCACCCTTTTGGTTATCGACTGACGCCAAACCCATACAGAGATAGAGTCTATGTCGTTTCTCAAGTCAATTAACCACATATTTACGAAATTTTACTCCGTATGTACATCAAATAACAAGAGGCAACAACATGACGAAACGTGTAGTTTAGAACTATTCAAGAATTGAGTATGTAATAGAGTTCAAGTCCCCTGAAGTGCGGGGTACTAGACAACAGACAGAACTTTATGCTATTGTTCAGCTTCAGTGTATGGTCGAACCAAAATCGCAGGATTTGTTTACCTGGATTACATGGGTTATCCACAATCAAGATTGACCCAAGCCCGTAGCATCTTGGCGCTGCTAACTTCATGAGGTAGTCTGCAGAAAAGACAGCTCAATGGAGGATAAAGGATAAAGAATGAAGACAAAGAAAAGAGAGCACAGATCGGCTTCGCTAGCTGAATCCCAACCTACGGACCCAGTAAGGAGAACTCTTGCCCAAGACCTGTTCGATGGTATTGCCCCCTCGTACGACACCTGGGCGCAAGTGCTGACTTACTTTCAGTACCTTCGTTGGCGCGAGTTCTTAGTCTCGCGAATGGCTCTTCTGCCGGGAAACCTTGTGCTTGACGTATGTACCGGTACAGCCGGTGTTGCCATGGAGATTGCCGACCACCATGATAGCCGAATCGTGGGGCTCGATGTTAGCCACTTGATGCTGGAAGCTGGCGTCCGCGCCGTCGAGAAGAAAAACCTGGACGGCAGAGTTCAACTTATCCAGGGCCGCGCTGAGCATTTACCCTTTCCTGATGAGACCTTCGATTTGGTTGTCTTCACCTACCTGTTGCGTTATGTCCAAGACCCTGATGCAACAATACGGGAGCTGTCTCGCGTACTGAAACCAGGCGGGGAATTGCTCTCGCTTGAGTTCGACATTCCAGAAGCCTTTTGGATGAGAGCTCTATGGGAACTCCACAATAGGGTCGTCATGCCAGTAATGACCATCCCCGTTTCACGAGGTTGGCATCGTGTTGGCTGTTTCTTAGGTCCGAGTATCTCGGACTTCTGTCACCAGTGGCCTGTTGAGCGCCTCGCCGCAATATGGCGTGAAAACGGGATTCCGCTGGTAGAAACGAGACGCCTGTTGCTCGGTGTAGCCGTTGTGATGTGGGGAACGAAACAAAGATAGGAACCGATAGCCAGCCACAAGAAACCTTTCGAGTATAGCTTCGTTTCTTGCCTGACACCCACGACTTTAAAATATGAAATAGCGGTATCCTTTTAATTCTTATTGGATAAACATGAGGGAAAATACCAAATTCAAGCTGTTTATTGGATTTCTGGCAATTCTGGCTTTAATCGTCTCGATTTACGCCCGGTTCACACCCCGATTTCCAGGCGACATGTACCTGACGCTCCATTTGCAATCTTTTGATAATCATTTTTTGCTCTCATTCATGGACTGCGTTTCGTTTATATTTGGGGGCTGGTCTTCAGCGCTGGTGGTTGTTATCATCGGTATCCTTGTTTGGTGGCGTATAGGTAAGCTGGAGGCCATCATGCTTCCAGTCGGGGGATTACTCACTCTTGTAAATATACCCCTGAAGCTGGCCGTCAGCCGTCCACGGCCCTCGGCGGATCTGGTTCAAATCTTATCTCATGAGCAAGGTAATGGATTCCCCAGTGGGCATGCCTTCTTTGCTATTGTGATCTTGGGACTCCTAGCCTATTTTGCCTTCATCAATCTGAAGAATCGTACCCTACGGATGGTGGTTTTAGCAGGTTTGATTGCTTTAATTCTCTTAATCGGCACTTCTCGGGTTTACCTGGGAGTCCACTGGCCCAGTGACGTCATAGGAGGCTACCTGATAGGTGGAGTCTTCTTAACTGCGCTTATCTGGTTCCACCGGATTTGGAAGGCCCATCATTCGTAGCAGCACAGGCGACTTTGAAATCACACAACACGACGGATTGTGCAGTTTTCCAGTCGCTTCTAAGCGCTAAGTAATAAATTCAATTCCGACTTTGGTAATCTGGCTCAGAAAACGCCGAAAGGTAAAGAGCCGAGATTGCCGGGTAGCTTATTAAGGTTGTCAAGTCCCGCCGTGGTTCTATTCGTAGTCTGCATCTGCCTCAGTTGTACACTGCTGTACTCTCTATACTTTGATACCTCCTGGTAATTAGAATTCTATGCCAATCACTGTAACAATAAATACCCTGGAAAACCAAGCCGCCTAAAACTCCGTAGGATATTGCCGAAGCCAAAAATTGGACGCCTATTATCAGACTAAGAATTATTATCCCTGAAGAGATAAGCCAATGGTGAAGGTGAACCCCATGCCTCCCAAAAGGAATTACAATTGACCTTATTCTACCCTGTTTTCCACTCGTTTTGCCGGCCATATATTTGGTTAGCACAAAACCTAGAAGCCAGCCCACAAAGAAGAGATAGCCAAGAATAATACTACTAGCTAGTACTAGCAGGATGCAAACTAGCTTTCTCTTCATCTAAGAGCTACTTCTTATAAGACATCGGGGTGAGAAGATTTGGACCTCCGACCACCTGAACCCCATTCAAATGCGCTACCAGGCTGCGCTACACCCCGTCGTCTTGCCTTTCGTAATATATTATCACATGAAACTGCCAGGGCAACACCCTCGAAATCGAAAACTGGGCGAACTCCCTAGCAGGAATTTTATAGCGATAGCTATCTAGCAAGGGCTTGCCTTCCTTAATAAGCATTGGGTAATAAATTCAATTCCGCCTTTTGTAATCTGGCTCAGAAGACGCCGAATTCCAGGGACACCATACCAATTAGGCCTACTACAAATTAGGTATCGTGACTATACCTTGACATCACGTAAAGGAGTAGGTAATGAAAAACATAGAATTGGAAAAGGTAGCCTATATAGACCCCCCAGGCACGCCTGTAGATGAAAGTTCAAAACCAGAAGTCGTTGAACAGACTGAAGCTACTGACCATTGCAAACAGGATGATAATTCTCAATAAGGTCTGATTCTTCTTTGCAACGAGCTTTCTTATCATCGTTAGTTTTACGTACGCATACGTGAGTAGCACCATTGTTAAGAATGCACGGCATCTTCAGGTGGTTATCAAACCTTTCGCTAATACCACCTGTTTCACCTATATATATTGGTTGTAATGCACTAGGCTTTGTTTCTTTAGCGAACACGTAATTGGCAGGGGATTCCTTAAATGATGTACCAATATTATAAACCCAATATGTGTATTCCTTCCCCGAATTACCGAGCCATTTAATTGTTTGCTTTGCCATAACACATCTCCTTCTTCTGACTATTTTCAGTAATAGCTACAACCAGTAAGTAAAAGCGATAAAGGCAATAAGGGCAAAGCCAGATAGCATACCCAGCCCGACGCCAATAGACTTTAGGATTACTTTAGACCGCTTTGCATTGGGGTTACCCCTCCAAAACCTATAGCGGTTTATGGCAAACCCTACAGACCCAGCGACGGCTAGTATTGCCCATACCATATAAGAATCATACCATTTTTAATAGTGGGGGCATACCTGGCGTGGTAGCGAAGCTGAAGTGATGTGTTTCTGTCGTACGCCAAAGGCACACCCAGTCCCGCTCCAGTACACTGGCATACCCCACTATTATTATACGGAATGTCCTAGTTTAAGGTAGTCAGTTGCATTGATATTTGGGCGATTGTTCCTTAAAGCCAATGATTTTATTTCGTGATTATCCATTGAAGTAACGTATAGGAGGTTAAGATATATGTTAGAGAGAATTCTAGCAATTTTCAACTCGTTTTTCCAGGGGGACGCAGAAGCCAAGATTGTTGACGATAGACTAGAGATTACCGTAGATTCCCGAACCTTAATAATATCGTTGCCAGCAGACGTTGGCGGGTACTCTACCCCTAAGGATTAGTATTGGACGATTTAAGGTAAGCATAAATGTAAGTTGTAGACTCATCACCACCACCCGTCTCGCCATCACAACCCAATTTTAGCAATGCCGCTTCGACACTTCTAGCACCTTTATCATTAGGACATTGGTCATAAACCCACAAGTCGCCTTTTTCCAAAACATTGTGGTCTTGGAATAAACGTTCCCGTGCATTGGAGGCAATGCCCGCATACCAACTTTGGTAAAGCTTACCCTGTTTGTCAATGTATGTTTTGATTTTACTGTATGCTTGCTCTTCTGGAGTTGCCATAATACCACCTCCTCTAATGCGAATTATACGCATAAGATGGGGATTGTCAAGTCTCCCACCAGCGTCGTTCAGAGGGTTGATGCTATCCTTTTGACAAAATGCCCATTTAGAGGTAGAATAGACTAAGAAGTGATGCAGAATTCTGTTTGATATAGTACTAAGGTACTATTGACGGACCGATGGTGCGGATGGTATTAATGTTTATACATGATAATGTTCCCTGACGTCCTCTCCTTTGTGAGGGCATGTCAGGTAAATAATGCTCCAAATAAGATAAGCCGGATAGAGAATAGTTTCTTCCGGCTTATCTTATTTCTGGGAGGCATCAAACGGCACGCTTAGCTATCTTTGTTGATGGTGGCTATGTGGATGCACTAGCCGAGGATGAGTTTTCCATCTGGGTTGACCTCGGAAAGTTCAGCGAGGAGATAAGGAAGGTAGTCGCAGCGAAGACCCCAGAAACTGTGGACTTGTTACGAACTTTTTACTATCATTGTCTTCCCTATCAAAGCAATCCTCCTACTGAAGAGGAGAAGCAGCGGTTTGGGCAGAAGCGAAAATTCTTTGATGCCTTAAGGCATCTACCTCGCTTTGCTGTACGAGAAGGTCGATTAGCATTCAGGGGTTACGACATTGACGGTAAACCAATTTTCCAACAGAAGCGCATTGATTTACTTTTAGGGCTGGATTTTGCACTTTTGAGTGGTAAGCGGCAAATTACACATGCTGCTATAGTCGGTGGCGACAGTGACTTGCTCCCAGCTTTTCATGTTGCGAAAGAGGAAGGCATTCTAGTATGGTTATTTCATGGGCCTCGCCACTCAAAGAAAGATGGCAGTGCAACTTTTGCAAATGAATTGTGGCTAGAGGCAGACGAAAGATTCGAAATAGACCAAGACTTTATGAATCGCATCGTCCATTGCGGGAAATAACCAAAATATGGGTAAGACGATAAATAATAGACAGAAGATATTTACCAAGCGAGATTATATGGCTGATTTAAAGAAAGCCAGCCAACGCATAGACAAGCCTAAACCCTCTCCAAAATCGTCTTGAATATAGGCTTATCATCCCCCCTGTGATTATATCTAAAGCTATACTCGTTGATATAACCCTGCAAATGCTTTACGCTAACAGCATGATAAACGCCCTTAATACCACGTTTTAACGCACTCCAAAACCCTTCAATTGTGTTAGTGTGAGCATCGCCAACAACCCAAACCTTTCCTGTATGGTGAACCCTCTTATGCTCGAAGTCATGTTCATTTAGATAGTCATATGTGGGGAATTCATCGGTATAGACCTTGCTTTTGGGAAGGGCACGCTTCTTTATAAGCGGTACAACAACTGAGCTTTTGAGACTAGTTGGGATTGATGCTGAGACATTGCCTTTTCTTTGTGCAACCCCGAACACAACCATTTTACCCCCAGCACCACGCCCACGCTTGCCTGGCTTGCTAGCACCAATGTAAGTCTCATCTACCTCAAATTCGCCAGAGGTAGGCTCATGTTCTTCTTGTAAAAGAGAACGTATCTGATTGAACATACGCCAAGCTGTCTTATAGGTAACGCCTGTCTCTCTTTGAATTTGCTTGGCTGATATACCACAACGAGTAGCACTCATTAGATAAATAGCGTAAAACCATAGTTTAAGCGGTGTGGGTGAGTGTTCAAAGATAGTGCCTGTGGTCGGTGATATTTGATGTCCACAGTAATCACAGCCGTAAACCTTCTTGGTTTTGATACGGTGATGTTTGGTCGGTTTATCACATATCGGGCAATGAATCTTTTTAGGATATAAGTAATTGCGTAACCATTCTAAACAAGCGTCATCATCGGGGAATTCTTTGTTAAATTGCGTTATAGTATATTTTCTCATTTTACACTCACCTCACTACTAACTATAACACATCAATTACGTGATGTCAAGGGATAATCACG
>Ga0315533_1000485_pt1 | contig 34475 bp, 28 predicted proteins | sample SalMarSW160130MG_FD_203081 | JGI IMG/M metagenome (GOLD analysis project Ga0315533, IMG submission 203081) | Salt marsh sediment microbial communities from the Plum Island Ecosystem LTER, Massachusetts, United States - Salt Marsh Sediment SW1601-30 ...
GAATCACTTCCAAAAGCAGAAATCATTATTATTTTTGGTGAAGGCATCATCTGTAAAGCTTTTTCAAGGACCACTAATCCGGATATTCCACCAAGTCTATAGTCTAAGACAATCAAATCATAGTGATTCTTTTTAATTTTCCTCAAGGCATCTTCCCCATTATAAGAGATATTAACAGTATGGCCCCCTTCTTTAAGAATATCGGAAATAATTTGGCACATATCCTGGTTATTATCAACTACTAATATTTTAGCCATATTATCAATTTAGTACCTCATTTTATATTTTCATACTGACTCATCTTTTTTCCTTAAGAAGAGGAAATCTTCCAAGCTCTATCTTCTATATCATTATAGTAAGCAAATATCGTGCCAACTTTACCTTTTTAAAATAAAAAATGCATTCGGATCTCTCCAAATGCATTGATAGCAAGACTTATCGGTTAAAATAAATTTATATCTAACCTTTGTTTCTTATTATTTTATTTTAATTTACTCCTAAATTATATGGTCGACAGACCATATATATGGTTTTCATACCCTATTTATATGGTCTATCGACCATAGGATCGTATTGCAATACGCCCCTACGGGCTGGTGGGGCGAAGGTCATATTCTTTAACCTTGAGGTAGAGGGTTTTATAATTTATCTTTAACAATCTGGCTGCTTCAGACTTATTCCAATTCGTTCTTTTTAACGCTTCCAAAATAATTCTTCTTTCCGTATCTCGCGAAAGTCGGTGAATATTGTTTTTAAGGGAGAAGTCGTTGGGGAAATTATTCTGGTCTTTTTCCGATAGGAGGGTAGGCATCGGGCCTGCCTCTACTTTGTTTTCTTTTATATAAAAAGGTAAATGCTCTGGTAAAATAATGTCTTCAGCCATAATAATTGCCTGCTGAATAACATTTTGAAGTTCCCGGACATTACCCGGCCAGGAATAATTTATCAGCAATTTCATACTTTCTTCCGAGATATCCTTGATCTTCTTTCCAAATATCGGATTAAACTGATTTAAAAAATGTAAAGCCAATAGGGGTATGTCTTCTTTCCGCTCCTGTAAAGTAGGAAGGATGATAGAAAAAACATTTATACGATAATATAAGTCTTCTCTAAAAGTCCCACTTTTTATCCCCTCTTCTAAATTGGTATTACTGGCAATGATCACTCGTACGTCAATTTTAATCGGATACTTTTCTCCTATACGGTTTATCTCCCCTTCCTGAAGTACTCTTAATAACTTAGCTTGAATATTAACTGGTAAATTACCAATCTCATCTAAAAAAAATGTCCCGCTTTGCGCTAATTCAAATTTACCTATCCTTTTCGCTACTGCCCCGGTGAAGGCCCCCTTGGTATGACCAAATAATTCACTCTCTATCAAAGTCTCTGGCATGCTGGCACAATCAACGGCTATAAATGGCCTATCTCTTCTGGGGCTGTATTGATGAATAGTCTTGGCAATTAATTCTTTCCCGGAACCGCTTTCTCCTCTTATCAACACAGTAGCATTGGTTGAAGCGACCTTTTCAATCTTATACAGTACTTCTTTTATTTTATCACTTTTTCCGATAATATTATTAAAACTAAATTTTTCTCTTATTTGATGACGTAAGGAAATTACTTCTTGAGACAAATCACGAGCCCGAAGAGCTCTTTTAATGATTATCTTTAACTCTTCATAGTTAAAAGGCTTGCTAATATAATCGTAAGCTCCGAGTTTCATCGCCTTTACTGCAGTTTCTACAGTCTGATAAGCAGTTAACATAATCACTGAGATATCCTTATCAATGGCGGTTATTCTCCCTAAAGTCTCAATCCCATCCATTCCGGTCATCTTTATATCCAAAAGGACTAAATCAGGCAAGTTTTCTTTGACCTTTATCAAACCTTCCTTACCACTATGGGCAATAAAAACTTTGTATTCTTCCTCCTCTAATAATTCAAGCAGACTCTGGCATAAATCTACTTCATCATCAATTATTAAAATATTAGCCTTAGTCATTATGTCGCATCCACCCCCCCCGATTTTTCTCTTTTCTCTTTTCCAGGGGTAAGGAAATAGTAAAAATTGTCCCCTTTCCCAACTTACTCTCTACCGAAATATTACCCTTATGTTCATTTATGATATTCTGACAAATAGAAAGGCCTAAACCAGTGCCTTCCTTATAGGTAGTAAAAAAGGGGTTAAATATCTTTTTGAGATTTCCTTCGGAGATACCTACTCCTGTATCTTCAAATTTTATTGTTATTCCTTTTCGGACAGGATCAAAACTGGTAGTAACATAAAGTTCTCCACCCTTTTTCATCGACTGTATGGCATTAGAAATTAAGTTCAAAAAAACCTGTTCCAGGCAATCTGAATCAAACCAGCCCAGGGGCAATTTTGAATCATATTTTTTAATGATCTTTATATTCTCTGGAAGAAAATGCTTTAAAATCGGCTCTAATCTTTCTAATATTTTATTGACATTATGATAGGCAAAATTGAAGCGAGGGGGATGAGAAAAATTTAACAAGCCGTAGACAATCTTATCTATGCGATCTATATTTCTTTGAATTGCTTGTAATTTTTCTATCTGGTAATTATCAGCAGATTTGTTCTCTAAATGTTGAACAATTAGGCTTATGGTAGCTAAAGGATTCTTAACCTCATGGGCTACACCGGTCACCAATTCCCCGATTATAGATAATTTTTCCGATTGAACAAGCTGGTATTGAACTTTTCTTAATTCTTTGGTTTTTTCATTACTTTTTTTCTCTAAGTTTTTTAAGTTTTTATTTAACTCCATAAGATTTTGTTGTAATTTTCTTCTTTCAGTCATATCCCTACCACTTAGATAAATAATAGTCTCTCCTTCTTTACTAGTGAATACCACACCTGAGAAGTCACAAAGCAAAGGTTCTCTACCTGGCCTGCTTACATTTATTTCTATATTCTCTACTCTTTTTTTCTTTATATTTTGACCTCTTAATTTTTTTATTATTTCTTCGGGTATGAATTCATAAATAAAACTACCAATTAATTCCCCCTTCTTTTTTCCAATCATTTTTTCAAAAGCCTGATTCACTCTGATAATTTTTCCTTCACCATCCAGGATTATTTGAAAATCCGGTGAGTAATCTAACAAATATTTAATATAATTCTGTTTTTCATATTCTAAATCTTTCTCTTTGGCTTTATTTTGTTCATTACCTAATTTTGTGATGCCCAAAATTGCCCCCTATATTCTATTTAGACTATACCTATAATTATTTTAACGAGAAACACCCTAATTACCATAACTTCTTTGTTGATCCAGAACCACCATTTAAAGTTCCTCCCCAAAAGGCCCCTAAGTTAAATTGGAAAGAGCTTTTATCTAATTACCAGAAGGAGAAGGGTCATCCTCTTTTACCGGTTAATAATAAATATCCTGAGACTAAGGCACCTAAAGGGTCTCTCTGTAAAGTCTGTGATGCTCCCGCAGAATATCTTTATTTTAACGATGGTAAAAAACGCTCACAGCTTAAGTGTAAGGTCTGCTCTTTTTATCACAGGTACACCCTCGTCATCGGAATCGGAATAAGGCTCTCCATTTTTGCCCTCATTGTAGCCATTCACTTTATCTTTGGAAAGGACGAAAAGATGTCTCTATCTATAAATGCGACAATGACAGAGGCCCATCCTTTCAATATATTATTTAGCTATTGCGGGCACGATTCGCTGTGCTCCTAAAATTTTTTTATGTTATTTCGGGCAAACACGTGGAATATCCCAACCTACTACCTATAAATAAGCAAATATTGTGTCAATTATTTTTAAAAATAAAATAACCCGGCTTGCTATCCAATACACGAATAACCAGCCGGGTTATTATCCCTTTTTATTTATCGAACCAAATAAGACTCTAAGGCATATTTAGTTCTCGCTGGTATCCAATTCACGCCCGATGTACGAGGCTATCATACATCAATGAATAGTGCAGCTTAAATAAAATATTATTTATTCTCTTCTAAATATTTACCATACGATTTATAGGTATCTTCTAGAGCAGCTATTGCTGCTCTTTTTGTTATACCGTAAAACCTCATTTCTATTTGTTTAATAGCATGTTGAGTCCCTTTTTTAATTTCATGCCCTAAAAGTGCGTTATGAATAATCTTTTCTCCCAAAGAAGGCGTTAAGTTACTGGGAACATCTACAATCTCAGAATTAACAGGGTCTGTTTCAAGATATATAGCAAGATAACCGACAGAATCTTTTGGCCTTATTTTCTCAGGCAATCTAGCAGTACCTGATAATATAATTGTATCCGGCCTTAAGCTATATTCTTGAACTTCTGCTTCTTGATTCTTAAGCATAATGTTATCCTTCCTAAATTTTCTACTATTAATTCCGATTTTTAATTTCGCTTCCAACATGCCTTGGTTTTTTTATCTGAAAGTTTCTTTTTATATATTTAGGAAATGGTGTTAAAAATACATTATTACAAAATCAAAAATATTTGTTTAGACAAATGCTTTTACACTCATTATATTATATATATTACACTTATTTTGGAAATCCTTCTTTTTTTAAAAAATAATTCAAAGGTGTGGCAAGAGGGGGGTTCCCTGTCATATTTTAATTCTTCCGGATTTAATCCACTCTTTTATTATTTCTCTTCTCTTTTCTTCCAGGACAACCCCGAGCATTTTCGATGTTTTTCCTTTAATTCTTTCCTTATTTAATTGTACCTTCCAAAACTCCGGTAGTCTGTTTTCTGTTTCCATTTTTATCTCTTCCTGCCTCTTTTTATTTTTCTCTTCTTGTAGTTTTGTTTTAATAACTTCTGTTTTTTTCCTTTCTTCTTTTTGCTCTTCCTCTTTTCTTTCCCTTAAATATTCCTCCGGGAATTGCCAGTTTTCTCTTATGGCTTTTACTAAATAAGCCGCTTTATCATCGGCATGAGTATGAGATGTGACAAGGGACTGTTATTTGACATACCTCAGACATCTATATTTATTTTACTATATCACTATTAGGGAGTAAAAAAAATCTTTTTTAATTTTTCTATATCCTCTTTATAATACGACAAAATGTTTATAAAATCCTTCTTTTTTCAAAATATATTTCAAACTTTCCAGTATGTAGTTCTTGGTATTTAGCGATAAATCGGTAGAAATCGGGTGCCGGTTGTTAGAAATAACAGAAAATGGTAAAAGGCAGGTTGCGATAAATCACGGCATATCGCGGAAAATGTCCTGATAAATCAGGGGATATCAGGGATTAGGTAGTGTTGAGATAATAAATAAGCAATGAACTTATTTCTTTTGAGTTTCAATTTTAATGACTTATAATATTTAATGTTTGTAAATATAATTTAGGTGGTATATATGAAAAAAAAATTGAAGAATTAATTAAAGAGAAGGCTAATAATATTTACGAAAAATATTATTCTGATAATCCAGACTTTGCATTAAATGAAAAAATAAACGATAAAGCAAATTTTATCAATGAAATTTGTTTTATCTTAAAAAAAACATTAATCACTCCAAAAAGAAAAAGATATTTAGATAAAAATTATATTTTATCTGCCAACGATACTTTTGGAGCCGATTCAAATATATTTTTCTCTCCAAATTTTGAAGAATCACTAAAATATCTCTCACCTTTAAGCGCATTAGGCCTTTTTGAAGAAAAATATTTAGGCGATGTTAACAGTTTTTATGCTAATGAACACCTAATTTATCAAGAAGACAACGGGATTATTCCATATTTTACAATAAGAGAATTATCTTGCTTATATAAAAATTTTGCTTTGTTTATTGAAGATAATAGTGAATCTTTAATAGAAACGGGCTGGCCTGCTTACAATTTTACTGACAGTGCCTGGCTTTTTTATAAATTAGCCCCGAACTATCCGATAGAAATACCGATTTGCATTAAAAGTTTTAATAAATTAAAAAATCCAAGTAGTGACCCTTATTTTTTCTTAAAAAGATATTTTTTAAATAAAACCAATCAATTTAAAAAATGCAAATGTAAAACGGTGTCATTATCGAAAATATTATCTTATAAAGAACTCGGTTTTATTGAAGATATGAGGTATAAATTTTTATGCTTAAAAAAAACGATTTTAAATGAAATTAATCAATATCTTTTTTTGAAAACAACCGATAAAGATGTTTGGCTTAAAAATTGTGCAAGAATACTTTTTAGCAGTTTCTCACAAAAAGATCTTCAAATTATAGCATCCATTGAAAAAAAATATAATAAAATTAAATTATTTAGCCACACATTAAGTGGGGGCTTAATTGGGTTATCAAAAAATATTATCTTTTTATATGAAGAATGTAAATTTGAGAAAATGACCCTTGAAAAAAATACCATGAATTCAATTTTAAAAGGATCGAAATTCAATTATCAAAGAAAATTCAGATCATATTATCAATTAGCCCAATTTGTAGAAGACGATTATGAGAATAAACGCTTTAATAAAATGAAAAATAAATTAAATAATGAACTTGATAAAATCGAAAAAGAAATAATAAAAAATAAACAATTTATGTCTGATACTTTAGACTTTTTTAAAAAAGAGTGTTTGAATGTAGACTATTTATTAAAACAAAAATATTACCCCTTTATAGATAATCTTATTAAAAGCTTTGAAAAAGGAGAAAGCTTTGAAATAGGTATACCATTTTTAAACCAATTGCCAACCCCATCCCCAAAAAGAATAACTCCATTAAAACTTCCATCTGATACAAAGTGGGAACATATCACTATACAATTCTTGGATTACGATAAAGTTAGAATTCAGGCACCTAATAAATTTAATAAAGTAGTAAATTTTCGGAAAATGGGTTTTGAAAACCAAAAGAATGGGAAACCAAATAAGCAATGGGAATTATTTTATAATCTTGCACGATATAGGGGAGATCTATCCTGGACAATAACCACTTATAGAAGAAAAGTTGACTCCCACCCCCTTTCCACCCCAAAAATAAGAAAGCAGATTCAAAGGCTTTCCGAATCATTAAAACAATACTTCAATATCAATGAGGCTCCGTTTTACGATTATGTAAAATATGAGGCCTATAAAACCAAGTTCTTCTTACTCCCCGATCCGCTCAATACTAAAAACCTCTGTGACGACACAGAGACCTTCTAAATTATTTTCCAAAATTTAAATCCTTTATTTGCAACGCTTCTGACACTTTTTTTTCGTCCTGTGTGACATGTCACTAATTATATATAGAGGTGAAAATATATGGCGAAAAAAATATCTCCCAAATATTCTAAAAATTTTTTGCATAGGACTATAGAAGTATGGCAGCCCTATTTTCCTGTTCCCCTCACTTTAGGTGATGCCAGGAAAATCACTCAAAACATGACTGCCTTGTTTAATTTTCTAATAGCTCATGAGGATAAGCCGGAAAAAACTAAGTAATAGTTTTTAAATCATTTGTCAGGAGGGTAAGTATCAAAAATTAAAAGTAAAATTTTTCATTTATGGGATAATCAGGAAAGAAGAATAGTATCTGTTGAAGCGACTAAAAAAGAGGGTAAAAACTGGATTGCTCTGTGCCCTTTTCATCCGGATAAGAACCGGCCTAATCTGTATGTTGATGAAGAGAAAGAAAAATATCACTGCTTTACCTGTAACAGGAAGGGCTTCCTCTACAATCCGAATTACCGGAAACTAAAATACAGTTACCATAGAAATATTTCCGCCACTTATAATTATAAGGATGAAGAAGGAAATTTATTATACCAGGTGGTCCGCTATAATCCTAAAGGATTCAGCCAGAGAAGGCCTGATGGAAACAATGATTGGATCTGGAACATGAAGGGCGTCAATCCGGTGCCCTATCACCTGCCTGAGGTTATGCAGGCCATTGAACCGGTTTTGATTGTTGAGGGAGAAAAAGATGTCGATAACTTAAGAAGGATAGGATTCACCGCAACCACCAGCCCGATGGGAGCAGGAAAATGGAGGGAGTCTTATAACAAATACCTAAAAGGCAAAGAAGTCATTCTAATTCCTGATAATGACAAGCCGGGATGTCAGCACTGCCGGAACATCGGACACTCATTGTGGGGAATTGCTAAAAAGATCAAATGGCTGGAACTACCGGATTTAAAAGAGAAAGAAGATATTAGTGACTGGATAGAAAAAGGCAACACCAAAGAAAAACTTCTGCAATTAATCGAGGCAACGCCGGATTTTGTTCCCAAAAGGCTGGAAGAAAAAGGCCATAAAAAGGCAAACCATATCCTGTTGAAAGACCGGACAAAGTCTATTGTTCCTGATCTAATTCATTTAGTGCGTGAACAACGCACCACTAAATATCTTTTCTGCAAGGACGGAGAATTCACCATTGAAGAATGTGTAATTAAAGAGAATAAAAGATATACGCCTAAGCAAAATCTCCCCATTAAAATATTGGATTCAAATATTCTCAATCGATCTTTAAAGATGGATATTGCAAGACTGGCTATTGAAATTAATACCTTTATTAAAAATTATTTAGAAATGCCGCTTGATTCAGATTATTTGATTCTGACGATGTGGGTTTTTCATACCTACTTAATCGAAAAATTCAATACAACCCCTATCCTTTATTTTTACGGTGTCAAGGAAACGGGGAAATCGAGAGCCGGAGAAGTCTTGAGCGAACTGGCTTTTCGGGCTCAAAGATTGACTTCCCTTACTGAGGCAACCTTGTTTCGTTCGGTTGAACTGTTCAAACCCACGCTCATCATTGATGAAATAAAACTCATGGGAAAAGGCGGGAACCAGGGACTTGCAGACCTGATAAAAACCACTTATAAACGGGGATTAAAAGTATCGAGAATTAACCTGAATAAATATGGTGAAGATCAGATCGAATATTACGACACTTTTACCCCTCTGGTTATCTGCACTACGGAAAGCATTCCCGATATTATTGAAAGCCGGTGCATTCTCTTTATTATGCAGAAAAACAGCAATCCTCAAATAGAAAGAAAGATTGATATAAAATGGGCTAATGATTTGAGAGAAAGACTAACCGTTTTTCGGGCAAATTATATTGCTAAGGAATTGCCTGAAGCTCAGTATATTGCCCGGGGAAGATTGAATGAAATTATGTTTCCGCTCTATCAAGCGCTATTGATATGCGAACCGGAGAGAAAAAGTGAATTTATCCAAATCGTAAAACGAATACAGAAAAATAAAGATAATGAAGAAGGCATGGGATTGGAGGCTGAAATTGTAAAGGCTATTGATGATGAATGCCGGGAGAATCGGGACAGGCAATTCTTAACCCAGTCTATTTCTAAACGTATCAATGAATTCCGGTCGGAGAATGAAGCCATTTCCGATCGGGTAGTCAATAACCGGATCAGGCGGTTGGGATTCCATAAAACAAGATTTAATAACGGCAGAATGGGCTTCCGCATCAATACGGAAAGACTGCGCTGCTTAATAAATAAATATCAGATTGGTGATAAAACTGAAGCTTCTGAAGCTTCTGAAGGATAATATGAAATGCGGGATGATACATTTAAAAAGCCTGATAGCTGGAAACGCAAGCACCGCTTTTGTTTTGGCACAAGGGTTTTATGAATTTCTACTCTTTTCGAAATCCTTCGCTTATTTTATATAAAGCTTCAGAAGGTTCAGAAGGTTCAGAAAATTGAAAAAGGTTGTGGAAAACTCATCATTTAAAAAAATGTGCATTCATTAAAAAATGAATTGATCATTATAATTTTATTTCATACAAAATATTGGAGGAAAATAAAATCAATGAAAAAGTTTGATAATAAATCTTGTTTGCTATATAATGCGTATATGGATGATTTAATAGAAAAATTAGAAATTTATCGATTTGAAAATAGAATCAGCCAAAGAAAATTGGCTGACCTACTACATGTCCACTTCTCAACCGTAAACCGCTGGTTCAAAGGAAAAACCAAACCCAACAAAATTCAGAGATACCACATCAAAAAATTATTTGAGGATCACAACTTCCAGGGATAGAACTTTTAAAATATTTGACATATTAATATTTTCTAAAAGGCGGACCATATGAAAGCAGTATTATATGCACGAGTTTCCAGTAAAGAGCAGGAAGAAGAAGGCTACTCTGTCCCTGCACAATTAAAACTCCTGAAAGACTATGCCCAAAAACATAATTTCAAGATAATCCAGGAATTTATTGATGTTGAAACTGCAAAACGAGCTGGTAGGACTAATTTTAATCAAATGATTGAATTCTTTCAATTAAATAAAGATATCAGATTCCTTCTATGCGAAAAGACAGATCGTTTATATAGAAACTTTAAAGATTATGTCAATCTGGAAGAGTTTAATCTGACTATTCACTTAGTTAAAGAAAATGAAATTTTATCAAAAGAATCCAAATCCCATCAAAAATTCATCCACGGCATTAAAGTTTTGATGGCTAAAAATTATATCGATAACTTATCCGAAGAGACAAAAAAAGGGATGCTGCAAAAAGCAAATGAAGGCTACTATCCCTCTTTCGCTCCCTTAGGGTATGTTAATGTAGAAAAAAATATCAATGGTAGAAAAATTAAAGCAATAAGTATCGATAAATCTCGCTCCTATATCATTAAAAAAATATTTGAACTCTATGCTAATGGAAATAACAGTCTTCAGGAAATTACCAGATTCGCAAAACTAGAGGGATTAAGGAGCCGCAAAGGATATAAAATCTATAAAAGCACTACTCATAAAATCTTACGAGACCCAATTTATTATGGTAACTTCATCTGGAGAGGTGAACTCTGTAAAGGTAAGCATCAACCAATTATCAGCAAAGAACTTTTCGATCTAGTACAAGAACGTTTAAACAATTATAATCGACCAAAACAAATCAAGAAGCATAACTTTGCATTTACCGGGTTATTAACCTGTGGTATATGTGGTTGTGCAATAACTTCTGAGATAAAAAAAGAAAAGTATATTTATTATCACTGTACCAGCTATAAAGGAAAATGTGGGAATAAAGCAATAAGAGAGGAAAAATTAATCCAAAAATTAGGAGATATAGTCAATAAAATAAAGATAGATAACAATTTAATCGAATGGATTCGGGAAGCTTTAAACTTAGATCACCAGGACGAAAAAGAATATCATGAGCATCAATGTAAACTATTGCAGGAACAGTATGATAAACTTCAACATAGAATTGATAAAATCTACATTGATAAATTAGATGATATTGTTACGTCTAAATTCTACCAGAAAATGACCAAGCAATGGAAAGAAGAACAGGAAAAATTATTAAAGCAGATTGAAAAACATAAAAAGGCAAATGTGAATTACTTCGAAATGGGCATAAAGATTTTAGAACTCTCGAAAAAGCTTTATTCTACTTACTTAGAGAGAAATAATGAAGGGAAGAGAAAAATCTTAAATATTTTACTATCGAACTGCACTCTAAACGCCGGAAACCTTTATCCTATTTATCGTAAGCCCTTCGACTTGCTTGCCAAAGGGCTTACGCGTTCTGTCTGGCTCCCCGGGTAGGATTCGAACCTACAACCCTCCGGTTAACAGCCGGATGCTCCACCGTTGAGCTACCGAGGAATATTACCATGTAATTATACTTAAAAAATCATGTTCAGTCAATATTTTTATTTAATTTGTCAAATAAAAGATAAAACCGGACTGTTGTTTAACTTGAGAATTCCCTGTGGCTGTTAGTTACATTTCAAAAGTGCACTCTTTTACAAATCAAAAGTGCACTTTTGAAACGTAACTAACATATTTTTATTTAATTAAAAGAAAATTTTTTACTTTTATTTTTATTCTAAGTAGTCTTTCAACCTTTTGCTTCTGCTGGGATGTCTTAATTTTCTTAATGCTTTTGCCTCAATCTGACGAATTCTTTCTCTGGTTACCCCGAATTCTTTACCAACTTCTTCTAAAGTATGAGGATGACCGGTGGCAATTCCAAATCTCAATTCCAACACTCTCTTCTCTCGGTAAGTCAAAGTTTCTAGGACATCATCCAATTGCTCTTTTAAAAGTGTGTAAGTAGCGATTTTAGGAGGAGCAGGCGAGTCTTTATCTTCTATAAAATCTCCTAAGTGACTATCTTCTTCTTTTCCGATTGGAGTTTCTAAAGAAACAGGTTCCTGGGCAGTTTTTAATATCTCCCTTACTTTATCTTCAGTAATTTCCATATTTTTGGCTATTTCCTTAACGGTCGGTTCTCGTCCTAATTCCTGCAAGAGATGGCGTGATGTCCTTATTAATTTATTAATAGTCTCTACCATATGAACAGGAACGCGAATAGTCCTGGCTTGATCTGCTATAGCTCTGGTAATTGCCTGTCTTATCCACCAAGTAGCATAGGTACTAAATTTATATCCCTTTTTGTAGTCAAACTTCTCTACTGCTCTGATTAGACCCATATTACCTTCCTGAATCAGGTCTAAAAATAGCATTCCTCTACCCACATATCTTTTGGCAATACTTACTACCAATCTTAAATTTGACTCTACTAATTTCTTCTTGGCTTCGTGATCTCCTTTTTGCATTCTTTTAGCTAATTCCACTTCTTGTTTGGCAGTTAATAATTTTATCTTCCCTATTTCCTTTAAGTACATTTTTACGGGATCATCTAACTCTAATTGTTTCACCAATTCTATTTCTAAATCTACTTTCTCTTTAGAGGGATGAATTTTTTTGTCTTCTCCTTGAACACCTTTGTCCTTAAGCAATAAATTACCTTCTTCCTCGCTCTCAACTAAATCAATTCCAGATTCACTTAGAATATCATATAAATCTTCTACTTTAGTCAGATCTAAAATATCATCTGCTAAATACTTTTCTATTTCTTTATAAGTCAAGTAGCCCTGTTCTTTTCCTTTTTTAATAAATTCTTCAATTATTTTCTTTTTTCCCATTATCAAGCCTTCCTTCTCAAAATAAAATTATCTGTTTATATAAATTATAAAATTAAAAATTAATTAATATTTTTACCCTTTAACTGTCGAACAATTTCCCTTAATTCTTTTAAATCATCTTCTCCTATCTTTTCAGATTTTTTTATCTTTTCATCGATAATTTTTACTCTTTTTTCGAGATTTTTTCTCTCTTGATTCAACTTAAAATTATTTATTGTATCTACATATCCGGAGATTATTTTCTCATTAAAAGTTATGGTTTCTTCCATCAAAATCTTAGAAATTAATTTTGCTGCCTCATCATCATTTAAATAGTCAATAACTTTTTGAGAATCTATTATTTTATCATCTTTTAAATTTTTTTTAATGGCTTCCACAATTTGACGATGTAACGGAACGGTAAAATCTTTTGCTTTCAACTTTTTTAAAATGTCCCGGGCAATTTTTTCATTTTCCAGCATACATCCGATGAGAATTTTTTCTGCCTTGATATTCCCAGACTCAGAATTTAATTTAATAAAATTATGGGAGGAATCTTTTACACCTCTTTTATATCTTTTTAGTTCAATTAAAATCGCTTCTTCGGACAATTTTAATTCTTCAGATATCTTTTTTGTCTGAGCTCTCAGCTCAACCTCATTACCTATTACGCTCAAGGTAGGTAAAATTCCTTTAACAACTTTTACTTTTCCTTCTATAGTTTTAATACTATATTTGGAATATAAAAGTTTTAACTTATAGTCTATTAAGGAAAGCGACCCATCAATTAAATTTTGAAAAGACGTTCTTCCTTTTTTAATTAAAAAATCAGCTGGGTCATAATCTTGTGGTAAATCTATTACTTTAACTTCAAGACCAGCTTTTACCAGTAAATCCAAACTTCTTAAAGTCGCCATATTACCGGCTGAATCTGCATCATAAGCAATTAAAACCGTATCGGTTAACCGTTTTATTAAGTCTATCTGTTTAGTAGTTAAGGCTGTTCCTAGAGACGCTGCTACATTATAAAATCCGTTTTGTTGAGTTATTAAAACATCAGTATAACCCTCTACAATAATTAAGTAATCCTTTTTTCGGATATCTTCCTTGGCAAAGTTTAAACTGTATAGATTGCTCCCTTTGTTATAAACCAACGTTTCCGGAGAATTTATATACTTGGGCAAAGAATCATCTAAAACCCTGCCCCCAAAGCCTATTACCCTCCCCGATAAGTTAAAGATAGGGAAAATTATTCTATCTCTAAAATAGTCGATATATTTTCCCTCTATTTTGCTTTTATTTATTATTCTAGCCTTAATTAGCTCTTCGTAAGAATACCCTTTTTTCTTTAAAAAGTTAGTTAATGCGTCCCAGCCGGAAGGAGCATAACCTAATCTATACTTTTCGACACTAGTATCGTTAATTCCTCTTTTTTTTAAATAATTTATTATTTTTTTTCCTTGATTAGTCTTAAATAGACATTCTCGATAATAATTTGCGGATAGATTATTTAATTTATACAGTTTTTCTTTTTGTCTGTTAAGAATATTTTCTTTTTCTTCATCTACAGGGAGAGATACGCCTGATTTTTTAGCTAACATCTTCACTGCTTCAAAAAAGCTAATTTTCTCATATTTCATAAGGAAATTAAAAACATTGCCCCCTTCTCCACATCCAAAACAATGAAATAACTGCTTTTCCGGACTAACCATAAAAGAAGGGGTCTTCTCTCCATGAAAAGGACATAAACCTTTAAATCCCTTTCCCGCTGGTTTTAAGTGTACATATTCTGAAATAACATCTACAATATCACAACGATTCCTTATTTCTTCCAGTAAATCAGATGAAAACCTCAAATATAAATCACCTACAAATTATTATCATTCGGTATAATTGATAAAATATTCTTTAAAACTCCTAAATTTATCTTCGTATTAATATATTCTACAAAAGTTTTAATTTTCCTCTTTTTTTTTAAAAATATTTAAAAAATATTTAAAAAAAATACTAGTTGATTATTTTTAATATAAATCAACTAGTTTAAGGCAACTTGCTTTATTTTTTTTGGAAAAAATCAGAAAATAAAATTAAAAATTTAACTGTAAATTTTGATCCCCGGAGATTTTTTCTTTCTTTTTGACCTTTCCATACTTTCCACCTCCACCCGGACTTAAGTTCAATAGTCCCTTTCGAGCTAAAATTATATTTTGGGCAATCTCAAATCCTACTACCTGGCTGATTTCCTGATAAGAAGCTTTGTGTAGTATATTCATTTCGGTGCCAAAATAATCAAACAATTTATTCAGGGTCTTTTTACCTACGCCGGGTACAAATTCTAAAGGAACCTGGTGATAATAAGGTGGACGATGAGAAGGAGAAATAGACTGTTGGTAATCTCCGATTTCCACAATCCGATCAAAAACACCTTTTACTATTTTGTCACTCCCGCATTTTTCACACTTATAAACTGGGGGATTATTGGTAGTAGTATAATTACAAACCTCGCAAAAAGTTCGATGGTATCTACCTAGTTTAGGGTCAAGGCCATAATTAGCTATTATCCTTCTTCCTTCCTTTCTCTGCAAGGCTAAAAGTATCTCTTTAAAATTAGCTTTTTCCAATTCTACTATATTATATTCCCTACCAATTTTAGGTAAAGAATGAGCATCCGAATTAGTTAAAAAGGTGTACTCGGCTAACTCCTTTAAATGGTCGGCAATTTCTGTATCAGCACTTAATCCCAATTCTATAGCAGGAATCTTTTTTAAAGTAGTCCTGCTAAACATCTCTTTTAGTCTTTTTACACATTTTCCATAAACACTTTTATGGGGTGTAAAGACATGAGCGGGAATTAATATTCCACCAATTCGATTAATAATTTTAAAAAATTCTTGAGCACTAATCTTACAGTTTTGACTGCTTAAATTTACGTTAGTGACTAAATAAGATAAGGTTTTACTAAATTCTTTTATATCTTCGAAATAAGGAAAAAAAGCTATTTGATGAGACAATCCTCCATTTGCTTCTTTTGTTTCAATTTCTGAGCCTAAAATAATAGTAACTTTATCCTGATAGATTAATCCGCCATCTTTTAAAGGTTTCATTTCTCCGCTGTTGATTAATTGGGAAATGTCATCGATGACTTCGGGTGAAGCGCAATCAACGATACCTACAATGTCAATCCCTTTTCTATGTTTACATTCCTGGGCAATGTTGGCAAAAGTCAAATCTCTGGAAGCGGTTATCTTTACCGGAGTACCGCTATTGCTTCTACCAATGTGCACATGAAAATCCATGAAATATTTTTTCATATTTTTAAATATAGCCTCATTCCTATTGTGTTTATTATTTTGTGTACTTTTTGGGTTACAATCATATTGTATAGTATATAGTTAGAGTATAGATGACAGGCGAGACGCCTGTCCTAGGTTTTTGAGGGCGTATGCAATACGCCCCTACTTCTGTCTTCCGAATACTAGCTTCTAACTTCTTACTACTAATTTCTATCTTTTATTTTCTTAACTACCTAACCAGCAAGTGAAGTAATGTGTAACATGTAATAAGTAACCTATAATAAGTATCTATTTCTATAATTTCAGAAATTTAATCTTATTACTTATTATTTATTACTGTAGTTCATATTCGATACTATCTTATCTTCTGTCTATTGTCTACCAAATTCTACTTCATCTTTCCTAACTATACGCTGTACGCTAATTCTTCTAACCAGGTAACCAGGTAACTAACTAATCAGCAAGTATAATATTCCAATAATAGTTTTAGCGTCTTTAATAATATTTTCTTTCACTAATCTAAGTGCTTCGTTTGGTTTAATTAGTTCAACTTCAATAAATTCGTTAGCATCTTCATTTTTATTTTTTTTCTCTAAATCTTCTGCCAAAAAGAGGGTTAGTTTTTCATTGCAAAAACCGGGGGTAGAGAAAAAAGTTATCAGCTTTTTAATCTTTCGGGGATAATAACCGGTTTCCTCTTCTAATTCCCTCCGAGCACAACTAACCAAATCTTCTCCCTCTTCCAGCTTTCCTGCGGGCAATTCCCATAAAACCTCATCTGCCGCTTTTCTGAATTGTCTAATCATTACTATCTCTTTTTTTTCTGTAATAGCTAAAATAACTACTGCCCCGGGATGTTCAACTATCTCTCTAATAGTATCCCGACCGTCAGGGAGTTTTACTTTATCCTGACGAAGATTGATAATTTTCCCCTGATAGATATAATTAGAAGATAAGGTTTTTTCTTTTAAAAAATCTTCTTCAGCCATTTAATTCTCTCCTGAGGTTACAGTATTTATAATAGATAAAATGCATCCTGCTGTATTTTTTAAATTTTTAACAAGAATATATTCTTCCAGAGTATGGACCTTCTCCATGCCTACTGCTAAAACAACTGAAGGGAAACCTTTTTTATTAAATACATTGGCGTCACTCCCCCCTCCGCTGGGACATAATAACGGTTGTAACCCCATATCTTTTACTGCTTTCGTTGCTATTTTAACTACCTGGTCATCGGTAGACAAATTGTAGCAATAATACTCCCTATTAATTTTTACTTCTGCTTTTGCTTTAAATTCCTGAGCAGTATCTTCGGCTATTTTTTTCAATCGCTCAGTATATTTTTCCAATTTTTCTTCCTTTCTGCTCCTAACTTCTCCTTCTAATGTTACCTCATCAGGAATAATATTGGTGGCTTTACCGCCCGAAATAATCCCAATATTAGTAGTGGTTTCTTCATCTATTCTACCTAATTTCATCCGGGAGAGGGCAAATCCCGCTACCTGAATAGCATTAATCCCTTCTTCGGGATTTGAACCAGCATGAGCAGATTTTCCATAAATAATAATTTTCAGAGAATTCTGAGAGGGGGCTGTAGTAATAATTTTTCCTACCTGGCCTCCGGCATCTAAAACAAAAGCCATCCGGGCATTTAAACTGGAGATATCTAAATTTTTTGCCCCATGTAACCCTATTTCTTCACAAATAGAAAATACAATCTCTATATCACCATGTAAAATATTTTTCTCCTTAATAATATGCAAAGCTTCTAATAAAGCGGCGATTGCTGCCTTATCATCTGCTCCTAAAATTGTTTCTCCACTACTTACTATCTTTTCTCCATCTCGAATAGGTTTAATATTTTTCCCCGGGACAACTGTATCCATATGAGCGGAAAACATAATAGGAGTAACTTTTTTGATATTTCCCTTTAAACGGGCTATTATATTACCGCTATTAGATTTTACCTTCTCACCAGCTTGATCAACTATAACATCTAATCCAAAACCTTCTAACTTTTCTATTAAAAAGTCAGCCAGATTCCTCTCCTCTCCGGATACACTGTCTATCTTAACTAATTCTACAAAAGATTCTATCAACCTTTTTTCATTAACCATAAATAAAGCCCCTTTCTTTATTAATATATCGTATTTCGTATATTGTATAAAATACAGTAACAAGTAATATGTAATGAGTAATAAGATTAAATTTCTGAAATTATAAAAATAGGTACTTATTTTATTTATATTTTTTCATAGATTGAATAGCTAAATAATACTTATACTATATTATATTATATTAAAAAATGAAAAATGCAAGCGTAAAGCGTAAAGAATCCAGAAGTCAGGAGCCAAGAGTTAGAATATAAAACAACGAGAAGCATTTAGTGTCCAAGGTAGAGATTCGATTTATCAAACCCCTTAGAAAAATTAATAAAACAAATACGGGGCGGATAAATCCGCCCCCTATATTAATGGCAATTCTTTATTAAAAAGTTTTGATTTTTAAATTGTGATTTTCCGTTTTTCACTTTAAGTTTTGAGTTTTACTAATTCTGCTCCTTGTTTCAAAGCTTTCTTATTTATGTCTAATAATTTTTGTTTAGGTCCGGTTAAAGCCTTTTCTAAAGCCTTAAATATGGTCTCCATTTTTAACACTCCTGACTTTTTAATATAAGCACCTAAAGCCACCATATTGGCTGCTCTTGAATTACCTAACTTATCAGCAATATCATCTGCAGGAATCCTTATTATATCAACATCATTCCTTTTTACTTCGCGTTCTATTAATGAATCATTCAAGATGATCAATCCATTCTCGCTTACATTTAGTTCAAATTTGTCTAATGAAGGTTGGTTCATAGCAATTAATACCTTTGGGTGGGATACAATTGGAGATCCAATTTCCTTAGTTGAAATAAGTACTGTACAATTTGCTGTTCCTCCTCTCATCTCTGGTCCGTAAGAAGGCATCCAGGCAACATTTTTCCCTTCTAACATACCAGCGTAAGCCAGTAATCTACCCATTAACATTACTCCTTGACCACCAAATCCTGAAATAATAATTCTTTCTAACATTTAAGACACCTCCTCAGGAGTTTTAAATTCTCCTAATGGGTAATAAGGAATCATATTTTCTTCCAACCACTTATTTGCTTCAATCGGACTTAGACCCCAGTTAGTAGGACAGGTAGATAGAATTTCAACCAGAGAAAAACCTTTCCCTTCTAATTGTACTTGAAATGCTTTTTTGATTGATTTTTTAGCCTTTATTATATTTGCCGGTTTATTTAAAGCTACCCGAGAAATATAAGTAACTCCTTTTAGAGCAGCTAACATCTCTGCTACTTTCATGGGGTACCCCATAGTTTTTGAATCTCTACCATAAGGGGATGTTTGGGTTACTTGTTCTATTAAAGTAGTGGGTGCCATCTGTCCACCGGTCATCCCATAAATAGCATTATTTATGAATATAACAGCAATATTCTCACCTCGGTTAGCAGTATGAACTATCTCTGCCGTACCAATAGAGGCGAGATCTCCATCTCCTTGATAAGTAAATACAATAGAGTCTGGTTTTGATCTTTTTATTCCGGTAGCTACAGCAGGGGCTCTCCCGTGTGCCGCACAAATCATATCACAATCAAAAAAAAGATAGGCAAATACTGAACAACCTACCGGACATACTCCTATAGTTTTTTCTCTTATTCCAAATTCATCTACAACCTCAGCCACCAAGCGGTGAGCAATGCCATGATGACATCCCGGGCAATAAGTAAAAGGAACTTTAGTTAAAGATTTAGGTCTACTAAAAATTTTTTTCATAATATTATTATACACCTCCGTAATATTAGTTAAAAATGTAGTTATTCTATTTTAAATATTTCTTTATCTCAGTTAAAATTTCCGATTGTGTAGGTACAACTCCACCTACTCTACCATAAAAATTAACTTCTACTTTACCGTTCACTGCTAATTTGACATCTTCTACCATCTGACCTAAGCTCATTTCAACTACTAAAAACTTATTTACCTTTTCGCAAGCCTCAGCAATTATACTCTCAGGGAAGGGGAATAAAGTAATCGGCCTGATTAATCCAATATTAATTCCCTCTTTTTTGGCATTATCAATTACAGTTTTTACAATCCGAGCTATTGTTCCGTAAGCAACTACTATTAATTCAGCGTTTTCCAAATTAACTGTTTCATATCTAACTTCCTTTTCTTTTAATTTATTATATTTCTCCTGAATTTTAAAATTCACCCTTTCCATTTCGTAAGGGTCCAGATCAAAAGGAACAATAGAATATTTTTTTCTTCCCTTGCACCCAGTCAAGGCCCATCCCTTTTTATCCGGTAAATCAACTTTCTTTCTTTCCTTAAATTCTACTGCTTCCATCATTTGGCCTATGAGTCCATCACCTAATATCATTACCGGATTTGTATATTTATCAGCTAAGTCAAAAGCATCCATGGTTAAATCTACTAACTCTTGCACAGAAGAAGGAGCCAGCACAATTAAATGATAATCACCGTGTCCTCCTCCTTTGGTAGCTTGAAAATAATCAGCTTGTCCAGGTTGTATACTCCCCAATCCTGGTCCCCCTCTTTGCATGTTTACTATTACGCATGGTAATTCAGCACAGGCGATATAAGAAATTCCTTCTTGCTTTAAACTTATCCCCGGGCTTGAAGAAGAGGTCATAGCTCTTGCCCCGGTAGCAGCTGTACCGTAAACCATATTTATGGCAGCAATTTCACTCTCAGCTTGCACAAAAGCTGTATCCTTCATCTTTAATAATTTTTTAGCCATATAAGCAGTTAATTCGCTTTGAGGGGTAATTGGATAACCAAAATAATATCGACAACCAGCGTGGATTGCTGCTTCTCCAATAGCTTCATTTCCTTTCATTAAAATTTTTTCTCCCATTTTTCAGCCTCCTTAATAAAAATCTAACTTTTAAACTAATTGATAGTAAATAGTTGTATTTAAGAGCTCTAATTGTGTGTTTTGTATTTGAAACTAACGACTATTGACTATTCACTAACGACTAATTTACCTAAATACTTCAATAGCAACATCCGGACAGACCATGGCACAAAAAGCGCAACCAGTACATTCTTCCGGATTAATCTGTTTAGCCGGGTGATAGCCTTTTTTATTAAAATGTTCAGCCATAACAATAATATGTTTAGGACAAGCGGGGATACATAATTCGCATCCTTTACATCTCTCTTCATCTATAACAATTTTTGCCATATTTTTTGCGTCTCCTTCCTTTCTAAAATTAATTCCACGGTAATTGCATAAACCGCTCAATATAAAATATTGGTTCATCAAAATTTTCCGATTTAACTTTTTGAGAAAAGCGTTTATCTATACAGATAAATCGAACGGGTAACTTTAGTTTTAGTGCTGCCTGTTTTATCACAACGTGTCCTTTTTTAATTGTTTCTTCATTGGTTTGGCTGCTTAAATTCGGATTACTTATAATTCCGTTAATTTTTAATCGAGATCTATTTTCTATTTCTTGAGCTATCTGTTCAATTTGATGTATACTTTGGGTAAAAGGACGATAAGAATTTACTACTAATAACATTTCATAGTCGTAATTTTGAATAATATTTCTAAAATTACCTAAAACAACAGACCCTACATCATCCCCACCCACATCAATAATCAAATGATAGTTAGAATTCTGGATCAAACCTTTTATCTCTGGAGAAATTAGAGGTAAATCAGCGTAAGCCATTTTTCCTTCAGGAGAAATTACTTTCACACCTTTGAAATTTAAGGCATCTTTTGCTTCCCGAGTCCTAAAATAAGGATTAACAATATCTAAATCTACAATAGCAACTTTATCCCGGCTTTTCCTACAATATATTGAATAATTAATAGCAATTTCTGTCTTCCCGCTTCCAAAACTTCCTACAAATATCTTTATCCTCTTACTTATTATATTATTCAATACGTTTTTTCCACCTCTTCTCCCTTTAGAATTCTTAAAGCACCATCGCATAAAGCCAGCATCTCCTCTTCACCCGGATAGACCATAACTAAAGATAAAAAACTCACCCTATCTTTTACCATATTAACAAATTCATTATTATAGGCTATCCCACCTGTTAAGATAATAGCATCTATTTGACCTTTTAATACTGTAGCTCCTGCTCCAATCTCTTTAGCTACTTGATAAGCCATGGCCTCTAAAATTAATTTTGCTTTTTTATCTCCCTGCTTAATCCTTTCTACAACTTCTCTGACATCATTGGTCTTTAAATAAACCACCAATCCACCTTTACCTTTTATCTTTTTCATAATCTCATTTTTAGTAAATTTACCCGAAAAACAAAGCTCTACCAGGGCACCTACAGGCACTCCGCCGCTTCTTTCCGGAGTAAAAGGTCCTTCTCCATTAAGAGCATTATTGACATCAATAACATTTCCTTTACAATGAACTCCTACCGAAATTCCTCCACCTAAATGAGCTACAATAAAATTTGCTTTCTCATATTTTTTACTTAAATCTAATGCTGCTTTTCGAGCAACTGCTTTCTGATTTAAGGCATGAAGTATACTAATTCGCGGAATTTCTGGCATACCTGAAATCCTGGCAACAGGTTTCATCTCATCAATTACTACCGGGTCAACTATATAAGAAGGGATAGATAGCCTCTCAGCAATGCCATGGGCAAGTAATCCTCCTAAATTAGAGGCATGTTCTCCGCTTACCCCCTTACGAAGATCCTCTAACATTTTGTCATTCACCCGGTAAGTACCACTAGCGATAGGTTTTAATAATCCTCCCCTACCTACTACCGCATCGAGAACAGAATGGTCAATCCCTTTTTCTTTTAAAAAACTTAAAATTATATCTAATCGAAATTCATATTGGTCAATAATCTTATGAAAAACGGATAATTCCTTACTACTATGCTCAATCTTTTTATCAAACAATAATTGTTCATTAAAAAATAATGCTACTTTGGTGGAAGTAGAACCAGGATTTATCACTAATATTTTATAATCTTTGGCCATAAAAATATCACCTCTCATAGATCAGCTAATCTTATTTATTTTCAGTCATCTCACTCATTAATACTCCCAGGGCGATAGAATATAATTTTGACTGGGCACTATCTGAACGAGAAACTAATACTACCGGAGCTTTTGCCCCTAAAAGTAATCCTGCTGGTACTGCTTTAGCCAAATAAACCAAACCTTTGGCAAAGATATTTCCTGATTCAATATTTGGTACCAATACAATATCTACTTCTCCGGAAACAGGGCTTTCAACTCCTTTATGTTTTGCCGCTTCCTTGGAGATGGCATTATCAAAACCTAATGGTCCATCTACTATTCCCCCAACAATCTGTCCCCTCTCACTCATTTTAGCTAAACAGGCTGCGTCGATAGTTGCCGGCATATCAGGATTCACTAATTCTAATGCTGCAACAACTGCTACTTTAGGTTTCTCTATTCCCATTGAATGTCCATAATAAATAGCATTTTGAATTATCTGGGCTTTTTGTTTTAAATCCGGACTGATGCTCATAGCTCCATCAGTCATAGTAAGTAAACGATCATAACCTTTAATCTGCAGTGTATAAACATGGCTAAGCATTCTATTAGTCCTTAATCCGATTTCTTTATCTAAAATAGCCTTTAATATCCTTGCTGTTCCTATCATCCCCTTCATCAATATAGAGGCCTTTTTGTTCTGGACTAATTCTACAGCACATCGGGTTGCTTCTGTTTTATCAGTCTTGTCAATTATTTCATAATTAGCAGGGTCAATACCCATTTTATTGGCTATCTGAATAATTTCTTTTTTATCGCCAACTAAAATTGAATCGGCTAATCCTTCCTTTCGGGCAGCTTCAACTGCTTTTAATACATCTTCTGCTCCAGCAGAAGCTACTGCCATTTTTTTAGGACCATAATCTTTTGCCTTTTCTAATACTTCATCAAAAGTTTTTAACATTTTTTCTTATTACCTCTTTATTAGAATTAGAAATAAATCAATTGACCGATTTACCAATTTACCAATTAAGATTAAGATGCAGATTAAGAGCAATTAGCCGATTGGCCGATTAATTAGTCGTTAGTATTAAATACAAGATATAAGATAAGCCAATTCAGCGATTTACCAATTCTCCGATTTACCAATTGGCTAGTTAGCCGGTCTTCCAGTCTACCAGTCAAATTTTTATTTGCTTTCTTCTTTCTTCTGACTCCTGAATACTAGCTCCTGACTTCTACTTCCTTCATGCGATACGCAATACGCAATACTCGATACTAATTGGGTTTCTTATTTTTTCATTTTCTTCTTAATTACTTTCGATAATCTTTTAATCCCCTCTTCTATATCTTCTACGCTCGGATAACAGAAGGAAAGCCTCATAGTATTTTGTCCTTTCCCATCAGCAAAAAAAGCAGAACCTATTACATAGGCCACATTTTCCTTTATTGCTTCTTTAAACATCTCATCGGCATTCATATATTCAGGTAAAGTAGCAAATATAAAAAATCCGCCATGAGCTTCTGTCCAGGCCACTTCAGATGGAAAATATTTCTCTAAAGCGTTTAACATTACATCTCTTTTTTCTTTATAAAGTCGAACATTAGATTTTATATTTTCGTCTAATTTGCCTAATTTAATATACTCATAAGCAATTAATTGGTTAAAAATGCTCGTGCATAAATCAGTTGCTTGTTTCAGTATAGCCATCTTCCTTATTATTTCTTTATTGCCTAATATCCAAGCCAATCGCAAGCCGGGACATAATATCTTGGAAAAAGTACCCAAACTAATAACAGAACCATTTTTTTCCAAAGAATATATAGAGGGGATTGATTCTCCTTCGAATCTAAGTTTTTCATAAGGATTATCTTCAACAATAAATATATTAAATTTATGAGCAATTTCGATCATTTTCTTTCGTCGAGCCAGAGACATAGTTACTCCTGCTGGATTCTGAAAATTGGAAATGGTATAAATAAATTTAACTTTTTTCCCTTCATTTTTAAGTTGGATAAGTTTTTCCTTTAAAATATCCATCCGCATCCCATCTTCATCCATGGGAACGCCTATTAATTCTCCTCCATAACTATAGAAAGCATTCAAGGCGGCTAAATAACTGGGTAGTTCCACTATTGCAATATCTCCGGGGCTTAAAAATGTTTTACCCACTAAATCTAATCCTTGTTGGGAACCAGAACTAATAATTATATTTTCTAACTCCCCATCATTACCGTCTTTTGCTAAATGTTCTAAAATACATTTTCTCAATTCAGGTAATCCTTCGGTGCTGCTATACTGTAGGGCTTGAGCACTATTTTCGGATAATACATCCTGGGTTATTTCCTTTATATCTTCTACTGGGAAAGTTAAGGGATCCGGCATTCCTCCCGCTAAAGATATCACTTTCGGATTTTGAACTAATTTTAAAATCTCCCGAATAGCTGAAGCTTCCATTCTTGAAGCTAAGACAGAGTAAAATTCCTCAGTATTTATAGACATTTTTCCACTCCTTTTTATTTTTTATTTTAAATATAAAATATTTTACTTATATTCCAGAGCTTTTTCTTCTCCTTTTAACACTCTAACTGCTCCTAAAGCCAGGGCTTTCATCTCATCAGTTCCCGAATATAAGGTAACAGGGGCGATAAAATTAACCCTCTCTTTTATCCAATTCACAAAAGCGTTACCTAATGCTCCTTTATTCCTTGCTCCATTGCCAGTAATAACTATAGCATTCACTTTCCCTTTTAACACCGCTGCCATCGCCGCTATCTCTTTGGCTACTTGATAGGCCATAGCTTGATATAATAGTTCAGCTTTTTTATCTCCCTTAGCAATTCTTTCTTCCACTTCTAACAAATTGTTTGTTCCCAGATAATCTACTAATCCACCCTTCCCAATAAGTTTTGTTAACATTTCCCGAAGAGTATATTTGTTTGAATAACACAATTTTACTAATTCTACACAGGGCAGCCCACCAGTTCTTTCGGGAGTAAACGGCCCTTCTGCGCTGGCATTGTTCACATCTATCATTCTTCCTTTACGATGAGCACTTACTGAGATTCCTCCTCCTAAATGAACAACTATCAAATCGAGTTCTTTATAAGATTTGCCTAATTCCTGAGCCATTCTTCTTGCGGCTGCTTTCATACTTAAAACATGACATAAACTTTCTCTCTCAATTTCTGACATCCCGGAAATTCGAGCAATGGGTTCTAACTCATCAACTGCTACAGAATCGACAATAAAAGAAGGAATTCCTACTTTTTTTGCCAGGTCATAAGCAATAATTGCTCCTAAATTTGAGGCATGTTCTATCCTTGGTCTTTCTTTTAAATCTTCCAGTATTAATTTATTTATTCTATATGCTCCGCTTTTAACGGGTTTTAGCACTCCTCCTCTGCCTACTACAGCATCTAAAGAATTAATATCTATATTTTTTTTCTTTAAAAAATTTACAATTACTTTTTCTCTAAGCTCGTGCTGGTCAAATATTTTTTTATGCTTCGACAATTCTTCCGAACTATGTCTTATTGTCTCTTTATCCAATAATTTATCATCTTCAAAAAGAGCGATAGCAGTAGAGGTTGATCCGGGGTTTATTACTAATATTCTCAAATTTTTTTTCATATATATCTCCAAGTATATTATTAAGCAATTTTTGTGCCAATTTATTAAGTAATCTTAATAAAACAAAAAATAGCCTTTTATTAATTGGTAAAAGGCTATTTTTAAAAAAAATCAAAATTTTTTATTTTTATTTGCATTTGCATTTTATTGCATATTATTGCATATTGTGTAACATTTCGTCAACAATTACGGAAGAAGTAATCTCAAACGGGGATTGCCGTGCTCTGATAAATCAGAGCTCGCAATGACAGAAAACATAATAAACTGAAATCTGAAAACCTATTTTCTTCACACGATGCTCGATAGCAATACGCGATACTATTCACTTACAACTAATCTCTCTTGTATTTTTATTTTTCTTACACTTATTTTACCCGCACCTATACGCTAAACGCTGTAAGCTTCACGCCAGTCTTATTCACTAACGACTAATTATCAAATAGACAGGCGAGACGCCTGTCTTACGAAGAATTATGAACTATTTCTAATGACTAATTTAATTAGCTAATCAGAAAACTGGCAAACTGGTTAACTAATTTAATCGGCTAATTGGTCAATTAATTATCTTGTATTTTGCATCTTGTATTTTATTTTAAACTTGCAACTTGTAACTCGTAACTTGCATCTTATACTAACGACTAACTAACAACTAATTTAACTGGTAAACTGGCTAACTAATCACTAACGACTAATTAATCGGTCAATCGGTCAATCGGCTAATTGCTCTTAATCTGTATCTTGATCTTAATTGGTAAATTGGCAAATTGATTTTAATCTTAATATTTATCTTAATTGATGAATCAGTCAATCGGTCAATTATCTTTCACTTGTATTCATATATCTTTTTAATATTATATTTTTTTATTTTATAATAAAAACTTCTCAAGCTGATTCCCAACTTTTTTGCTGCCTTTAAACTATCCCCATTGGCAGCCTTTAAAGCATTTATCAGGGCTATCCTTTCCGTATCATCTTTCATCTTCTTTAAACTATTTTTATCTAAATTATAATCAATTAAATTGTCAGGTCCAGAACTGATAACTGGTTTTTCTTCGATTGCTTCAACTTTATTTAATCCAATTAAAGGAGGAATATGTTTGGGTAAAATTAATTCTTCGCTCAATTTTATATTTATTACTGCTCTTTCAATTACATTTTCTAATTCCCTTACATTTCCCGGCCAGGAATAACTCGATAATATATTTAATGCTTCCGGTAAAATCCCTTTTATGTTTCTTCCAAAATCTTGATTAAGTTTTCTTATTAAATTATTAACCAAGAGAGACATATCTTCTTTCCGCTCCCTTAAAGGAGGGATGTAAATAGGGATAACATATAATCGGTAATAAAGGTCATCTCTGAATCTTCCTTCTTTTACTGCATTTTTTAAATCAATATTAGTTGCTGAGATTATCCTAACATCCACATTAATAGGACTTCTTCCTCCTACTCTTACAATCTCTTTTTCTTGAAGCACTCTCAATAACTTAGCTTGTAAATTTAGGCTCATCACTCCGATTTCATCTAAAAATATAGTTCCTTTATTGGCTTCTTCAAACAATCCCTTCTTCCCGGTCTTCTTTGCTCCGGTAAATGACCCTCCTTCATAACCGAAAAGCTCACTTTCTAATAAAGTATCCACCAAGGCAGAACAGTTTACCCGAATAAATTGCTGATTTTTTCTTTTGCTAAGATGATGGATGGCATGAGCAAAGAGTTCTTTCCCAGTTCCGCTTTCTCCTTGAAGTAGAACGGTCGCTGGAGTTTGGGCAGCCTTTCTGGCTTGCTCTTTGGCAACAATCATACCCCTGCTTTTTCCTACAATATCTTCAAAAGTATATTTTGATTCTAAATGTCTAACCCTTTGTTTAACCCGCTTCAACTCTTCATTTAAATATTCAATCTCAGAAACATCATGTATCACTGCCACGCTACCCTTTAATGCTCCATCTACTATTACAGGCGCGACATTCACTATCACCTCTTTGCGATTAGGCCCAACTCTCATCCTTACACCATGCACGGGTTTCTTGGTTCTTAGTACTTTTAAATGCATACTTTCACCCTCATCAGCAATATCAATGGTAGGCGGTTTCCCTAAAACATCTTCCTCGATTAAACCAGTAAGCCGGGTATAAGCGGGGTTAATAATAGTATGTAAACCATCTTCATCTACTACTGAAATAGCATCATCGGTAGAATAAATTATGGCTTCTAAAGTACTCTGAACTTCTTTTTGTTTGGCAAATTCTTTTTTCCATTTACCTTTATTTGTATTAATCTTCTCTTTCATAAATAAACAACCTTATATTAATTTTCCAATTAGCCAATTCACCAATTGAATTCAATTTTATATTAATTATTATTGCTATCTATATTCTATCTAATACTTATATTTTTTCTATTTCCTTTTTCTTTTCTTTTCTATCTCCTGTAGGGGTCGGATTTATCCGACCCGAGTTTTTCTGTTAATTTTTCTAGCGGACTCGATGAATAAAGCCCCATTGCTCATTACGGGCAGACACAAGGTCTGCCCCTACATCTTTTTATTTCTATTTTACGTAATACTCTATACTCGATACGAATTTATTCTGATTCCTAGATTCCCGCTTTCGCGGGAATGACAGAGGTGTAGTTAGTTTTACGTTTTTCTTTCTTTAAACCAGGTAACCAATTAACTCCTTCTTACTAAACGCTCTATGCTATACGCTATCTTATCTATCCAACATCTTTTGGGCATGCTGGATAGTAATCTTACTCATCTGACTTCCGTCTAACATTCGGGCAATCTCTTTAACTTGCTCTTCCCCTCTTATCTCTATTAGTTTTATCCCGGTCTGATTATTTAAAATATATTTTTCAATATAAAAATGTCTCCCGGCTCTGCAAGCTATTTGAGGTAGGTGAGTTACACAAATTAACTGTCTTTTTTTAGAAAGATTCCTTAATTTTTGAGCGATTACCTCACCCAAACGCGCACCTACTCCGCTGTCAATTTCGTCAAAAATTAACGTCGGAACTTGATCGACCTCTGAAAGGATTGATTTTAAAGCTAACATAATTCTCGAAACCTCTCCTCCCGAGACAATTCGGGCTAAAGGACGTAGTCTTTCTCCTACATTGGGAGAGATCATAAACTCAATATCATCTATCCCTTTTGGTCCTACTTTATATTTTTTCCCTTCTACTTCTATTCCGTTAACATCTTTGTAATTATTAATTGAAACTTTAAACTGACATTTCTTCATATTTAAATCTTCTAATTCTCTTATCACCATCTCCTCTAAATCCTCGGCAATTTTTCTCCGATTTACATTTAGATGGTGAGAAATAGAAGATATTTTATTTTCCAGAGAATCGATTTCTTCTTTTAACTTTTTTACCTTATCTTCACTATAATCACTGTCTTCTAATTCCTGATACATTTTTTGGCGATATTGCAATATTTCTTCTACAGTGGAGCCATATTTACTCTTTAAACTATTAATCAGATTTAATCTTCCCTCAACTTCTTTTAATTTTTGGCTATCTAATTCTATTTCGTCTTTATACTTTACAATTTCATTAACAATATCCTCAAATTGGTAGCCTATTTCCTTTAAATTTTCTCTTACTTTTTCTATCCGCCGGTCCAAGGAAGAAATCTCCCCTAAATCTTTAGAAACTTCGCTTAAAGAATCTCTTACCGAGACTTGTTCTGATCCGCCTTCGTAGAGAACAAAATTAGCTTTTTCCATGGTCTCAATTATCTTCTCGGCATTTCTTAATATCTTCTCTTCCTCTTCTAAAACCTTATCCTCGTCTTTAACTAAAGAAGCTTTGTCAATTTCTTCTAATTGAAATTTTAAAAAATCTATCCGCTTTAAATTTTCCTCTCTATCTCTTATCAACTGAAATAACTTTTTTCTCTTTTCCCGCCATATTCGATAATTATCAGATAATTCTTTTCTATATTTAATAATCTTATCTCCACCCAGATTATCCATTAGATCAATATGTTTGGAAGGGTCTAAAAGAGATTGATGATTATGTTGTCCGTGTAAATCAACTAAAAATGTACCAATCTCTTGAAGTGTGGATAAATTTATCAATCGTTGATTACTCCAGCATTTATTCCGCCCTTTCTTATTAACTTCCCGTCTAATAAGCAAATCTCCTTCTTCATCAACAATTTCCACATCTAAATTTAAATTACTTATTAGCTCTTTTTCTTGGGGTGCTAACAGAAACAGACCTTCAACTACTAAACTATCCTCTCCATCTCGAATTAAATCAGAAGCAGCATAACCTCCCAAAATTAAATCTATCGCCTCTATGATAATAGATTTTCCGGCTCCGGTCTCACCAGTTAAAACGTTTAATCCTTCCTCAAATTCAATATTTAATTCTTTTATTAAAGCCATATTCTTTATATTTAACTGAAATAACATTTTTTTTCTTATTCACCTCATAGTACAAGTCAATACATTAGTCTTTAGTTATAATAGCTAGTTATTTAGTTAGTTAGTTGGTTGTAAGATTAATTCATTAACCATTAATAATATAATTATCTAAATATATACTAGATAACATATGCCACTTTTTATATTATCTTTCTTTTCTTTTTCTTTTTCTTTCTGGACTCGATACTATATACTCAATACTCGATACTGTCTTTACTTCCATCTTCTGTCTGCCAAATTCTGGTTTCCTCTTTCCTAACTAAACTATACGCTAAACGCTGTACGCTCTACGCTAATTTAATTACTTATCTATCTGTCCACTCCATCTTAATTTTTCCCGTAAAACAGCATAAAAACTCTTCTCTTTAAAAGTAATTAAATGGGCTTTATGGTCTGATTTTTTTATTATCACTTCATCCTTTGTTTTTAAAACAAAACCCTCCTGCCCATCTATAGTTACCATTACTTTTTCTTCGCTTGATTCCAATTTTATTTTTACTTGGTCATTTTCACCAATAATTAAAGGCCGGGCAGATAAAGTATGAGGGCAGATAGGGGTAATTATTATTGAATTTATATTAGGATTGACAATAGGCCCGCCGGCAGAAAGAGAATAAGCAGTAGAACCTGTAGAAGTAGAGACAACCAATCCATCCGCTGAATAAGTAATAACATAATCATTATTGACATAGGTAGCTAAACAAATAATTCGGGCAAAAGCCCCTTTGCCTATAACTATATCATTTAAAGCAGTAAATTTTTTAATCTCTTCTTCTTTTCTTTTCACTGTACAATTTAACATCATTCTCTCATCAATAAAATATCTCCCCTGGTACAGTTTCTCTAAAGACTTTTCCAGGTCATTGATGCCAATTTGAGTTAAAAAGCCCAGTCCTCCTAAATTCACTCCAAAAACCGGTATATCTTCAGTAGCTGCCAATCTGGCTGCTCTAAGGAGGGTTCCATCTCCCCCCAAAGAGATTATTAGATCAACTTCTTTAAGAAATTTTTCAGTAGGACAGTTTAATTCTTCTTCCCCTATTTCTTTACCCATATTTCCTTCTATACACACTTTTAGTTTTTTAGAATTTAGCCAATCAATTATCCTGCAGGCTGTTTCCCGAGTCTTTTCTTTTTTATAATTTACTATTAAACCAACGCTGTCTAATTTCATCTCCATCCTCCTTGAAGCAAATAATATAAGACCAAACTAAAAATTGCTCCTGCTAGAAAATATATTATCTTTATTGCTTTTAGCCGTATAGTGCTTTCGAATTGAAATCTAACTTCAGAAATGCTCTTATTTTTCATATTTAATAAGAGAATACCACACGGCTGGTAAGCAAGATAGTATTCTAACATCTGTCTTCGGGTTTCTCGATTAGTAATATAGGGAATCTTCTCTCCGCTTTTGACTTCTACTACAAAGACTTTCCCTCTCTTCCTTGCTAAATAATCTATCCGCACTAAGTAGCGATGAATCTTATCGCCGATAGTTATAAGGAGTGGTTTGCTTTTTTGGGCATCTATAATCGTATAACCGTTTTTCCTCAATATTTTCTCTGCTTCTTTTTCCGCCTGCCTGCTTTTAGAAAATCTCTTCCTTAATCTCTTAGCCCTCAACCAATTACTTATCTTGATAAATAAAACCAGGCAGATTATCCCTCCGCTAATAAATAAAACAAAGATTAAAACAGCATTTTCATTTATATTCAAAAACTTCACTCCAAATATTATTTTTTGGGAGAAAGTTTCTGGTGAGCTTTTTTTACCACTTCTTCAACAATTTGAGGAAAATTATTTATCTTATCTTTTCCAGAATTTTTTACTAAATAGATGAGATATTCTATATTACCGGAAGTTTTTTTTAAGGGAGAAAAAGTTAAACCTTGAATACTAAAACCCATTTCTTGCGCCCTATCGCCAACTCTCTCAATTACCATCTGATGAACTTCTGCCTTCTTTACTAATCCACCCTTTTGAATGAATTCCCGTCCCGCTTCGAACTGTGGTTTGATTAAAGCCACAACTTCTCCTTTTTCCTTAATTAAATTATACACCGCTGGCAAGACTTTATCTAATGAAATAAAGGAGACATCTATGGTAGCTAATTCAAAAAGGTCACCAAATTTATCAGCAGTAAGATATCTTATGTTGGTTCTGTCTATAACTACGACTCGGCTATCTTTTTGCAGTTTCCAGGCTAACTGTCCGTAGCCTACATCTACACAATAAACTTTCTCGGCTCCGGATTTTAAAAGGCAATCAGTAAAACCCCCTGTAGATGCACCAACATCTATTACTCTCTTTTCTTTGACCAAAACGTTAAACTCTTTTATAGCTTTTTCTAATTTTTCGCCACCCCTGCTTACATAAACAGTTTCTTTCTTTGTTACTGAAATATTACTATCGAATTTAACTATTCGTCCTGCTTTATTGAATTTTTCTCCATCAACTAAAACTTCTCCGGCCATTATCGCACTTTTAGCTTTTTCTCTGGTAGCAAAAAATCCCTTTTCAACCAATAATATATCTAAGCGTTCTTTCTTTGCTTTTTTCAAATCTATAAATTCACCTCTCGGGCTGAAATTCTATCTATTAATGCTAAATTACGGCGCATAATATCCAGGCCATTACAATTCCTATAAAAGCTCCCACTATGACTTCAAAAGGAGTATGCCCAACCAACTCTTTAAAACGCTTGTCTTTTAACTTTATTTCCTTAAAAAATTCTAAAATAATTTTATTTAATGCTTTAGCTTGTTCTCCCGTCTCTCTCCTTACTCCGGCTGCATCAGCCATAATAATAAAAGCTAAAACTATAGCTAAAGCAAACAAAGGGGAATCCCAGCCTTCTTTTAAACCAATGGTAGTAGCCACGCACACAGAAAGGGCGGAATGAGTACTGGGCATCCCTCCTGCCCCAACAAATCTCCTAATATCCCATTTTTTTTCGGTAATATAAAATATTATTAGCTTTAAACTCTGATTTAAAACCCAAGTTATAAAAGCAATTATAATAATCTTATTTCTAAAAATTAGAGATAAATCGAAAATGTTAATCTTTGTCACTCCTTATTTTTCTATATTATCAATTTTAGTTTTCTGGTTTAATCCAATTTTCGTCTCTAAGTAAAGGCATACTTACATCTATGTGTCCGGCTAAACTCTTCGTCTCGTTTCCTCCCACTAATATTTGAACACCCCTAATCGGAGGAATT
>Ga0315533_1000486_pt1 | contig 34471 bp, 38 predicted proteins | sample SalMarSW160130MG_FD_203081 | JGI IMG/M metagenome (GOLD analysis project Ga0315533, IMG submission 203081) | Salt marsh sediment microbial communities from the Plum Island Ecosystem LTER, Massachusetts, United States - Salt Marsh Sediment SW1601-30 ...
ATTGGGGAAAGGTTAGGTCTACTAAATCGCACAAACCGTTTCAGATAATTTATATTGAGGAGTATTCTGATAAATCTTCAGCTTTTAAGCGAGAGATGTACTTGAAATCGCGTGAAGGCAATTATTTGCTGAGGGATAAACTAAAGAAAGAAGGAGTTTGGTGATTATTAGATTTATTTTAATTGGCAAGGCAGCGGTCTTGTCCCGCAAGGGATCCCGCTGGGAAAAACCGCCGGGTTAATACCCTTGGGGGTTCTCTCTTAGAGACCTCTTCGAGGGAGTCCCTCCACCTCCGCGTGTATAAAGTATATTTATTAAAGAGTCTTAAAGATAATTTTCATTATATTGGGCATACTCATAATATAGAAACCAGATTAAAGGCTCACAATTGGGGAAAGGTTAGGTCTACTAAATCGCACAAACCGTTTCAGATAATTTATATTGAGGAGTATTCTGATAAATCTTCAGCTTTTAAGTGAGAGATGTACTTGAAATCGCGTGAAGGCAATTATTTGCTGAGGGATAAACTAAAGAAAGAAGGAGTTTGGTGATTATTAGATTTATTTTAATTGGCAAGGCAGCGGTCTTGTCCCGCAAGGGATCCCGCTGGGAAAAACCGCCGGGTTAATACCCTTGGGGGTTCTCTCTTAGAGACCTCTTCGAGGGAGTCCCTCCACCTCCGCGTGTATAAAGTATATTTATTAAAGAGTCTTAAAGATAATTTTCATTATATTGGGCATACTCATAATATAGAAACCAGATTAAAGGCTCACAATTGGGGAAAGGTTAGGTCTACTAAATCGCACAAACCGTTTCAGATAATTTATATTGAGGAGTATTCTGATAAATCTTCAGCTTTTAAGCGAGAGATGTACTTGAAATCGCGTGAAGGCAATTATTGCCTAATAGTCATTAAGTTGTTAGTTTAGGGTAGTAGAATGAAATTGGAAAAATTAAATGTATACAAATTATCTATGGATATCGGTGAGAAAGTCTGGAATATTGTCATTAAGTGGGATAATTTCACCAAAAATATCCCGATATGTATCAGGAGAAAACAATTAATTCGAGCAATTGACTCTGTGTCCGTCAACCTTAGTGAGGGTTTCGGAAGATATCATTATGTCAAAGACATCTCTACGAGATAAAGAAGTGAAAAACTTTTATTATTATTCAAGAGGCTCATTATATGAATCAAAAACCTCTCTTACCAAAGCATTTAATAGAAAGTTAATTCAAGAAGAAGATTTCGGTTACTTCAATAAAGAAATCAACAAAATTGGAGTGAAATTAAATAATTACATCAACTCTATTGGTAAAAAAACACAATCAATGACCCCGGTGAAATATGCTCATACTTCGCATTTCACGGGGCAAGCAGAGAACTGAATAACTATGAATTATAAAAAATAACCAAAAAAGGAAAGAAAAATGCAAAATTCAAAAATTATTTCAATTGAGGGGCTGACAAAATGGTTCCCTATCGGTGGCGGTAAATTCACTGCCTTGAATGATATCAACCTCACTTTCGGAAAAGGCGAATTTGCCGGTATAGTCGGCCCAAGTGGGTCAGGGAAAACAACTCTTCTAAACATTATCGGTTCTCTGGATGTTCCAAGTGAAGGCAAAACCACAGTTCTCGGGCAGTCAATAGGTGAATTATCCCATAAGAAGGCAGCAAAATTGCGCAATGAACACCTTGGATTCATTTTCCAGACTTACAACCTTTTACCTGTTTATAATGTTTTTGAGAATGTCGAATTCCCATTACTTCTTCTCGGGATGCCCTCTGATGACCGGAAAAAAGCCGTTCTCGACGCACTTGAATGGGTCGGCCTTACTGACAAAGTAAAATCCAGACCGGCACAGCTTTCCGGTGGCGAATGTCAGCGAGTAGCTGTTGCGCGGGCAATGGTTAAAAGACCAGTTATAGTCCTTGCTGATGAACCTACAGCAAACTTAGATGCTGAAAATTCCCATAATATTTTACAAACTATGGAAAAATTGAATTCAGAGTTGAAAACGACTTTTATTTTTGCCACCCATGACGACAAAGTTAAAAAGTATCTGCACAGGAAAGTTTCTCTTTTTGACGGGAAAGTATCTCAAGACGAATTAATTGAAGCATAGGTTACTGGCTACTGGTTACTTGTTGCTGGCTGCTGGCAGCAAGTGAGTAGAGTCATAGAACATCGGAGAGAATTATGAGTTATAAAAATCTGGAAATCTGGCAATTAGCAAGAGAAGTGGTTAATGAAATCCACAAAATGACTTTAGAAAATCTTCCAAAATTTGAAATGCACGAAATTGGCAGCCAAATCAGGCGATCAAGTAAATCAGTTAAGTCTAATATTGTTGAAGGGTATGGTCGTAAAAACTATCAAAAAGATTATGTACGCTTTATGACATATTCCATTAGTTCAAACGACGAAACAATGGATCACTTGGAAACTCTATGGGAAACAAATTCTTTGAAAAACGAAAAATTATACAACGATTTGCATGAAAAACTGGTTTTATTAGGGAAAAAAATAAATCGTTTCATTCAATCTTTTAAAAATGAATCTGGCAGCTGGCTATTAGCGACTAGAAGCCAGAAACAAGCAGCCAGCAACCAGAACATGGAGGAATAAAATGTTAGCAATAAAATTAGCCTATCGAAACCTTATCGGTGCGGGATTGAGGACATGGCTGAATGTCTTTGTTCTATCTCTCTCTTTCCTTGTCATTATCTGGCATAGGGGTGTTATTAGCGGTTGGGACCGCCAGGCTCGCAACGATACAAAGAATCAGGAAATCGGCGGGGGTCAATATTGGCATGAAAACTACGATCCCTATGATCCCTTTACCCTGACTGAATCGCATGGGATAATACCAAAAGAATTACAAGCAAACGATAATTTTGCTCCGGTCTTGGTAACACAAGCTACTATATACCCACAAGGTCGTGTTCAGAGTATTTTATTAAAAGGCATAGAACCTTCTCAAAAGGTTCTTACCATTCCAACTGAATATCTAAAATCGGGTATAGAAGAAATTCCAGTCATGCTGGGTTCCAGGATGGCTGAGAATAACAAACTAAAAATGGGCGATTTTGTCACTGTTCGCTGGCGGGACACAAATGGCACATTTGATGCGGGTGATGCTAAAGTCGTACATATTTTCAAAACAAATGTGCCGATGATTGATAATGGGCAGATGTGGGTATCCTTAAAAAGACTTCAGAAAATTATGCAAATGGATGGAGAGGCTACTATGGTAGTAGCAAGTCAGGATATCAATTCAGCTCAGGATTTACCACATTGGTTGTTTAAGGATTACAGTATATTATTAAAAGAGTTCGACGAGATGATAAAAATGAAAAATGTTGGCGGGTTGGTTATGTGGTTTATTCTGCTGTTATTAGCATGGATCGCTATATTTGATACCCAGGTCCTGTCCATTTTTCGGCGGCAGAAAGAGATAGGTACCGACATTGCACTCGGTATGACCAGGGGACAGGTTATACGAATCTTTACAATTGAGGGAGCTATGCATGGAATTCTGGCGGCGATTCTGGCTGCTATTTACGGCGCCCCATTACTTTACCTTCAAGCTGTCAAAGGATGGTCGATGCCTAAAGGAACTGACGATATGGGACTTGTAATTTCCGATACCATCTACCCATATTATAGCATTGGATTAGTTGTTGTGACTGCGATGGTTGTCCTAATAACCACGACCATTGTAAGTTTTTTACCTACAAGAAGAATTAGTAAAATGAATCCAACAGATGCAATCAGGGGGAAAATACAATGATAAAATTTCTATTAAAAGGTGTCTTCAGAGATCATCACCGAAGTCTTTTCCCGGCAATTACGGTAAGTATCGGCGTCGCGTTGACAGTCTTCATGACTTGTTATTTCTCCGGCTTTATGGGCGACATGATAGATTTTAACGCTAGATTTCTTACCGGCCATGTCAGGATTATGACAAGAGGTTATGCAGATAATATTGATCAAATGCCAAATGATTACGCTATGATGGGCATCGATGAAATAATGGAAAAACTACATAATCGCTATCCTGATATGATTTTTATTCAGCGAATAAAATTTGGTGGACTTTTAGATGTTGCCGACGAAAACGGAGAGACAAAAAACCAGGGTCCAACATTTGGGATCGCGGCTGATATTCTTTCCGAGAATAGTGCCGAGTTAGAAAGGTTAAATATTTTAAAAGCATTAATAAGGGGAGAAGCGCCTCAAAAACCCGGGGAGATCCTGGTTAGTGATGATTTTGCCAAAAAACTGGAAATAGAACCCGGACAAGAGGTGACATTTCTGGGTTCTACTATGTATGGCAGCATGACAATGCAGAATTTTACCTTATCCGGTACGGTAAAATTCGGAACTCCTGCAATGGACAGAGCTGCAATTATTATAGATATCACGGATGCTCAATATACCCTGGATATGGAAAATGCGACAGGTGAAATTCTGGGTTATTTTTCTGACAATATTTATAATAATCCCAAAGCAGAGAAGATAGCTGGTGAATTTAATGCTGAATTTTCTGATCCCGATGATGAGTTTTCCCTGACAATGTCCGATCTAAAACATCAATCCGGATTATCTGATTATGTCGATTATGCCGACCACTTTATAGGTATAATAATCTTTGTTTTTATTGGTGCAATGTCGCTTGTATTATGGAATTCCGGACTGCTGGGCGGTTTACGCCGTTATGGCGAAATAGGTGTCCGATTAGCGATTGGAGAATATAAAGGTCATATTTACAGGTCAATGATAATTGAATCGATTGGTATTGGGGTTATTGGTTCAGTTTTTGGAACTTTAATTGGCTTGCTTTTTTCTTATTGGATGGCAGTCAAAGGTATTGATATTGGTTCCATTATGAAAACAAGCTCAATAATGTTTCCATCGGTGATCAAAGCGACGATTGTAAGCCTTGCTTATTATATCGGTTTTATCCCAGGATTATTCGCTACTGTCATCGGTACGATGCTGGCTGGTATTGGAATTTATAGAAGGCAAACCGCCTCATTATTTAAGGAGTTAGAAGCATGAAAAGGCTCTTTTTTGAATCGATTTGATATGTCCGTGGTCCGCAATCCGTGGTCCGTAGACAGTGATTCTTTGAGTTCAAAAATGGTGCAATAAATTATGTATATTAAATCAGCAAAAGATTTAGATGTTTATAAGTTGGCATACGAACAGGCTATGGATATTTTTTCCTTATCAATAAAATTTCCGAAAGAAGAAAAATACTCATTGACAGATCAAATTCGCAAAGCTTCCAGGTCTGTTTGTGCAAATTTGAAAGAGGCTTGGTCTAAACGCAGGTATATTGCTCATTTCACCAGTAAATTAACAGATTGCGATGGAGAAAATGGAGAAACAGAAACTTGGGTCGATTTTGCAAAGGATTGCAAGTATATTGGAGTAACAGACTATAACAGATTGATAGAAAGGAACCAAAGGGTAGGACAGATGTTAGGAAATATGATAAATAAAGCGGACGTGTTTTGCAATAACTAACGGCTTATTAATATGATATGGTTGTTTTACCGACCACGGGCCGCAGACAACTGATTACGAAATTACCCACTCTAAAGGAGGAAGAACTCATGAAAAAGATATTAATTACATTTTTATTAGTAATTTCTGTAGTATATGCTCAATATCCATCCGGTGAAGCGATCCTGGAAAAGATAGATCAAAATATGTCATCCGAAACACGCGTGCTCAGTTCCAAAATGGTAGTTCACGGCAGACGCAGCAGCAGAACCATCGAATCAAAGTCATGGGTGGCAGGTGAAGAAAAATCATTCACCGAATATCTGTCACCAGCACGTGAAAAAGGAACAAAAATGCTGATGTTGGAAGATAATCTATGGATGTACTCGCCTTCTACGGACCGGATTATCCAAATTTCCGGTCACATGTTGAAGCAGTCATTAATGGGGTCCGATCTGTCTTATGAAGACATGATGGAAGACCCGAAACTTACGAACCATTACAACGCTGAAGTAACTGGAGAGGAAACTATAGATGAACGCCAGTGCTGGGTACTGGAATTGACTGCCAGGACCAAAGATGTATCCTATCATAAGCGTAGAATGTGGGTGGATAAGCAAAGGTCAATTCCGCTGCGGGAAGAACTATACGCCAAAAGCGGAAAGTTATTGAAAAAGACTGATTTGAAAGACATTGTAAATACTCAGGGACGCTGGTTCCCGAAAAGGATTATATTTAAGGACATGCTGAAAAAAGGCGAAGGGACGGAATTTATTATAGATTCAATCGAGTTTAATGTAGATATTCCGGAATACACATTTACCAAAGCGGTGCTGCGGAAATAGTCATAAGAAAATAAAAAAAATAGGCAAATAGTTGTAAAGAAAGCCAGTGCCATCTCGTAGAAATCTATAAGAGATAGGGCTAATATGTAGTAAATTTTCAGTGTATTGACAATGTTAGGTATCAAATAATAAAAAGTAGAATTATGCAAAAAATAAAATTAACGACAGACCTGTTACAGAAAGAAGCAAAAAGGTTTGCCCTTATTGAATCAAAACATGATGAGCCATCATTATTTGGGGTAACTGACGGAAAAGCAGTTGGTACTTATTTGGAACATAAATTTCAAGAATATCTAAAAAATAAATATAATTATGTTGAAGGATCTTCTGCAAAAGGGATAGATTTTCCCGAGTTACTGGTTGATATGAAAGTAACAAGTATAAGGCAACCTCAATCATCTTGTCCTTTCAAATCTGCTAAACAAAAAATATTTGGTTTAGGTTACTCTCTTATTGTTTTTGTTTATGAAAAAACAGATGATAATGAGAAGCGAACCGGCCGTCTTGATATAAAACATACAATATTTGTCGAACAACATCGTACCGCTGATTTTCAAACAACATCAGGTCTAAGAAAGATATTAGATAATGATGGCAATTTAGATGATATCCTCGCTTTTTTTGAAGAGAGGATGATTCCTGCTGAGGAAATTCAAGCAAGGAGTTTAGCTGAAGAAGTTTTAAATAATCCTCCAGAGATTGGTTATCTTACAATTTCAAATGCTTTGCAATGGCGGCTTCAGTACAGTCGTGTAATACAGGAAGCAGGAAATATCGAAGGAATTATAAGGGTTCGATGATGCCAAGTAAACGTAAAATTGAGTTTGGTGATTTTCAAACGCCTTTTGAATTAGCAAAACAAGTGACTCATTTTGTAAAGGAAATTTTCCCAAATCCATCAATTATAGTCGAGCCAACTTGTGGACTAGGTTCATTCATTAAAGCTAGTATGGATGAATGGGGAGATAACTGTAAATATTACGGATTTGATATCAATGAAAATTATATCAATAATTTAAAATCATCTATTAAAAAAACTGATAAATTATTTTTAAGCGTTAATGATTTCTTTATTTTCGATTGGCCTAATTTTTTTCATAACAAGAATGACAAAGTATTGATTATTGGTAATCCACCATGGGTTACAAACTCTGCTCTTGGTTTGTTGAAAAGTAATAATCTTCCCCAGAAAAGTAATTTTCAGCGACTTGGTGGATTTGCTGCAAAAACAGGCAAAGCAAATTTTGATATTGCAGAATGGATGTTAATAAAATTGATTGAAAGCTTACAGGGATGTACTGCATGCCTAGCTATGCTATGTAAAACAGCAACTGCTAGAAAGGTTTTAAAACACTTTTGGATTAATAATAGTTATGTTTACGGTAGTTCTATTCACATTGTTGATGTGAAACAGCATTTCAATGTATCCGTTGATGCTTGTTTATTCGTTACTTTTATAAATCCTAAAGATAAATCTAAGGATGCATACATCTATGAAAGTTTATCTTTCAATAATGAAGTAACACATTTTGGTATATATGCAAATGAATTAATAGCTAATATAGATGATTTTAAGAAGTATCGAAAAGTTGATGGTATTTATTATTATAAATGGCGTTCTGGAATTAAGCATGATGCTACAAAGGTAATGGAGCTAACAAAAGATAATGAAAATTATAAAAACGGTTTTGGAGAGCCTGTTAAAATAGATAGTGAATATATATACCCGCTTTTAAAGTCATCAGATCTTGGTAATAACCGTCTTGTACCACGAAAATATGTAATAGTTACTCAAAAAAATGTAGAAGATGATACTAATGTAATCAAAACAAAGTCACCAAAAACATGGGCTTATTTAGAAAAATACTCTTCTATTTTAGATAGCAGAAAAAGTATCATATATAAAAAGCGTTCTCGTTTTTCTGTTTTCGGAATAGGTGATTATAGTTTCACATCATGGAAGGTTGCTATTTCCGGGCTTTATAAAAATATTCATTTTTGTGCAATCGGGCAACGTGATGGTAAACCAATTATGGTAGATGACACCTGTTATTTTATTCCTTGTAGCTCAAGAGATGAAGCCTTATTTATTGCTCAACAACTAAATTCGGAGGCCTGTTTGAAATTCCTTAAATCTCTAATATTTTTTGATGCCAAAAGGCCAATTAATATTGATATTTTAAGAAGGATAGACTTTAAAAAGCTTTCTGAGATAAATGGAAAACTGCATGAAGTTTTGAAATATTTGATCTATTCTCAGGCCCCCTTTACACAACAAGTTCCGTTAATCTTTGGAAAAAATGAAGAATACAGAAAAAATCGCTTACCCTGACAACTGTTCCGCTGGTGCTCAATAGCAGTAGGTGATCTTTACCGTTCACCATTCCTAATAGATGTCTCCAAAACTCATTAAAAAAGTTGTTCCGACTCGTCGGGACTCCTTCTGAGCATTTTGCTATTTACTGTGCTTGTAAAAAGCATACGCTATGTAAAAAAAGTCCTTGTTGAAAATATACATTACGTCTAAAAAGTCCTTGCATATAATACCAGTCGTTGCCATATTTGAGAAAAGGATTATATTTAAGGACATGCTGAAAAAAAGCGTTGGCACGGAATTTATTATTAAAACGATTGAATTTGATGTAGATATTCCGGAATACACATTTACCAAAGCGGTGCTGAGGAAATAGGTATATTTGTCCGCAAATATGTCTTTGATAATAATGAATATGACAATCCATGATTTCTCAAGCGGAGTCTCTTCCTCAGAGAGGTCTCTTCGAGATGAGATAATCATGGGTAGCCGAACAACATCAAAAAATGTAACCGTTTCAACGGTTTACAAACCTAAAAAAAGAATATATCGGGTTAACTGTTGTTATAATACTATGTACAGTGTTCAGAAATTTTATTTAACTATTCCTTGAGAAATAGGAAATAGTCGGTGTATATTAGAATGACATTTTAAAAAGGAAAAATTTTTATAATCTATGCATCATTCTATAGAGAAAATTAATGGGAGTTTATGATGCTATTCGATAATAAAACAAAATCGGCTTTTAACAAACACTATAAAGTATTTGAATTTATTTCTGATTATGTGGAGAAAGGTAGACTCGATATTGTAACTGGCTTTTTCTCCATAAGTGCATTAGCAAGAATGTTTGATGAGATTAATGATGCAAAGCAAATTAGAATGATACTTGGCACTTTGATTGATGAAAAAAATAGAGTGGATAAGATCATTAATCTACTAAGTGACAGAATTAATGTTAATCAAGCATTAAATTTCTACCCTTCTCTATTAAGTGATTGTATACAACCTGTAGCCCGTGCTCCTTACATTTTATCTTGTAATGTTCCATCTTTATTTTTTAGTATATTCAAAAATATTCAACAAGATTGCAGCCTTGACAATATAGCAATTTTTCAATTAACTTTATTTTGTGTTTAGATTCTATATAGTCCCTCTTGTCCTTTTGTCCCTAAAAAGGAGGACTATGACATTTTCCTCTCAATAATGCAATTTTCCCATAAAATTTCGTGAAGAGCTTAAAAGATTTCAAATTAAATGAAAATATTTATACTAAAAGAAAGGAACTTGAAAATAACTCTGAAAAGTTTTCTCTAAAATATCTTTTAGCTATTCTAAATTCAAAATTCGGATATTACTCTTTGAACCAGGTAAGAAGAAGTCAAATTGGATTTTATCCTGACGATTTTAAAAAGTTACAGGTAAAGAAAATTTCATTTCCTCTCCAAAAACCATTTATTAATCTCGTAGAACAAATCCTATCTGCCAAGCGTATAAATACCAATTCAGACACCAGTGCATTAGAAGCAGAAATTGACCGGATGGTTTATGAATTGTATGGTTTGACGTAGGAAGAGATCCACCTTGTTGAAGAGTCGATTGGAGGGAAGTAATGATTTAGGAATTAAATGGGATGAAGAAAGATAATGTGATTAGTGAAGAGAGTTTGAATTTTGATCACCGATTAATTTCTTCAAAGAAATGGGAGTTGCAAAGATATGCTACATATAATATGAATCGTTAAATTTAAATAAATGTGAATTATTTATGAGGAGTCGTTATGAAAGTAGATGAAATTAATGAAATATCAAAACTTAGCACACCAGAGAAGATACTCTTTTTAGAAGATTTATGGGATTCAATCTCATCAGCTGATTCAGAAATTCCAGTACCAGAATCCCATAAAGAAGAACTTGATCGTAGATATAAAAGACATATACATGGTCAAGGAGAAGTGTTAACTTTAGAAGAACTACAGACATGCATAGATAAAAGAAAATGAAATATACAATTACATTCCTACCTGAAGTGGAAGATGATGCATTCAATGCATATTATTGGTATGAACAAAAATCGAAAGGTCTTGGAGAAGAATTCCTTAGAATATTTTATGCAAATGCTATGGAACTTACTCACAATCCTTTTCTTTACCCAAAAATATATAAGGATTTCAGAAGACGTTTGCTTAAACGCTTCCCGTTTGCAATTTATTATATATTGAAAAGTGATGAAATAATTGTATATGGGCTTTTTCATACTGCACGTAATCCAAAAGTGATGAAGAAAATTCTAAGTAACAGATAGAAAGCTTAACATTAGTTTACTTAACTCATAAGAAACTGCACAGAGAAAAATAGGCGTGATAGGGGAATTTTGCTTGAAGCGATTATAAATTATTGTAAATATATGATAAATGAAAATTGGAATAATTTTGACAGGATGTATGAGATCGCGAGATATCATAGTGTGAAAGTGACAACACCGGGAAAATTTTGATAAAACCTAAATTATTTTTCTTGGAGGTATAAATTGATAAAAGTTTTAGTTGGTGATATTTTTAAATCAAAGTCTCAAACATTAGTAAATACTGTTAATTGTGTTGGCGTTATGGGGAAAGGATTAGCATTAGAATTCAAGAAAACTTTTCCTGACATGTTTAAGGATTATTTTGAAAGATGTCATCGGAAAGAAGTAAAGCTGGGTAAACCTTACCTATATAAGAGACTAATTTCACCATGGATTTTATTATTCCCTACAAAACAAGATTGGCGGTCAGTTTCCCAGCTTTCTAATATTGAAGATGGTTTGCAATATTTGCAATCTAAGTATAAAGAATGGGGTATTACTTCAATTGCGGTACCTCCCCTTGGCTGCGGTCTGGGAGAATTAGAATGGAATATTGTTGGAAGAACCTTATATCGTTATTTAGAAAAATTGGAAATACCTGTTGAGCTTTATGCTCCATTAATACAAAACTGATAGATTTTACCAATTTTAAATTATAAAAAAAAGGATTTATTAGGTTAAGACTAGAACTTTGTAATTTTTAATAAGGATTCTTTAGCTATGGAAAAAATAATTTTTTACTCTATCGGAATCATTCATTCTCCTTTCAAATCCCGTAATGATGCTCCTATTCAACCACACTTCACAGAAGATATTTGTGGGACTATTGAACTAAACCCCAAATTCACACCAGCTCTTAAAGACCTTGACGGATTTTCTCATATCACTCTAATCTACTATTTACATAAATCAGAAGGATATAAACTTGAGGTCAAACCATTTCTTGATAACACACTTAGAGGATTATTTGCCACAAGGTCTCCCAATCGTCCAAATCCCTTAGGATTATCTGTTGTGCGACTTGACAAAATAGAATCCAATATCCTTTATATCAGAGATATTGATGCTCTTGATGGCACTCCTTTACTTGACATTAAGCCATTTATACCTGAATTTACAAACATGGAAAAAATTAAATTAGGGTGGATTAATGGAAAAATTAAATAGAACTTCGATGGTAAAAAAATACACGACGAAAAAAAATAACGCTCTTTTTATTTTTCTTTGGATATATCTAATTATAACAGTCCCAGCTTGCCAAAAGGCACCACAATTTCCCGATTTAACTGCAATTCCATGGATTCAAAAATACGGTTATCAAAATGAAGAGATTTTCTCAATCACTACAACTGGGAAAATTCCTGGACCTCAAATCGAAGTTTCAATCGGTAAAAAATCGCAAAATTTTCTCCTTGATCTAAGCAGTTTTGGGTTAGTATTCAAAGAAAATGCTTTTAAAAATCTTGACTTCGAACCCCAACGTATGGCTTCTTCCATCATCGGAGATACCGAAATGCTTCTCGAAGAGGGATATGTCCATAATGTTTCTATATTGGGAAATTCATATCCAATACTCTACTCATCAGTTTTACAATATGCAAATGTTCCTTTTAGACAAAAAGGTGTAGTGGGCAGAACTTTTTTTCTTGATGGTAGAATGACTTTAGATATGAGCAATAAAATTCTCGCTTTCACATCTCAACCCAAACAACCACTTTCTGAAATTGTAAGCAGTTCTGAAACAATACCAATAGACCTGAATAATCAGTCAGGTCCGAAAAATGGTCTTATTAAATTTCACGGATTGATAAACGGGGAACGAATTCTAATGACAATAACCACACGGTCGGAAAAATCACAGATCAGTCCCGAACTTGCTGAAACTCTATCTAAAAAAGCCAATAGCAATTATTTTCAGATTGATATACTAAAACTTGGCAATACGACATTTACCGATCTAAAGTGCAATATCAAAGACGATCAATTACAGCTGGAGCCTGAAAGTACTGAACCGTTGCATTTTTCAGTTGGTCTGGACGTGATTGATAAAATCGTTCTTACTATTGATTTTGTAGATAAAAAAATGGCAGTAGAATAAAAGATTTTTGATATTATAATTTCTAACATTGAGAATGTAAAAATTTTTATTAAATTATCACATGAGAAAAACTAATTTTACCTGGCTGCCAAAAAGAAAACAACTTTTCTATGAACAAATGGCACGTTCGTATCGTGCACTAGAACCTCAAAAACACACGGATTGGGCTCCGTTTACTGAAAAAATGATTGACAGCAAAATAACCTTGATTTCCATTGCAGGCGCCTATCTCAAAAACCAAAAACCTTTCACGGTAGAAGAAAATAAATCGGATTATGACTACCGGGAAATCAATATCGATTTTAAAAAAGAGGATTTGTGTTTATATCCTGTTGATTGGGAGCCGAGTGAATCAGAAGAGGATATAAATGTAATTCTTCCAGCTGAGCGCCTTATTCTACTTCAAAAAGAAGGATTAATTGGAAAAATTGATGATACAACCTATAGTTTCTCGGGATATAATAGTAATCGTGAACTTCTTACAAAGAGTATTGATAAACTCATCAATACTTTAAAACAATCTCAGGAAACCGATACCGGATCAGTAACAGCAAACAATGGTGCATTGATAATACCAGCTTCAGCCTTAAGCTCCGAAACAGCGTGCCTTATCGCATCACAAATGGAATCAAAAGGAATATCAACAGCGGTCTTATCACTTTTTTACGAACAAGCACTAATTCTTTCACCACCTCGCTGTGCATTTATCAATTTCCCGTTTGGAAGACCTATTGGCAAGGCAAATCATATCACACTTCACACAGCTGTACTTAGAGATACACTTCGCCTGTTCGAGAAAGCAAAATCACCGGGCCTATTGATAAATCTCAATTTCATCTGGTCTTTCGGAAATATACCTGATTGGTAATATCTGATTTTCACATAATCGATAATAACACTTACTGTCACGCGAATGTTCTGATCAATTCGATATTAACTATTGGTCATCCATAAAATTGAAGGAAATCGAGTAATTTAAATATCGAACAAGCCTGTCTTGCCATCAGGCAGGGAACACCAATTTTAGAATATCAATTTATGTCAAAGACATCTCTTCGAGATACTAACTTCTCCCAAGGGGATGCCTTTCCGAAGGTCACGGGGGACTCCTTCGGAGAATCTTCGATCGGCACAAAATCATAATTCGTCAATCCCTACCCTATCAGCAGAATGAATTGATTGACACTATGAAATTAGTATTTTATATTTTCATTTGATATTGGAAGTTTTTTTTAATCTTGTATCTTAAAGTAACAGTGGGAGGTTTTTAATCAATAAAAAATCACAAAAGCACAAGAAGCATAAAAAATCTAAAAAAATGAAAAAACAATTATACCTCACGATACCCAGTTAATAATTATAAAATAGGAGTATTAATGTTTGCTATTATTCTTAGCATAAAATGGGCATGCACACCTGGCGGAAACGAAGATGAATTCACACAAAATGGATATTCAATGATAATAATCAATAAAATAAGGAAAGGGTAATATTATGAGAAATTCAGGAATTATCCTGTTAGTGCTCGGTCTGGTACTGTTCTTTATATTGGGACTACCCGTATGGCTGGTTAAACTAATAGGAGTTATTGTTGCGATTGGTGGGCTATTTATGATTATCGCTCCTGAAAAGGCAGAAGAATTATTCGGAAAATGTAAATTACAAAAAAAGCCTAAAGAAGAAAAAAAAGACTAAGTCGCCCAACAATCTTTAATTAAGGTACATAATAAACCTATTTGAATTTTGATAGAGTTTCTCCTCTATGGTGAATTTCTACAATTTTCCCATTTTCTACAATTTTCAGAGATTCGATTATTTCTTGAGTACCTGAAATAACGTATAAGTAGATATCTATTTTATCCACTTTGAAAAGTAAATAGTGCTCCTGCGAAGAGAATGCCTTAATTGTACTTTCCCAGGGAATATTTGCATCAACACGAGCATAGTAAGGTGCACCTGCTCCACCAGTAATAAACTGATAAACGGGATTTTTAAAGTCACTATTTGGATTACCATCGAAATAAACAGAAGTCTTTGAATCAATTAACATTCGAACATAATTATGTTCATGACCGGCAATCAAAGCCCGTACTTTCCCGTTTTGCGATAACGCTTTCCAGAATCTATCTCTGCATTTGACAACATATTCTCTATTTAAGGGTTCATTATCAATAGTACTATTGGATTCTGGAGAACCGCCCGAATACCACATTGCGTCACTAAGATGACCAGAAACCGGAAAGGATGGCTCGTGAGTAAAAACAAAAATATGCTTTATTTTTTTATCAGACTTAGATTCATCTAAAACTTTTTCCAGCCATTCCATCTGATTTTCAAGAATATAGCCTTGAATATTTCCACCGATATCTTCCGCCCATGCCGCCCACCAGTAATTGTTATTTATTGATATAAATCTGGTATTATCCCAGTCAAAATAGTAAACGTTTTCCCTATACGTTGGAGCAGAAGTACTCTCCTTTTCAGGATAGTCATTAATGGGATTTACAAATTCCTGAGCAAATAGGTCTTCACTCGAATTACCAAAAACTTTGTCTATTCTTATCCCATATTTTTGTCTTGGATCTTTCCAGTAATCAAGGACAAGATCATGATTACCCATTCCTTCGAAAATTGGCATAATGTGACCAACAGGCTCAACCGCATCTTTCCAGGACTTCAGCTGCATTATGTAGTCTTTCTCATCCGTAGTATGACCATTTATCAGATCACCTGCAAATATTGTAAATTCCGACCCTCTCGAGTAAGCATCAATGAATAACCTTTGAAGAATATTGAAGTTCACTCCATTGGAATTATTAGTAAATCCACCATAACCTGAACGACTATCTGACATTGCTGCAAATAAGAATTTTCCAGAACTTCCGGGTGTTTTGAATTCGAAAACAGGAGTGGATACAGTTATCGACTCTGAGGTAGCTTTAACCTGGTATTTATGATTCACACCTGAGTATTTCTCAATAACAACTTCATGATGAGTATTTTCAGGAGATTTATACGAAATACCGTCAACCACTACCGTACCTTTTGACAGTCTGTCAGTATCCCATGATATTTTAAAACTATTAGATGATGTAATATCAATCCATGGACCTTCTTTAATACAAACAACATTACGATTTCCACGGTATTCAAATCGTTTGTTGAAAATATGCGTAGTTGACTTTTCAGGGTCGGGAAGCATTAAACGATAACATACAGTTCCTCCACCCTGAGAACTGAAAACACTTCCAAAATCATAAAGAGGATATTCGAGACGTTTAAGATCAATGGTAATCGAATGATGCGTAGAGTTACCGGCTAATTTTTCTTTTCCGAAGTGCCTGTATATAGGGGTTTGCACTTTTTGATCAGATAAATATGTACCGTAATGACAATAAGCGGCTGGGAGAGGAGATACAGTTTCAAAGGTTATTACTGCTTTTTTCTGATTTCCTTTAGTAAAAATTTTTACTACGGGCTCACTTTCAAGAATGCGACTCATACTTGTCTGCCTGTCCTCTGGATTTCCAGTTAACGGAGGTTGACCAACTCTACCTATTTGAGATTGAGATTTTTGAAAAATTCCAAAAGAGAGAGTCACTAAAAGTAGAAAAATAATTCTTGTTTTCATTTAATCCTCAATAATTTTCCGTTGGAAAGTTATTAGAAATATTGATAACTTACCAGCGGATTTATAAAATATTCTGAAAATTAGGTTCATAAAAAATATCATTTCGAGAAACTTCAGATGTAATGATAAAGTTGAAAATGAATCTAAGAAATTAGTAACTTGACAACAATGATTTTTTTTGTTAAAAATTAATCAATTAAAAGAGTTGTGTATGCCGGTTTATGACTATGAATGTGAAAACTGCGGAAAAGTTTTCGAGGAATTTGTTGTATCTCACAAAATTCCTGATTCTGAAATAAAATGCCCTGAATGTGGAGAGTATAAGGCAAAAAGAAAATTATCCGCTCCAGCAATTGCCGGTTCAAGCAGTTCACACCCATCATCTTGCGGATTAAGCGGTTTTACCTGAGGAACTTGATTCCGACAGTTGTCGGCAAGGTTTCACAATTCACAAATACACAAAATAACGCTTCACGCTTCACTTTTCACGTTTTACGTTTTACAAACGACTCCCCGTATTCCAATAACTTTTCTACAATACTATCTCGATTTTCCAAAGTAACTTCGAAAACACCTGCATCGTTAAAATCTTCAAGCCAAAAATCAAGCGCACGTTCCTGGATAACCGCCAGTACATCATGGTTGCTCAAGAAGATTTCTTTAACTTTATTACAAAATAGGGGCTCTTTTTTCTCTATTATACCAAGTTCATCCATTAAAATCATTTTGTTGGAATTAATAGAACGTCGAAGTATGTCCCTTCCGAAGTTTCTAAATACTGAAAGCTCTAATCCATAATTTTGAAATGACACTCTTTTCGGAAAATCGACATGTGCAAATGTTTCTGATCTACCGCCGATTTCTGTTAAACTATAACCAACGATTTTGCCCTGTTCAATAATTTTTTCTGTTTTGAAACCGACGCAATCTATTGATAAATGTTTAATAAACTTTTGTACTACTGTACTTTTACCGACACCGATATTTCCAGTAATAACAATTTTAAATCCAGAGGGATATTCTATCAACTGTTAGTTGAGTAAATTTTATGATTTAGAGACGAATTAATACAGCCAAAGAAATCATTATAACAGTGGCACCCTGTAATGCCCACCGCAATCTCACTGATATTCCTCTCGTAAGGCTTTTTTCAGAACTCAAGAACTCCGTAAATCGAGCACCTAAAAGCGTACCAACTGGAAAAGCTACTGCCGATAATCCGATTGCAATCGGAGAATAGTAAAGAGCAAGTGGATAAGTAGTGCCTTTTACAACACAAGCAGGTATTCCTGTAAAATATTTGACAAGTGGGAAAACACTTACTGCTATTAATGCAAACAAACCACCGGAAATCGCCAGACCATATATCTTCTTTAACAAATCTTTACGAATTATTGTAAAAACGAAAACAAACGCTAATAACTCAACAACCATCGCAAAAATGGGGTTTCCTACAGCTCCGTGAACAACAGGAAGATGCAGCATAAACGCATCAAGCAGCTTAAAGAGAATAACCATACCAAGTGCTATGAATAAAAATGAAAATTTCTTAATTAATGCATATCCAAAAGAGAGCAAGAGAGCAACCATGCCGGTCATAAGTGAGCCGGTAATAAAATAAACGCTGGTATTTCGCATGCTCATTCCAATCAATGCTTCGGAAAGTCCCCAAATAGCACCTATCCCAATCGCCATCCAAACAATTGTCTTTTTATCTAACTTTTCCATAACTGCTCCCTAAAATTTCATTCAAATATAACATAATATTTTAAATAGACAATGAAATGAAAATGGTCTGATGGATATGCTTTTTGTAAATCAGGATTTTTTTATGTACCAATAACATTGCATTTAAGAGGTAATTTTGCGAAATTAATATTAGATGTCAAAAATAACGATTGTGAGTTCAAATGTTAGTAAATGTAAAAAATTGGTATAGACCTGAGAACATCACTGAAGCACTCAGTGTAATGAAGAAAGGCAGGGTTATTCCTTATGCCGGTGGTACAAGCTTTCACAGGGGCGGAAAAATCACAGCAACAGGAATGATTGATCTCAGAAAACTTGATCTTGACTTCATACATGAAACAGAAAGTGGAACAACAATTGGTGCCTGCGCACGGTTTAAAGATATTGCAAATTACAACTTCACGGATGGACGCAAAATTCTCAAGGAGGCATGCTCAATAGCTGCTTCTACATCCCTGCGTAATCTAATAACAATCGGCGGTTCACTCGCTTCAATACCGCTGTGGTCAAATATCCCTGCTGCTCTATTGGCGTTAAATGCCGAAATTGAAATTGCAGGAACAAATGCAGGCAAATTTGGAATTGAAAGTTTTTTAAGTGAAAAGCCACTCGATGGGACTTCTTTAATTACTCAGATTTTTATTCCCAAATCTCCCGGAATTGGAACTTACCATCGGTACAGCAAAACGAAATTCGACTACTCACTTATTGACACCGCTATTTATATAGAATTGAAAAATAGGGAAATAGAAATAATTAGAATTGCAGTTGGCAATTTATTTCCAAAAGCCAGAAGGCTTCACAATCTTGAAGAAAGCTTAAAAGGTTTGCCAATTAATAGCGAAAGAATTGTTGAATTTGTAGATAAATTGGAAATTAATCCCATATTTTTTTCCATCGCATCAAAGGAATTTGGAAGCAACTTGGTGAGAGTATTCATCAAAAGAGCATTCAAGCAGGTCAGTTAATAAATGCATAAAACGATCATTAATAACAGGGGAAGAAATAATTAGTTTATTGCCTCTACTTTTTCGTATTAAACATATACGGAGGCAGACATATTTCTTATTGAAATGGGTAAAATTAAATTACGCAAAATGCGTTACGCAAGTTGCGTAATTGGTAAAGATATTGTAAATTAGAAAGAGTAATATGGCTAATCCTTTTAAATATGGTGGAATTGTTAGTGGTGTTGATTTCTGCAATCGCAAAAGCGAGCTAGAAGATATTAATAGGGCAATGCAAAATAGTGAAAATCTTTTTCTCTATTCCGAACGACGTTTTGGTAAAACTTCTTTAATAAAACAAGCTCTTAAAAAACTGCCATTAAGTAAATTTCGATGGGCATACATAGACCTTTGGCCCACAGATTCCGATATCTCCTTCGCGACAACATTTGCGAAGGCAATTTCTGAGTCGATGAGCAGTAGTACAGATAAATTAATAGAGTTTGCCAAAAATTTTTTTGGACACCTTTCACCAAACATAAGTATTGACGAAGAAGGTAAACCCAAAATCACTTTTGGTTTTAGCGGAGATTATCAAACAGGTTTAGACATCGAGGAAATTCTTAAAGTTCCACCCAAAATTTCAGAAAGACGAAAGTGCAAAATTATTATTGTATTTGATGAATTCCAGCAGATACTTGAGTATGACACTGATTATATAGAAAGACGATTGCGGAGCTCTATACAGAATCATAAAAATGTTTCTTATATATTTTTGGGAAGTAGAAAGCACTTAATTCAAAAGATGTTTCTAAACAAAATACATCCTCTCTATCGCATTGGTGGACATTATCCTTTAAAACCTATAAATGAAAAAAATTGGTTACCATTTATTCAAAAGAAATTTTTAGAATATAATAAGAATATTTCCAATGAATTAATTTTTTCTATCTGTCGTTTAACAGAGGGACATCCTTTTTATACACAACACCTATGCCATTCACTCTGGGAATTATGCAAAGAAAATACATCTATTACATCCCAAGATATAAATTTGGCTGTAAATATTTTGCTTAACAGAGAAAGTTATGCTTATACAACTCTCTGGGAATCTATTGGCAAAAATCAGAAGCGGTTTCTAAAGGGCTTGGCGCTTGAATCAGAAGGAGTAAAAACGTTCTCATCCGAATTTTTTCTAAAATACGGCTTACGCTCAGCATCAAACGTTCAAAGAGCTGCTGAAGCGCTTCTTGAAAGGGATATTATAGATAGAGAAAATGGATACTTTGTAATTATCGATCGCTTTTTCAAAATTTGGATTAAAAAAATTCAATCTGTGTAGATTTATTGGATATTCAGATAGAATTAGACGATAAATCTTTTTAAAGAATTGAACTAAAATTCTTAATCATTACGCAAAATGCGTTACGCAAGTTGCGTAATTTGAAAACCTATTCAAATGTTTCAATAACAAATATTAGAAGAATTATATGAAAATCAATCTAATAATAAACGGAAAAAGCAGAACATTAGAAATTCATCCTGGTGAAACGCTTTTAGAAACGCTGCGTAACTACAGTTTTAACGGCGTAAAGTTCGGATGTGGAACTGGCGATTGTGGTGCCTGTATGGTGCTTCTAAATGGCGAGCCCGTAAATTCCTGCCAAGTTCTCACTGCAGCAATTGAAGGTGAATCAGTTACTACAATTGAGGGAATTGGCAGCATGAATAAACCGCATCCAATACAGGAAGAATTGATAAAAGCTGGTGCAATCCAATGTGGATATTGTACTCCCGGAATCGTTATCTCCGCTTATGCTTTGCTCAAATCAAACCCAAATCCTTCAATCGACGAAATCAAAAGTGGAATAGACAGCCACCTTTGTCGTTGTACAGGTTATGTAAAAATCATCGAGGGAATAAAGAATTCCGTAGCCCGAAGCATTGCTTCGGAAATAAATATCGGTGATAAAATTAAAATGCGAAGCAAAAGTATGCGAAGCAATGCTTCTCGCTACGAGGTAACAGATGGGAAAAACTGAAATTTTTAATTACAGACTTTATTATAAGCGTTATCTGCCGCATATTCAGCCGGTGGATGCGGTGTTGTTTGTAACGTATTGTTTGGCTTTTCAATATCCGGACAAATTTCATGTACAACTGCAAAAACGAAAAATCAGATTTCAAGAGTCTATAAAAAATCTTTCAAAAAAGGAGAAGATGAAAAAAGCAGAAATCTTTAATAAGAAACAGTTCGATTTTACAGATAACTTTATTGCAAATTTCAAGGATTCACCTAAATGCCTGAGAAACGATAAAATCGCCGAAATAGTCAAATACAGTTTGTTCTTTCAGGATAAAAATGAATACGATTTACTTTGCTATTGTATTATGCCGAATCATGTCTACATTTTAATTAAACCGCTATTGAAATCAGAAGGCAAACCATATCCTTTATTTCCAATAATGCAGAAACATAAAAGTTATACAGCTGTTGAAGCAAATAAGATTTTAAATCGCAGCGGCAAATTTTGGCAGTGCGGTTATTATGATCATTATGTAAGACTATGATGAAAAGGAGTATTTCAATATTATCCGTTATATTCTGAACAATCCAGTAAAGGCGAATTTTGTGGAGAAATATGAAGATTGGGAATTTAGCTGGGTTTATGATGAATATTTTGAAATGTAACCCGTAGCCCGAAGCATTGCTTCGGAATCTTCGTAAATAGAGGACAGGGATAAAATGAATGCGAAGCGATGCTTCGCGCTACAAGAGTTTTTAAAAATGAAAGTAGTTGGAAAATCAGTAGAAAAAATAGATAGCCTTTCACTATCAACCGGCTGCGCAAAATTTTACGACGATTTCCACTTCCCGGATGAAGGATATGTTAAATTTCTCTATTCTCTACATGCTCATGCGAAGATCCTTTCGATTGACATTTCAAAAGCAAAATCGCTTGAGGGTGTAATAGATATCCTGCATTATGGAAATGTTCCGAGAATTCTGCACACAACAGCCGGTCAGGGATATCCTGAGCCTTCACCCTATGATGCCGTTATGTTTGATTCGACAATGAGGTTCGTGGGTGATAGAGTTGCCGCAGTTTTTACTGAAACGCCGGAAATCGCTGAGGAAGCTATTTCAAAAATACAAGTAGATTACGAAATACTACCGGCAATTTTCGACTTTGAGAAAGCGATGGAAAAGAATGCTCCAATAATTCATCCGGAAAATAATAAAAAATATCTCATTCCGGCATACTACGAACCTAAAAAAAACATCGCAGCAAAAGTTGAAATTAACGTTGGCAACCTTGAAAAAGGACTCGAAGAAAGTTATTTCACATTTGATGAGATTTTCTATACACATTATGGCTCTCATGCTATGATAGAACCGCATGGCGTCGTTACTTACCTGGATGAGAATAACCGTTTAACGATCATTACTGCGACACAAGTGCCCTTTCATGTCCGGAGAATTTCTGCGCATGTACTTCAAATACCTATAAAGAAAATACACGTAATTAAACCACGCATAGGTGGTGGATTTGGCGGTAAACAGGAAGTATTTTTAGAATATGTAGCTGGATTATTTACACTCAGGACAGGAAGACCTGCAAAAATTGTATTTACAAGAAAAGAAGTTTTTCGATCTTCGAGAACTCGCAATCCTGTGAGAACAAGGATCAAATCCGGTTTAAAAAAGGATGGGACAATCTACGCTATTTCCCTTGACGCATTAATGAACACCGGTGCTTATGGCTCGCATGCATTGACGGTCCTGTCAAACGTCGGCTCAAAAGCTCTGCCTTTGATTAATAAACCGCCGCACCAGAGGTTTAATGGAATTTCCGTTTATACCAACTTACCTATTGGAGGTGCATACCGTGGCTATGGTGCAACCCAATCCTATTTTGCACTTGGGCAAATGATGGACATAATGGCGCGTAAAATTGGAATGGATTTATTGGAATTCTATAAAAAGAACACAATCAAAGCAGGTGAAAGTTCACCGATATTTGAGAAACTTGGTGAGGGTAAAGAAGGTGTCAAAATGAGCATTAAATCCTGCGGCTTGATAGACTGCATTGATGCCGGAGCGAAAGAAATTGATTGGTATGCCAGGCGAGGTAAAAGGACCAAAAACGGTACTAAAGTTCGCGGCGTCGGAATGACTTGCATGATGCAAGGTTCCGGTATTCCAAAAGTTGATATGGGTGCTGCTTACATGAAAATGAATGAAGACGGCTCTTTTAATTTGCAGATCGGCGCTACAGATTTGGGTACCGGTTCGGATACTGTTCTGGGACAAATTGCCGCAGAAACAGTTGGTGTTGGTATTAATGATATTATGGTGAAATCATCCGATACTGATTTTACACCATTCGACGTAGGTGCGTATGCTTCTTCAACGACTTACATTTCAGGGGAGGCAGTAAGAAAGTGTGCGCTTAAAATTAAGGGCCAGATTCTCAATATTGCTGCTGAAATGTCAAAACAGCCTATTGAATTATTAAAAATTAATGATAAAAAAGTTATATGGAACAATGGTTCAATAAAATTTAGTGATATATGCACCTATGCAATGTATCAGGAAAACCAGTTTCAGATACAGGCAGTTGGCTCATATTTTTCTAATGTATCTCCACCTCCTTTTTCTGCCCATTTTGTAGAAGTTGAAATTGATACCGAAACTGGTGATTTAAAAATTGTGAAATATGTTGCAGCAGTTGACTGTGGCACGGCTATTAATCCAAAATTGGCAGAAGGTCAGATCGAGGGTTCTGTCTTGAACGGAATCAGCTGGGCATTAACCGAGGAATACCGCTTTAATAAAAAAGGTGCAATGATAAATGCCGATTTCGGAAGATATAAACTATTCACAGCGGCAGATATTCCTGAAATGAAGACAATCCTTATTCCTACTAATGAACCCACCGGACCCTATGGGGCAAAATCAGTTGGAGAAGTAGCGATAAACGGACCAGCACCGGCGATTGCCAATGCAGTTTATGATGCAATTGGGATAAGGCTTCATTCGTTGCCAATAACAGCGGATAAGATTTTTCAGGGATTATCCAACTCAGATTTTTATAAAAGAACATAGAATCGTCATAAAAGTTGAATTTTGTACCTTCTAAAGAGAAGAATCTGGAGCAAGCAAAATAAAATCGTACATTGTATTTGCAATGGCTTTGATTTAAATTAATTATTGAGAGATAAACAAGATCTTAGGAGGATTTATGGAAACGTTAAAACAAGATGCAATTAATGTCATTTCTAAGTTGCCTGATACCGCTGATATTGACGCAATTATGTATAGACTTTATGTCATTGATAAAGTACGAAAGGGGAAAGAGGCGATTGAACGGGGTGAAGTTATATCCATTGAAGATTTAGAGAAAGAAATCGAGAAATGGTAAAATGGTCAAAACCTGCAAAGGAAGATCTAAAATGCATTCATGATTTTATTGCAACAGATTCAAAATATTATGCAAAAAAGGTAACTCATGATATAATAGATAAGATAAAGGGACTAAATGATTTTCCGAAAATTGGTAGGATTGTGCCGGAGATAGAGGATATCAATATTAGAGAATTGTTTATTTATTCCTATCGTATTATATATGAAATCCATCACAATGAAGTAGAAATTCTTACAATTATCCATGGAAAAATGGATTTTACATCAGGTAAGGTATTTAGAAAATAAAAAGTGTTTTCTCCACTCTGGAATAAATCACCCGAACCTTATGACAAAAAATTATTCATGAAATTGCAATTAGCAAACTAACCCCAGTTATCACAAATGCCATTTATGATGCGATTAGTATAAGGTTTTATTCACTGCCAATAACAGCGGATAAGATTTTTCAGGAATTAATTAAATGAAGATTTACGTCAATATGCAATCGTAAGTATAAATTCAAGTAAAACAATTAAATTAAAACAAGGAGATGTTATGAACGGACAAAAACCTGAAGAAAAAGAGGTGAAAAAAGTATCAAAGTCCAGTACTAAGCAAGAGATTTTAGATGCCTATAACAACCTGTTAAAGGAGCTAAAAGAAAAAAGCAAAGTAGAACTCAATCTGGAAAAACTCACGAAAGAGAAGAAAGAGGAAAAAATAGTAAAAAAGGCGGATGAACTTACAACTGAAGGTATTATTAAAACTATCGGTTCTCTTAAACTTGATATCAATAAAATTCTTGCTCAACTAAGTGAAAACTTAGACCGTGAAGTAAACAGATACAAAGATATTCAAAATGCAATCGAAATTAGGGAGAATGAACTAAAGGAGATCTATGATATTGAGAAGGAAGCGGCTACACTCGCAGCACTAATTGAATCCAATAATCAAAAACGTCAGGAATTTGAAGATGAAATGTCTAAAACCAGGGAAATTCTTCAGATGGAAACTGAAACAATGCGAAAAAATTGGGAAAAGGAAAAAGAACAAAAGGAAGTAGAAATTAAACAACAAGACTTAAAGGGGAAAAAAGATAGGGAGCGAGAAAAAGAAGAATATCTATATAATTTTCAACGAGAACAGAAATTGGCTAAAGATAAATTTGAAGACGAAAAGACAAAATTAGAAAAAGAATTAATATCAAAAAAAGAAGAATTGGATGAACGTGAAAAAGTAATTGCGGAAAAGGAAAATCTACTCACTGAATTACGAAATAAAGTTGATTCATTCCCAAAAGAGATTGAAGCTGCAACAAATAACGCAATTAAAGAAACCACTGAAAAGATTAAAAGCGAATATGAATCTCAAAAAACATTGCTGAAAAAAGAGTTTGAAGGTGAAAAGAAAGTCTTAGACACACGAATAAACCTTATGGAAAAAATTGTAGACGAACAAAATGAAAAAATAAAAGAACTAACAGCAAAATTAGAGAACGCCTATAAAAGCGTTCAGGATGTTGCCGTAAAAGCTATAGAGGGTGCTTCCAGCTCTCAATCCTTTAACGAACTGAAAAATATTTTCAGTGAGGGGAAAAAGCAACCTCAGCAGGAAAAGTTATAAAAGCAAATCTGTTTTTAAAGAACGCTCTTATAATATAATGAAGATTAACTTGACACAAGTCCTTCCAAACGTACCATTCCAGGATAAAAACTCATCTGTGGGCTTGTGTTAAGTTAATTGGCAACTGGTATTGAGGAATGTATATAAGCAAATATTTGTGGATCATTGGAGTGGCAAATGTTAACAATGAGTACTATGATGGATATATGCCAAACGTAAGATATCCTGATTGTAATAATTATACTATGTAGTATGTAGAAAGAACCCAAAATTCTACCTGAAAAGTGGTATACTAAATAAACATATAGGAAGAATTAATGATTGATTTAACGATTAATGAAGAGCAACTGAAACAAACAGCAAAACGATGCAAGGAACGCAGCATAATTGTTCCAACTTTCGAAGAGCAAAGAAATCCCGAAAAGATTCCACAAAAAATCAAAGACGAATTAAAAAATATAGGCTTGTGGGATATTACACCGAGAAACCTGTTTCGTATTACATGGAAAAACGAACCGGTCGAATTCGGGGGACAGTTCAATGGCGTAAATTTCATGGAACTTCCAAAAGAATTAACCGGTGTTGACGCACGAATAATTGCACTTGTTGGGAAATGGTTTCCAACAGGTTCACATAAGGTTGGTGCAACGTTTGGCTGTTTAATGCCGAGATTAGTAACAGGTCAGTTTGATCCAACATACCAAAAAGCTGTTTGGCCCTCAACGGGAAATTACTGTAGAGGTGGTGCTTATGATGCATCACTCCTGGCATGTGAATCTATTGCAATTTTGCCTGAAATGATGAGTAAAGAGCGTTTTGACTGGCTGAAAAAAGTAGCCGGTGAAATCATCGCCACTCCTGGCTGTGAAAGCAATGTAAAAGAAATCTATGATAAATGCTGGGAACTGAAAAAAAACAGAAAAGACATAGTAATTTTCAATCAATTTGACGAATTTGGCAATCATCTCTGGCATTATGAAATGACCGGAAGTGCAATGCAAGAAGTTGTAGAACAAATTTCCTCTGACAAAGACCGTGTTGCCGGCTTAGTTCTAACAACCGGATCGGCAGGCACACTGGGCTGCGGTGATTATCTTAAAGAGGTCTTTCCAAATATAAAAGTGGCAGCTTGTGAAGCTTTACAATGCCCGACTTTATTATATAATGGCTACGGCGGGCATAGAATTGAAGGAATTGGCGATAAACACGTTCCCTGGATACACAATATGCGGAATACAGATATGATTATTGCAATTGATGATAATGATTCAATGAACTTATTGCCGCTTTTCAATACGCCTGAAGGAAGGGAATATTTAATAAAAATTGGCGTACCTGAAAACATTGTGGAAAATTTAGACCTGTTGGGTATTTCCAGTATTGCCAACATGCTGAGCGCAATTAAATTCGCTAAATATTACGAGTTGACTCATAATGATATAGTTTTGACGGTATTTACCGATTCAATGGAACTGTATGGATCCAGACTTCGTGAATATCATGAAAAGCACGGCAAATATTCTCAAAATGAAGCGGAAAGAGATTTTTACCGTTGCATACTTGGACAAAAAATTGACTTCATGCAAGAACTTAATTATTGGGATAAACGAAGAATTCACAATTTGAAATATTTTACCTGGATCGAACAGCAAGGGCGTTCGCTTGACGAGTTGAATGAACAGTGGTACAACCATGAAGAATATTGGGGAAAGATACATGCCTTGACACCGAAAATTGATAAAATTATCAGAAAATTTAATGAAAGAGTCGGGCTGATTTAGAAAAACTTTCCCGCGAAACATGCAGAAGTTTAAGTTCCGATTTAAGTTTTAAAATTTGCACGACTGATTAATTTATAGTAAAATTAAAGACAGAGAGGTCATTTAGAGGAGGAGAAAAAATGGACGTTCGCGAATTAGTAATTGAGATGAAATTACTCGAGCGGAAAATGACTCTTTACGAGGAGAAATATAGTATTCTCAGCGAAGACTTTTATAATGCGCTTATATCAGGCAATTTATCACAATACGATGCTTATGATGAAACACGTATTGATTTCAGCCGCTGGAAGGGTATTTACGAAACATGGCTAAGACGAAAAAATGACTATACTAAACAAATTCAAAAGAGTAATATTGCTGAAACCTTACATATTCACCCTGCCTATTAAAAATGGCTGATAATCCTTTAAAATCGCTTAATTTATAGAGTAATTATATAACAAAATTGCTAAATAAACCAAATATAAAATATTCATCGGTAATAGTCTGGTCGGGAAGTACATATACAGGAACTACAGAAGGAGAAGTTTTTTTTAAAACTGGCATACGATTTCGCGTAAGAGAGGAATTGGATTTTGAAGCTGGATTAATTACATCTTACAGCTATGAGGTTTATCGTAATAAAGAACGGTTATATTGGTATGACGATTTTCCGCATCCACATGATCGAAACCTGAATTCTACATTTCCTCATCATAAACATATACCTCCGGATATTAAACACCACCGTATTCCCGCTCCAGCAATAAGTTTCACTCATCCCAATTTCCCGTCAATTATTCGAGAAATTGAAGCATTAGAAAATGTAAAATCATAATATTTGTTTATTTTACAATAGAATACCCAAGAGAAAACAACTAAGGGGGTGTGATAATATAACCTTAACATGTTTAATATTATAAATTCATAAATAACATAATGATAAATCACCATGAATGACAACTTTATTCTATCACACCCCCTAAACATTCAAAAATCATTATTTTAAATATTTATTTAGTGTTTTTTGCCTGTCCATCGCTTCGCCCCCTGCCCGCCGATTCTCTATGGCAGGCGGGTGGCAGGTGGGTGTGTTTTCCCGATGAACTCTCTGATAAGCGGGCAATAAATATATGTTAGGTGATGATAAAAAAAATCCTATTTAAAAACGCAAAAATCTCTGTTGGAATCGAAAATAAAACTGAAACAGTTGACTTTCTTGTTGAAGATGGAGTATTTGTCGAAATTGGAAAATCTATTCGGTCATTCAGAGATTGTGGAATTGTCGATTTAAGAAATCAACTTACTTTACCTGGTGGAATTGATCCACACGTCCATTTTGATACTCCGGGATTTGAAGAGCGAGAGGATTTTGATTCCGGCTCCGCATTTTCAGCAATGGGTGGAATTACAACAGTTATTGACATGCCTTGCACATCAATTCCACCTGTAACTTCCGTTATAAATCTGGAAAATAAGTTAAAAATCATTTCAGGGCGTTCTTATACTGACTATGCACTCTGGGGTGGCGTTTCCGGTAATTGTTTCCGTGAGGGAAATTGGCAGCAAAACATGAATGAATTGTGGGAAGCAGGAGTTGTTGGATTCAAAACATACTCACTTTCCGGAATGGACACTTTCACTCATTTTTTACCAGACGAATTGGAAAAGGTGATTGAACACGCTGGGAAGGTAAACGGTTTAATTGGTCATCATGCCGAATGCGCCGAAATAGTAATCCCATTAACAGAAAAGATAATGTCCGAGGGGAAAGATAATCCTGAAGCGTATTTTTCATCCCGACCTGAAATAGCTGAAGTAGAAGCAATAAAACGAATAGCAAAACTTGCGGGGAAATATGGAGCTGCGATTCATATTGTGCATGTTTCTTCAGGTAAAAGTGCGGCAATAATTCGAAAAGCTCGTTTGGAATCAGTTGGTATTTCCGGAGAAACCTGCCCACATTTCTTAGCATTTACTATTGATGATTTTATCGAAAAAGGAAGTATTCTCAAGACTGCTCCGGTTGTAAAAACCAAAAAAGACTCGCAAAAATTATGGGAATCGTTGAAAAATGGATCTCTATCTTTTGTTGCCAGCGATCATGCGGCATGTCCAATTGAGCAAAAACAAACCGGTTCAGTCTGGACGGATTACGGTGGGATTTCCGGAACAGGAACTGTTATTCCATATCTTTATTCGGAAGGTTATCGCAAAAACAAAATATCGCTTTCAAAATTAGTTGAGATTTCTTCAAAAAGCGCAGCAGAACGCTTTGGGATTTATCCTACAAAAGGTGCTTTTATGGAAGGCAGTGATGCTGATTTTGTTTGTATAGATGAAAATGATACAACAGTCGTTCATGGGAGCGATTTCCCATCAAAAGGTAAATTCACGCCATTTGAAGGTTCTAAATTTAGAGGGAAGATCAAAAAAACATTTCTGCGTGGTAACTTGATTTACTCTGACAAAGATGGACTTTCAATCGGGAAAATCGGTAGATTTTTAAAAAGAGGAGGATAGTCCTTTCAAAGTGCAAAGTGCAAATTTCAAATTGCCCCAAAGGGATCTTCCATAGGTCACGCAGGACTCCTTCGGAGAATCCTCCGTGATCTTTGAGATGAGGCAAATCGGAAGTTGATCTATAATAATAAACGATAGAGGAATAGAAATGGAAGAAGAGGTAAAAAACAAACCGATAGTAATATATGGAGGACCTTTATTCGACGGTAAGGGAAACGTCTATAAAGAAGGGGCAATTTATGTCTCAGAAGAAAAGATAAAATTCGTCGGAAATGAAGAAGATGTTTTCAGTCGAATTCCCAAAAACACTGATATGGAATTCTATGATACTCAGGGAAAAGTAATCTTCCCGGGTCTGATCAACCTCCATCACCATTTTTATTCTGCACTATCAAAAGGTCTCTCACCAATTGGACAGGTAACAAACTTCTATGAACGATTAAGTAATTTTTGGTGGAAATTAGATAAAGCCCTGGACGGTGAAACAATTCAACTCTCAGCATTAATAACCTTGCTGGATTGTATCAAATCAGGAGTCACAACTGTTTTTGATCACCATGCATCACCATTAAATGTAAAAGGCAGCCTGGAAAATATTGCATCCGTAGTCAAAAGAGCCGGGATTCAGGCAGCTTTATGTTATGAAGTATCAGACCGAGATGGAAATGATGTGTTTACCAGAGGTTTGGAGGAAAACCTGAACTTTGTCGAATCGCATAAAGACGATGAAAATATAAGGGGAATATTAGGATTGCACGCAAACTTCACACTTTCAGAAGATTCTTTAAAAGAAATTTCCTGCCACTTTGATCCTGAAGTTGGAATTCATATCCACTGTGGTGAAGATGTAATTGACGCAGAATATTGTAAAGACCTTGGTTATGAAGGTCCTGTAGACCGGCTAAATTATTATAACCTTTTATCGCGTAAATCAATTCTGGCTCACGGAATACATTTATCGCGAAAGGAATTGAAAATATTAGAAAAGGCAAAGGCGATTATTGTTCACAATCCCGAATCGAATATGAACAATAATGTAGGGCGTCTTGATATTCCTTTACCTGAAAATGTTTCAGTCGGATTGGGAACAGACGGTATGTCATCTAATATGCTTCAAACTTTTCGGTCAGCGTATCTACTCCACAGGCAGGCTGGGGTTGATGAAAAGACTATTTTCAAAAATTTACCTGATTATCTATTTAAGAACAATAGTCTTTTTGCATCTCAATTTTTCCCCGGCAAACCCGGTATATTGGAGCAGGGTTCAAATGCGGATATATCTGTCTTCAATTACATTCCTGTAACCCCTTTCCATTCAGGAAATCTTTATGGTCATATAATTTTTGGTATGTACAATGCACAAGCTTCTATGGTTATGACGAAAGGACAAATAATTTATAATGATGGTGCTTTTCTAACACTTGATGAAGAATTAATTCGTAGCGAGGCTAAAAAAGCAAGTGAAAGATTGTGGAAAAAGTATGTTAATCAATAAAACAATGGGATAGTTTCACCTGTTCTAATTTAGAGAGAGAAATTTATATGGATCGAGAGAGATGGGATAAACGAACAGCATTTATCATGGCTGCAATAGGTTCAGCTATCGGACTTGGAAACGTTTGGCGGTTTCCTTACATGGCATACGCCAATGGAGGGGGAGCATTTTTTATTCCATATATCATTGCTTTAATTACTACAGGTATTCCTTTAATAGCTCTCGAATTTTATCTTGGAAACCGCTACCAAAAAGGACCCACTGAGGCATACGGTTTTATCCGCAAAAATACAAACTATATCGGTTGGTTCGCTATCGGTACAACTATGATAATAGCATTTTATTATGCTGTTATCATGTCATGGGCAGGGAATTATATATTTCATTCAATTGGTGTAAGGTGGTCAGGTAACGAAAGCAACTTTTTCTTCAGTCAGGTGCTTGGGCGCTCAAAAGGGATTGGAACACTTGGAGGCGTTCAATGGCAATTAGTTCTTTGTAATCTTATCATCTGGTTGGCAATTTTTTTAATTATTTTCAAAGGTATTAAAGTCGTCGGTAAAGTTGTAAACTGGACTGTTGGGTTACCGTGGGTATTATTATTGATCTTAATTATTCGTGGTATCACCCTGAAGGGAGCTTACCAGGGACTGGAATACTATCTCAAACCCGACTTTTCTCAGCTCTTGAATCCAAATGTCTGGCTTGCAGCTTATGGGCAGATATTCTTTACACTTTCTCTTGGGTTTGGTGTTATGATTGCCTACGCCTCTTATTTGCCTAAAGACTCAGATATTAACACGAATGCATGGGTCGTCTCCTTTGCAAACTGTGCGACTTCCTTTTTTGCTGGATTTGCGGTTTTTTCCATACTGGGATTTCTTGCATTCCAAACGGATCAACCTATAAACGAGGTGGTCAATGCCGGTCCAGGTTTAGCTTTTGTCATATACCCGACCGCAATCGGTACATTACCAGGTGGTATTATAATACAATCAATTTTTGGAATCATGTTCTTTTTAATGCTGTTTACGTTGGGTATTGATTCTGCCTTCTCATTTGTAGAAGCATTCGTGACAGGATTAAAGGATTCATTCAAAGTCAAGCGGGAAAAAGCATCCTTCTGGGTCTGTTTCGTCGGATTTCTAATTGGTATGTTGTTTACATCAAAGGCAGGTTATTATTGGCTGGATGTTGTTGATCATTGGATGAATTGGGGACTGGTCATTGTTGGATTGCTTGAGGCAATTCTTATTGGGTGGTTCTTTGATATTCGGAAAGTAGCAAGTGATATTGATTCTTCTTCTGACATAAAGTTCGGGAAGATATGGATTGTTTCAGTAAAATATATTACACCTGTCATTCTCCTAATAACGATAGTAACAAGTATTGTAAAAGAGGTCAAGTCCCCATACGGAGGTTACCCGATATGGTCTTTAATGTTAGGTGGTTGGTTCTTATTAATTAGCCTGATGTATTTTGCAATTATTTTACAAAACAAAGGCAATTTTTCAACAATGAAAAACAGACATCTCAGGTTTTTCGGCTGGCTTATTTCTTATGCTGGATTTATCTGGACATTTTACCAATTCTACAGTTATACAAGCAAAATAGCACCGTGCATAACACTGATGCTGTCAGTCATTATTGCTTTTTTTACGTTTAGTCTTAGTAAAAATGACAAAGAATCTGAAATAAAACCTTGTGTCAAGTCCAGTAGTAAATCTTTTTAATTTGTGAAATGTTATAAAAACGGATTTAACATAAAGGGGATAAATAGGAGTTTTATTGTGAGTATATTGGCAATAATAATGGGAATTACAATTTTTATTGTTCTTGTGGGCGGTATTATATACGGTTTAATTAAGATAAAGAAACAAAATCAAGATTGAAAAAAAGGTGATAAATATCTCAGAAGTGGATTTGGAAATCAAAATAACCTTCATAATCAGGCATCACAACAAAGCATTTCTCAAAGGGTCCTCTACGAGGCTGGATGATGAGGCACTTTCATATAAAGTTTACTTGTAATACTGACCAAAAATAGATATTTTATAAATCATGAATAAGGAAGAATTAATATCGGGTTCCTTCTCGTTTAGAGTGGGTAAATATCATTTAAATGTTTCATATGCGGGATTGATTTTCCCAAAATCCAATTTTCCGGTTATTAAAAAAGCAATTATTTTGAAATTCTTCGAACTGCTGTAG
>Ga0315533_1000491_pt1 | contig 34297 bp, 38 predicted proteins | sample SalMarSW160130MG_FD_203081 | JGI IMG/M metagenome (GOLD analysis project Ga0315533, IMG submission 203081) | Salt marsh sediment microbial communities from the Plum Island Ecosystem LTER, Massachusetts, United States - Salt Marsh Sediment SW1601-30 ...
CCTCCCGTTTTCAAGCAAATTCGTGATATTATGAGTTTGGTTGAGCAGATTAATAAAAAAATTGAGAAAAAGCCTGGGAAAATGGCTGTTATGCACAAGAAGCTCGTTTGGCAGCAGTCCAACGGAATCAGACTCGGCAACGCCTTAGAAATAAAAATTTTAATATGTTATAATTGTCCATGCGTTACGGAAAGTTGGCCGAAGCATATCCTCTTCTAGCGGAAAAGGCCCGAAGTACAAAATTAGATGTGGGTGCTGCATCACAACAGGTATTTGATAATGAGTCAGCGATCGTGGTTGATGGTTTTGAGAGAGTCGGCATAACAAGACCTAGGGGTTTGGGGGGGCAATGTGCCATACGCCGAACTAAGCAGAGATGCTGTTAAGAAGGTTCCTGACGATTCCATACCGGAGATACTCGGTGATGGATTTACGTACAGCAAACAAGATGGTTGTTTTAGAAAAAAGGGGTGGTTTGGCAAAAAGGTTGCAATAACCACCTGGTCATCCGAAGCGAAAAATGCTTATCGCTTCTTGTTAGTTGATGAAAGCGGTGCTGAAATAATAGACAAACTCCGCGCCGCGGTTCCGTCCGACCCCTGACTGGAATGATCGATCCTGCCGTTCTTGGCATAAGAAGAAAAGGTCGCAAAAAAGCTCCCCGCTTGCCTAATCTCTCGAATCGGCACAGCCCAAACGTAAATTACTCTACCCTTCTTCTGGTATCTATGGGGATGATCTCGTTTTCCCATTCAATCTTGGCTATTTCCAGAGGGTCCACCAGTTTCTTTGGCACAGGCACAAGCACAGGCGCCCCTTGGGAAATCTGCAACGCCCTCGCTGCTATTATTCTCACCCTCTCGTAATGCGTGTAGTCTTCTTTTTTCCTCATGTCATCAGACCCTGAGAAACCCATTAAATCACGATTTAATAATAGTGTTGGCATGGCTTTATAAACATTAGCCTATGTACCTCAGTTCTTCTCCTGTTGGGCCAGCCTTCGAGGTCTTGCTAAGTTCCATGATCGCCTTTCTCTGCAGGCCTTCAATCTTCTTGATGAAATCCTCCATCTCACCGACCTTCTTCTCAAGCTTCCCCATGTTGATTTTAAGAGCCAGTATGTTCACCAGCAGGTTCAGCACAGCCTCGGCAGCCTTGGGATCGGTGACGATCGGGAAGCCGCTCGTCTGGCCAAGAATGCACATACCATCGATTCCCCTCTCTTTGCCCAGACCGAGCAAGAGACCGGCAGCACCCACTATGTAACCTACCTTTTCGCCGGCGTTGAAGTCTATCTTGTGTTTTGCGTATTTTTTCATGATATGCTCGTCCGTGACAGAACCAACCAACTTTTCACTCGCCTCAAGTTCGCCGGTAGCGAGACCGCCCACCGTTATTATCTCTTTGACCCCCACTTTTTCAAGGAAGTCCAGGATTTTTTCTATCACATCGTAATGCCCTTGGGGAGAAAGAGACTGGCAGTCACCTATCAAAAAAATCATGTCCCTTTGTCCTGGTCGCTTGGCCTTGCAGTAGTAGAACTCGTTCTTCAGCAGGTGAATCTTGTATTTATCGTGCAGCATGACAAAGGGGAAGAACCATTCGGAATACAACGTTGCGAATTTTTTTGCATGCAGCTCGCTTATGAGGTAACCAACGGCCACCCGGCCTATGTTGCCCACTCCTGGCAGGCCCTCTATGAATATGGGGTTTTTAAGCTTGGGTTTCTCAGAAATTTTTATGACGGTCATAACAATACACAATACACTAAACACTTACACTACACTTACACTAAACACTAAATCCTCTTTAAAGATATAAAGATATTTTGATTGTCCATTTATAAATCTTATAAAGATATCAGAGCTGTCCGCATTCAGTCAATGGTTCGGTTTTTTAACCCGAACACGAGCTCGGCATTATGCGTTGTTTTTTCCAACACATCGGAAACACCGACCTGCTTTATTTCAGCTATTTTGGCGGCTGACAGTTTTATGTTCCACGGATAGTTTCTGGCAGGATCGAAGCCTGGTTTAAGCAACCCGGCCTCGCCTTTGTTTAGCAGGTATTTATAAGGCGACAGGAATGGCGAATCGGTTTCCAGCGTGAGCTGTGCCAGCGGGACCACCGACGCCAGTTTTCTGTGATTTTTCGAGAACAGGATTTGCGTGCTAAACGATATGTAGAATCCGAGTTGCAGGATCCTGGCAGCAAGTTCACGCGAGCCGGAGTAGCAGTGAAAAATGACGGGGATGTCTAGGTTTCTGACCATGTCGAAACAGTCCGGCTCGGCGTCCCAGCTGTGGATGACGAGCGGCTTTCGCAGCTCCGCGGCCAGGTCTATGAACCGGGAAAATATAACTTTTTGCTCTTTTCTCTTGCCTTGGTCCTTTTCCCAGTGGTAGTCAAGGCCGACCTCTCCTATGCCCACTATACTGTCCTTGTTTTTCCTGATCAGTCCAATAACATCCTCTGGATTCCCCCCGCCCTCGGTGGGATGATAGCCAAGGGTTGGGAACAGGTGGCCGTGCTTCTCCGCCAGTTTCAGTGCGCACAATGCCTCTTCATATCTGGCGGAACTGACAATGACCGCTTTCATCTCCCTGGCGCAGGCTGAGACCACCTTGTCCCTGTCGTGGTCGAATTCCGGGAAGCACAGATGGGCATGCACGTCTATCATGACAAACACCAATTAAAATGGTTAGGACTATCGCATTAAATAATCTTTAACAAATTTCAGAACGAGAAATTGCAGAATGATAGAAACGGAAGAGCGAAGCTTACTGTTTTTCCACTATCATGAACTTCATCGCGTCTTGTATGGTCATGACCTCTTCCACCTTTATGCCGGCGTCGGCCTCAATGTCGACCTTGACAGGGTATGTCTCGGTCGTGCAGAAATCCATCCAGCCAATCTTTTCACAGTATTCCCGCGTCTTGTACGAAACCTGCGTGGATTGCGTGAGAGGAACCAGGAATGTCAGGGCGCCGACCTCACGTGACACGATGGCCTTCTCAAAGACGCCGCCCACCGGCCCTATGGTTCCGTCATGGTTCATGCTGCCCGTTATCATCACCGACTCGTTGATGGTTTTGTTTTCCAGCGCCGCTATGGTCGCGATGGTTATTGCGGCGCCCGCGGATGGCCCGCCTATCACCGACGCGTTTGCCCGGATTGTGTATATTATGTCATAATTCGTCAAGTTTACGCCCGTGATGTTCTCAGCCACCGCGGTGGCCTTCCGGATTGAGTTCTGGGTGTCGACCCAGAAAAGCAGCTTGTCTATGTTGGTCAGTATCTGGCCTGAGCCTGGGACCACCTGGACGGTGAGAATGGTTATAACGCCGTTCTCCTCCTTGTCCACGGCGGGTATCCTTACAGCGGAAAAGGAAGATATGTTCGCATTCAGAATCATGTCGTAGCTCACGGGTTGCATGTAGATTCTACCACCACTTTCCTGGGGAACGGTAGTGTTATAAACAATTACGGTTCTGGTGCCGGCGAGATTGCTGATAAGGATGCCGCCGAAAAAGGCTATCACGAGCAGCAGGCACACTGCCAGCTTCTTCCTCCAGGTTCTCCTTCTGCGCAACAGGTAATCATACATAAGATACTACCCAAACCGCCTAGCAGACCGCCAGGTATATGCATGAACATTAAAATGGCAGAGAAACGCCGTCGATGGGAATCGGCATACAAGAACCGGTTTGTCCCAGCTTCCTCCTCCACTCTTGGATCCTGCAAGCATCGCCAACACAGCTTCCTTCCAAAGACAGCGGACAATTTGCCCGTGGTCAAAGGGCTTAAGGCTGCTTCATTCCTGACCTGACCTGGTTCACCACGCTAACGGTCCTGCAGGGCAGAGCTTCGCAGTCGGATGCCAGGGCCGATTCTTCATGCCCAAACCGCTCTCTGGCTTCGACCCCGCCATGAAGACGGTTTGCGGTAACAGGCTACGCCCAGCAGCCCGGTCTATCCTCTGCCAATAAGATATTTTATATCCAACTTTTAAATAAAGACATCGGCTTGAAAATATAAATCCTTAAATATATATTATTCTACATGCTGGAATCCTTGATAAAATACAACGAAATAGAAAGGCGTCCCTGGATCACGTTCCTGTGGGCACTGTTGATTTCGTCTGTGGGTGTCTTGTTCAGCATCCAGCTATCGTACCAGATACAGGTTTCCGGCAACCTGATAAACCTTACCGGCCTGTTCTCTGTTATATTTACCATCATACCATCTGTCTACTTTTTGACCATGTTCATAAAGAGGCAGGAAAGCATGGACGAGCGCGACATAGCCAAGCATTACGAGAAAGGCTTCTGGATGAGGCATGACAGGGACATAGTGATATTCCTTTTCTATTTCTTCGGGCTCACCTTTTCCTTTGCGTTCTGGGCTTTCATGCTGCCAGCGGGAACCTTCCAGATACAGACGATGAAGATACACGAAATCCGGGTGCTGGCCGGAAATATTCTGGTGGGCTCCGCAGGCGTGAGCGAGGCAACCTCCTTCATCAGGGTTCTGCTCAACAATTTGCAGGTCACGGCCTTCGCATTCATATTCTCCTTGCTCTTCGGCGCCGGGGCCGTCTTCATAGTGGTCTGGAACGCCAGCATACTGGGGGTGTACATAGGCCGGCTTTCCGAGACCATCTTACACATACCAGGAGTGAGCCTTAGCTTCCTGCCGCACGGGATACCGGAGATTGCCGGCTACCTGCTTGCGGGCCTGGCCGGGGGCATTATCTCTGCAGCCGTGATCAGGGGGCATAAAAAGGACATAGTGTTCGGTGTGACCATAGATGCGGTGAAGCTGCTGGGACTGGCACTCCTTTTCGTCTTTCTCGGTGCATTGATAGAAACCATGGCCTTGATCGGAAAACTCGTATCCATCTTCATATTCTACACGATCTTCATATACATAATCACGATTGCGATCACCCCAAGCAAGGAAGGAGGGAAGAGATAGGTTTATGTTGCTCCCACGAGTTGGATTCTGCCCATTTTCTGCCAAAATTCTGCATATTTTTACCTGAAAACAGACTAAAAACATATATAGGGAAGCTCGAACCAATTATTATATGGTGATAAACCATGTCATATGAAAAAATCGGAGGATGGGCCTTTATCTTGGGCGTAGTGATCGCAGTAATCGCGGGACTTGCATTCGAGTCTCTTGGACCCTACGGACCTTATGTATCGCTGATTCTTGTGATACTTGGTCTTGTAGTGGGTTTCATCAACATAGGCGACAAAGAAGTCAATGATTTCCTTATTGCGGCAATCGCACTATTGGGAACATCATATGCCTTCTCCGCTGTCGCATTGGCACCAACGACATTGGGCATTCTGGCGCAGATTTTCCAATACCTTCACCTGATGGTCGGTAATGTTTCCGTGTTTGTCGCACCTGCCGCCCTTGTGGTTGCGCTAAAGGCCGTCTATAACCTGGCATCGAAACCCACAACAGCTTAAAAACCAATTTGCATGAACGGGAGAAGAGGTTCGGTTATTTTTACTTTTATTTCTTTTCATTTTATAGCCTTGGCTATCTTCCAACCCGTGTCTCTAATTTTCCAGTCTTTCCGGTTCCACGTGCTGGATAAAAATTTAAACTATTGCCTCTATCTTTTATAGGTGACGACCATGGACGTGGATTTTTCAAAGACGCACGGCCTCTCCAACGATTTCATCGTTATAGCCGAGCTGGAGGGGGTTGCAGTCCCGGAACATGAAAAACCGGGATTCGCCCGGAGATTCTGCCAGAGACATGTGTCAGTGGGAGCGGATGGTGTGCTTTTCCTGCAGCCGTCGGAGAGCGGTGACTGCAGAATGAGGATATTCAACCCTGACGGCACCGAGGCAGAGAACTGCGTTAACGGCCTCAGGTGCGTGGGTTATGAATACTATAAAATAACGGGCAAAAAGGCGATGACCGTCGAGACGCTTGCAGGCCCCGTGGAATTGAAAGTTACCGAAAAAAGCGGCAACACCGCGCTTGTGGAGATGGACGTTCTCGGTAAAAGGGAATGGAAAGGGACATCTAAGATAAAACTTAAAAACGGCAGCTTCCAATGCCATCTGGTGGATGTCGGTAATCCCCACGTTGTGATATTTCTAGCTGAAATTGATAAATTTCCCGTGAAGGAAGTTGGAAAGGAGATAGAAGAGCACGCCAAATTCGGCCCGGCCCGAACGAACGTTGAGTTCGTGCACGTCCACGCCAAAACCCGGTTGAGGATGAGAGTCTGGGAGAGGGGAGCCGGGGAAACGATGTCCTGCGGCTCAGGTTCCATAGCCACCGTTATCGCTGCTTGTGAGCTCGGGTTATGCGACAAAAATGAATGGATAAAGGTCGAACAGCCAGGGGGCACCCTTGAAATTAAATACGGAGAGACGTTGTCTTTGCTGGGCCCCGCCGAGATAAGTTTTGAGGGGAAATTAAGTCTTTGATAAAGGTAAAAGTGATGATTATGCCAGTAAAACAGTCCAAAGTGCTTGAGGAACTGCCTCCTTATCTTTTTTCCAGGATAGACAAGTTGGTGGCTGCTAAGAAGAAAAAGGGAATGGATGTTATCACTTTTGGTATCGGTGATCCTGACCTGCCAACACCAAAAAACATACTGAATGCGCTGGTGGATGCGACAAAAAAACCAATGAATTATCGATACCCCACTTATGAGGGCAAGCCTGAATTCAGGCAAGCCGTCTCAGCTTTCTATAAGAGGAGGTTTGGCCTTGAACCGGACCCGGGCTCGGAGATAATAGCAACATTGGGCGCGAAGGAGGCGATACACAACGCAGCATTCGCCTTTGGCCATGGTCCTGCCCTTGTTCCGAATCCGGCTTACACCGTTTATTTCAGCGGGGCCAGGTTCGCAGGCCGCGATGTCGTCCAATTCCCGATAACCAAAAGAAACAATTTCATGCCTGATCTGGATTTTCTGGAAAGGCACGCCAAAAAAGCGGTATACATGTGGCTGAACTATCCGAACAACCCTACCGCCGCCGCCATAGATGAAGATGAGCTCGGCAAGATTGTGGATTTCTGCCGGGGAAACAACATAGTTTTGCTGTACGACAACACACACTCCGAAATAGCATTTGACGGGTACAGGTCGCCGAGTCCGCTGCAATTCGGATTCGACGGTATCGTGGAATTCCATTCGCTGTCCAAGACCTACTCAATGACAGGGTTCAGACTGGGCTGGATCGCTGGCGACGCCAAACTGGTCCAACTCATACTGTCTGTAAAGAAGAACATAGACTCGGGGGTGGCCGGCGTTATCCAGGATGCCGGGATCGAAGCCCTGAACGGCCCCCAGGAAAAGTCGCTTGAATATGTCGGGATCTATGAAAAGAGGCGGAATGTGCTTTTCTCGGGCCTGAAAAAACTGGGGATGAAAGCAGAGAAGCCCAGGGCGACCTTTTACATCTGGGCCGAGGTTCCGCCAGATTTCACTGGAAAACCGTCCCCGAGCATGGCATTCGTGGAATACCTGCTTGACAGGACGGGCATAGTCGCGACCCCGGGCGTGGGGTTCGGGAAACATGGTGAGGGCTTTGTCCGGTTCGCCCTGACACAGCCGCTCGACAGGATAAAGGGGGCCCTGGAAAGGATTGGAAGAATATAGCTTGATAACCCTGTTATTTGTAGTCCTTATAGTCCTGTTTTCTGTAAACCCGGTTTATCCACACCTTTTTGAATAAAGGGAAGGTCAATGTCGACAACAGGAAAGCGGCTGTTGGGACGATGGCGTTAAGCCAGGGATTTGGAAGGTTAATCGCGTACATGTAGATGGCGATTGCGAGGTATGTGAAAACCACTACTATGAATTTCCTCGTTTTTGACGTTTCCCATGCCTTGTCGGACTCCACCCTCCTGTTCCTCTCCTTTATCTTTTCCATCTCCCTTTCCAATTCCCGCAGCGTCGTCATATTATCTGATGGCTCCCGTGTTTATCCGGAATTTGTCCAGAATTAAATCATATCTTATTAACATATCTTAGGTCCCTTCAGCCGAATTCCTTGCCCCATTCATCGTATTTGTCCAGTATGTCGGCTTTTGAGCTTGGCTTCACCTTCTCGAACGCCTTGTCGAATTCTTCCGGCGACAGGCCCCTTGTATTCAGGGTGTATACCTCCAGCTGTTTCGCATTAAGCTTTTCAAGGCCCGGGTTTTTCTCCCGAATCATCAGTGTTACCGCCTCCTGGCAGAGGGCGGCTATGTCCCTGCCCGAGTACCCGGTGCTTTTTTCAACCAGCTCATTCAGATCCACATTGCCCAGGTCGGCCCCAAGCAGGTGAATCTCGAATATCAGTTTCCTGGAAGCGGCATCCGGCAGGGGGACGAAAATCTTCCTCTGGAACCTGCTGAGCAATGCGTCATCGAGGTCCCAGGGCTTGTTCGTGGCTCCCATGAAGAGCACCTTGTCGTCGTGCCTGCTCTCAAACCCGTCCATCTCTTCCAGCATCTGGCCCAGAACCCTTCTGCTGCTCTCGTCTATCCCGCTGTCCCTGCTCGGGGCCAGGGAATCGATCTCGTCCATGAAAACCAGAGACGGCTGCAGCTTCCTTGCCTTGGAGAAAAGTGCCGAGATGATCTTGCTCGACTCCCCGAAGTACTTCGACAGCAGGCTCGACGCCTTTGCCTCGAAAAAGGTCGCATTCAGCGTGCTGGAGCTCGCTTTGGCCAGCATGGTCTTGCCCGTGCCCGGAGGGCCGTACAAAAGTATCGATTTTGTTATCGTAACGAAATCCGGCTTGCCGCGAACGAAAGGCAGTATTATGGCTTGCCTAAGCGTTCCCTTGGCCTCTTCCAGCCCGCCTATGTCCTCCCATGTCGTGCTTGGCTTCTGGGTGACTATGAGCTGGTCAATCAAGTCTGGCGAGTTTGCCCTTGCCTGTTCCGTGGTAGTCCTGATTATGTTGCCGACGGACTCGTACTGGGAAGCTGTCTGAAAGAAATTCTCAGCGTCCTCCCGGGGGGCCTGGTAGGCAAGCCTCCTCGCAATAGCCCCCGCCTTGCTGTAATGAATGCCGGCCCCCTTATCATTGCCTTTGCTCTCTAGCTGCCGGGCTCTTTCCAGCTCTTGTTGCAGCTGCTGCTTAAGAATATAATGCCTGAGTTCTCCCATAAGAATAATTCCCTCCGTTTTGCTCCCCCAAATATTTAAACCAACTCCCTATAAGGAGTGCGATAAAATGAATTTGGATATAATATATAAAAAAGATTTTATAATTTTCTTTTTTTATTTAATCCACAAAAACAGGGGTCTCTGTTAAAGTTATTGTGACTTTGTTATTGCTTACTGTTTTTGTCTCAAATTATTTCCCGTATTTCGTTCTAATATCTCTATCATATTTTCTCTGAGCCCCTTCATTTTATTTCAATCCCCTCTTCAGGAAGTAATCCTTGCTCAATTATTTCACTAACTGTCCTGCTCCTCTCCCCTGTTGGGTCTTTCTCATGTACGAAGTCCATAAACTTTAACTAATCCAATTAAAATGATTGATTTATTCATCTTATCTACTGACCAAACACAAAATTATAAAAAGTGCCAGGTGTCCCTTGCTCGCATAGACGCATGCCGGGGCCACATTCTTTGCATTCCCCGACATTTGCACATTCAGGGCAATCCTCTTTATCAGTGCACCATGTGCAATCTGACGGGAAAACGCACCCCGCACAATCTGCTGGGCACGAATCTATCCGTCTCTCTGTATCATCGCAAAAAGAGTCTCCGCAGGCATCATCACTATCAATTGTCAGATTGTTTGGCAGTACATATTCTTCCATAACCCCTGTAAGTGTTTTTCTTTTTACTCCTTCAGGGTCTTCGTTGTATAGATACTCAAACCATCCTTCTATTGCCTCTTTTCCCCTACCTTCAAAATTATGGTGGTGGGTTATTCCCCCAAAAATCTCATCTTCACTCAAAGTCTCGTACTTGTTTTTCGCATCCTCCAACATGCCTGCTGTCCAAAGGCCCTGAATGCCAAGCAAATAAGTGGTGTGGCCGTTCCATGTCTGCTCTACGGCCTTACGATTCCTCCCCCCTCCGTCAGCTGTAAGATACTGTATGTCCGGGACGTCGGTCCATTTGTTTGTAATAGTCCCTGATTTGATTGTCTCAGGAGAAGCTAACTCGTTTGCCATTTCAAGAAAATCGTTCATTGTGCCAAGAAATTCATGTATGTCATCGGGGCTTGTGCCGCGTATGTAACTGATGTTTATTGCGTCTTGTTCTGGCATATTGGAATAACCATCCCAACTCAAATGGGAGGGGCCCGGGTGTATTATGGATATTTCGTGGCCATTTTCCTGCCATGAACGAACAATGTTCTCTACATCCTCATTTCCTAAAATATAATCAACCCATTGAGGAGAAAATTGCAGTGTAAGTTTAACATTATACGAATCAGCCGTTTCTACAAGCGGTTTCAGGTAATTATTAAAGTCGCCAAAGTAGTCTGATTCAGGTCCCCTTTTGATGTGAACCACAAAAAATGAATAAGGAACATCTGGTGTAACCGGCTCAGGTGGCTCACCAGAATCAAAAAAATGCATCAAGTCCTGGCCCCAGATAGCCCTCCCCGCTGGATTTGCATGGCAGCCGTCTGGCTGTGTTTGTGAAGCACCAAGGTCAGTCAATACAGGCCCTGCCTTTACCTCTCCTTCAAGAACCATTCTATCAACAAAGTTCTTTGTTGCTAACGGGCCGTCATTACCAACGCAAATACCCTCTGTTGTATCAAGGAAAAAAGGCATTGGCGTGGCATATATTTCAGCATCTGGAGCCATTTCTTTTATTTTGTTTAAAACAAAGAGAACATTTTCATATTCCAAATCAAGAGTTTGTGGACTAGCACAAAGTTCCCACCAAACCTTCTTTGTATTTGGATACCTATTCAATAATCTTTCAAATCTTCCCCAATAATCATAACCGTGTCCAGTGTACTCTACTGCTTGATTATACCATGCTACTAGGCTTCCTCCGCTATAACTCTCTGTCTCCCTGTCTATATCCCAAAAGTTTTCACCGCCTATTTCCAGATAGCCTTGAACTGCATTATTGGTTATTGAGCATCCAACAAAGCCAACCATTCCTTCCTCTACTTCACCAGGAACGCAGCATTCAGCAGACCTCCCTCCACTGCAGGTGTCTGGTCCTATGCCTTGATAGCCTGTCTTGCACTCTTCCCTGAAATCAATGCAGTAGCCCCTGTTGTCTGGTCCGCAGGCTTCTGTTTCTCGCCTTGGCTTACAATCTTGAGGGCAGCTTCTACTCTGCCTTTCAGTTGGTTGACAAACCCCATCGCCGCATTCGCTTGGCGGTGGCTGAATGCATCCGCTGACTAAAAGAAGGGCCAAGACCAATAAAATTAATATAGTTTTACCCATATTGCCTCTCTATGTTTAATGTTTAATATGGCCGCTTTGTTTAATACATTTATAATTTTTTCTCCTTGTTGAGCTATTCGCTAACCAGATATACCTGATAACCAACAACGGTGCGAGCAAGGATGCCACCGGTCAAAGGGACCGACGGTAGGCGAACTGACAACGTAGCCAAGGTTGACAAGAAAAATCCAACTTATTCCTTTTCCACCAGCACCCTCTTCTTGGGAGCCTCTTCAGCTAGAAGCTTGGCCTTTTCACCCGCCATCTTGAGCGCTGTCTCCTCGTCCACGCTCTCCAGGTCGTCGATGGCCTTCATTATATCCTGGGATTCCTCATCCACCGGCAGCTCTTCCTTCCCGAAGATCCCTGACAACTTGCCCTTGACTAGGTCCAGCCTGCCTTCCTCTATGGCCTTCTTCACGTCTATGTCCACCATGGCCTCGCTGAGCTGCTCCACGTCCGTGTTCATTATCCGCTCGACAAAATCGGATTCACGTTCGAACTTCTCCTGCTCATGCATCGCCTCTATCAGCAGCAAGATCTGCAGCTCCCTGAGAAACCGGTTTGCCTCCTGCTGCTTGGTCGCTGATTCTAGCCTCAGCGACTTTATCTTCTGCACGTTCAGCAGTTTCAGGGTTCTCGGCTGCCCTTTCGCTTCCAGCATCAGGCGCTGTATGCTTTCCTGTATCACCTTTATGTCATCCGACAGCCTTTCCACGTTCTTCTCGGTCTTCACCCTCTCCGTGAGCAGATCTTCCTGACTGAGAGAAAAAACATTCTTGCCGAATTTCTTCATGAGGAAGTTCTTCAGGTTCATGTTATCACGTCCATTATCCCCTTAAGTTTTGTTTTTTGGATATTTATATGTTTATACATTGCTTATTATATGCTTATTTTACCGCCAAAATTTTTTAATTGTTTCCAGCCATGGTTTCTTTTCCCTATATTTTTTGAGCAATATGATTAGCAAGACAGAGGCTATGCTAAGCACACCATTGGCCACAGGGTCGTCCCAGGTCGCTATATCCAGGCTGAACATGGTCGTTGAGAACGGCCACAATATCATCGTCCCCCAATAATTCATCCAGTCCGCGAGCGAGTGGGCGGCGAATCCTATCCCGGCCCCCATTGATTTAAGCCTGCTCCTGGTTAATGCGTAGACGACAGCTGCTGTTATGGGAGCGAATACAAATGAGTGGAACGCTCCCCTGTGCCACGGGGTGAAGTAGTCCAGGTCTGGCAGCATACCGCCTAATGCCCCGAACAGCATGGAGAATCCGAACAGGTACGCCATTGCGGCGCCAACCAGGAAATGGGTCGGAAATGTGAACATGATTATGTTTCGAATCTATTGCTATATTAATCGCTGGTTAATCGCTGGGGGAACAGATGGGGATGGAAATTCGAAGAAATATATACATAGCCCAGCATTAATTTAATTAATGAAAAGGGCTTTTCTGTTATCTCTGGACGCGATGGTTGCTGTGGGTCTCCTGTTCATACTGACGGCTTTCCTGTCCAGCATATCAATAAGCTACTCTTCCCCGGAGATCGAGTATCAGAGGTTCTATTACGTCGGGAAGGATGTGATGAATGTCCTGGAGAGGGCCAAGCTGCCGGCGGTATTAGATTTCCTGCCGGAAAACTACACACAGGATTGCAACATAACGGATGCTGACATGGAAAAGACGATCCTTGATGTGCTTGGATACCTGTGGGCCCAGAATTCCACAAAAATGAACGAGTGCGCTGAAAATCTCACCAGGGAGTTGCTGAATCGTACGCTGCCTCCAAGCTTTGGTTACGGAGTGTGGCTGGGAGGAACGAACATATCCAGGGGAGGGGAACCGATAGAAAACGCATCATACGTTTCAAGGCTGCATACCATAGTTTCTGGTTATGAGCTAGGCAAGCCTGTAGCTGGATATTTCGCAAGCGCGTACATCTCAAGGATGGCCAAGACGACATCAAGCTATGTCTATTTCGGGGGGTACGTCGGTGATGGCAACATAACGAAAAATGTGATCCTGCCGTCTGATGCGAATGTAACCGGGGTGTATCTGGAGATCAGCGCCGGGAACAACTTCAGCTTGTGGGTGAACGGTGATTTCGAAGGCGACTATTATCCTTCTCCTTTTAACATGACAGCAGACAACTGGACTGTATGCGGGTCCGCTGAGGAGTGCGTCAATTTCACCAAGGGCGATAACCAGATAGAAATGAGCTTCAAGTCGTCAGCAAAGAATTACATCGGCGGCGGCTATATGAAGATTACCTACAACACCTCGAAGCCGGACACGCTTCCCTTTAAGCTGTCCAATGAAACAGCCCTGAAATACTACCGCTTCCCGGGGATTGCGGGCGTGATAAACCTATATTCCTCCTTCTACATTCCAGGCATTCTGAACTCCATGCTCGTCCACATGCACTACAGTTCTGGCTGTACAGCAAACTGCACCATATTCCTGAACGTTGGAAACGTGACGATATACGAGAGCAACGAAACAGGAGAGAAAATATTCAACATCACAAATTCAACGCTCTGCCCCCTGCTGAACAATTACACAAGCATGAGCAACCAAACCGTCCCTCTGAGGATGGGCCTGAGGAACGTGAGCCATGTGGAGGGAGGGGAAGGTACTGGAGACTCTGTCCTGGTCACGGATGTTTCAGGCAGTATGGACGACTGTGTAATCTGCAACGTGAGTTGGAACTGCAAGTATCAGTACTGTGCGGGCAGGTTCTTAGGCTTTTGCTGGAACTGGCAGTGGGTGGAATGTGAATATCCGGGAACATGTGATGATGATGAGTGCAACCAGGCCGGGGGCGAAACAACAAGGAACCATGATATCGTCTGCCCTGAGTGCAACAAGACCAAGCTCGACCTAGCAAAGGAGGGGAACAATGAGTTTATAGACGTGGTCCTTAACTACACAGGAAACCGGGTAGGTCTTGTGAACTACTCCACTTCAACCTTAGGGGCTTTCAACCTCACGGATGACAACGAAAGCCTCAAAGCCGTTGTAGGCAATTACACCACCGAAGTCTGGACATGCATATGCTGCGGGATACTGAACGCGACGGAGATGCTGGTAGAGCAAAGCGACTCCTTGAGAAGGAGAAGCATAGTGGTCATGAGCGACGGCGAGACCAACGTCGAATGTACCCCTCACCACGTCTGCAACTGGTGGGATGACGAATGCATAGAGAGGGCAAAGGATGATACGATACAGGCGGCCTGCGATGCCTACGACAACTACGGGATCGTTGTATACACCATAGGATACGGGGACGACGCTGACAACGAAACCATGAACCTGACTGCCCAGTGCGGCCATGGAAAGTACTATTACAGCAACACGACCGAACTTGCCGAGACCTACCGCCAGATTGCCGAGGAGATAGCAATCGATTATTTTGCGCAGACCGTTGAAATAGATTATGAGGGCGCTTATAACAGCACGCTGTATGACGATTCCTATATAGAGTTCAACTACACCCCCAAGGATTTTCTTGGATATGGCGAGGTTTCACTCTCACTGGAGTCAGGCAGATTCGGCGGCAATGTGACATCGCCGAAAAACGGGACATTCCGTATCCCCGCCGGTTCAAGGATACTTGATGCGAAGACCACCTCCTATTCATCTGAGTTCTGGACAAGCTCTTTGATTGTGAACAGTTCTATTACCGGGAACTGGAAAACGGTTTATAACCTAAGCGATTATAGCTCGGATTACGGTGAAAAGGGCGAATTCGTGGATTTGGGGGACCCATTCATAGTTCACATACCCATAGATGATCTTGTCGTGGGTGAAAACAATAGCGTAGGCATAGACACAGCATTCTCATCCAATGACATGACGGGGGGCTCCCCCGATGACAAGGTCATATATCATGTGGGAGTCAGCGGGCTTGTCGGATACGGTGAGGTATTCGAGACCCTAGATAATGCGACTGATGACGCATTTCAGAGGCTGCAAAATCAACTGGCGGAATTCAACATAACCATGCTTGAGGTGAAAACAAGCTCCCATTACCTTTCCGAGTTGCCATCGTTGTGGGGACCTTCGGTGATGGAGATAAGGATATGGACGTGATTTTTAATAGCATAGAAGGAATTGATTAAAATGGACATCATAAAAATTTTGTACCTGCTGGGTGTGGTGGTTTTTATATCCATGATTATAGTCTTGTTCACACTGTCAACATTGCCTGAAAATATAGAGTGTTTACCAGGCGACAAAGACTGCATGTCCAAGGTCAGAGAGTCCAGGGAATTATGCAACCCTTCGACATCCATCATCACCGTGGGAAATAGCACAAATTACATAAAGCTTAGGATCACTGTCTACAGGGAAGGGGACAAGTGCATTACAAAAGAAGAAGTCATTGAAGACGTGGATTCCGGCGTGGCGTCATACGACATAACCGGTTACAATAACACCTGCAACCTTACAGCGGAGGAGCTGGAGAAGTACGGTCCCCATGCGTGCCAGGGCTCCCTTTTTGACTTCGTGGCACCGGAAGATTCCAAGGGGGGCAAAGGCTTCGGAGGCGGAACCCCGGAATCAGAACCACCCCACCTGTACTGTACATTGGAAGATGAAGGGTGCAAACTTGTAGCCACTGGATATATTTCCACCTGTGTCCCGTCGAAAATAGAGGGTACCGAAAGTCTGTACGTAGGAGAGGGCAACGTGTATCTGAGCATCTATGTGGAAATCAGCAAAGATTCGTCAGAGTGCTTTCTGTATTACAAGGTTATTAACGCGGTCAACCTGCCGCCCGAGATACCTCCCCAGGTAATAGGAATGGATATGACCTGCACTATACCGCTTTCGGAATTCCCCATTGGTGATGTGGAAGAATCATCATGCAGCGGGCCCCTTATCGACTATTTCGAGCTTATATACTAGTAACGATAAGGGCTAATCCAATATATACCATAATTAGCATTATATAGAACATGAAAGCCCAGTTTTACTCGATATTGGCTCTCGTGCTCACTTTGCCGATATTCATCTTCGTCATTCAATATCTCGCATATTCCCAGAAAATCAGTTACAGCGTGTCGGACAGGGTTATTTCCGACCAGCTCCACCAGCTGGTGTATTCCATAGAGCTTGACACCGAAAAAGCCATGGAAATTAGTGGGAGAAGGGCCTTGCTCGCGGCCACAAATTTTGTCATAGACGGGGGTTCTCCGCTGTCTGACGCCACCACCAACACCACTGCGCTGATGCTTGCTGGGGCGATCAACGGCACCGAAAACTTCATGATGATAAACAACACTATGCCAAACTGGAGCCACCGGATATCATCCAAACCCGTAAACTTCGACGTTTCCCTTGAGTACGGAAACATCAGCATCGAAAACATCGACGGATTCTCACTCAGGATAGGAATGGATTTGAATGTGACCGTTACCGATAAATTAAGCATCGCAAAGATTGAGAAAATCAACACGCGCAAGTTTGTTACGATTTCGTTGCTGGGGTTAGAGGACCCGTTTTTCCCTCTAAACACCCAGGGATTCATACGCAGGATAATCAGGGCGGCTTCGCCAGCCCATTTCTCGAGAAATGTGGTTGCCGGTTCGGAAAACTCTTCAGGAACATGCTCCGGCGTTGTTACCTTTAATAAGTCAGAAGACGACAACACGAAAATCCTTGTCGCGGAGAATCTTACGGATGTTGTGTACAGCCGCCACCTGGGCATAATACTCGAAGATGAAGAAAACCTGACCGGTCAGATAGACTGTTATATTACTGGCAACAGCTCCGCTGTAGACTTGGCCAATGAGACTGTTACGTCAACGGGCTACGAAACCATCTACATAGACGAGCAGACAAAATCTGCATGGTCCATGCCCGGGTCCGCCAATCTCGCAGAGAGGTATTATTACCCTGGCAACGGCCCTGATTTTCTACACAGGCTCGAGGAGAACTACACACCTTCTACCAACGGTATCGTGACCTTCATTTACGTCCCTGAGCTCGAGGAGCAATCCTTCGAAATCGAGGATTATTCCAGAGTGGCTTACATGTATTTTAGCGAGCAAGCAGGGTGCCAAAAAGTGAGAAATTCGCCTGACTGGTTCGGTATTGACGACCCGCATGCTGCCGAATTCAACCTCACGGAATTGACGACCGGCGAATCTTGCTATACGTGGTCACCGGGTTAAGCGTGTTGGGCTGCGTAGAAATCATCTGGACAACCTGCTTTAAGAATCGGTAGCATACGACCGGAATCTCCAGGAAATGATGAAACCGGGCAGAAAATCACAAGAAACGAGACGTTGATAGCGAATTTCAAACATCTTTTCTGCACCCCCGCCTCTTAGAAACTTTTTAATATGTTAAGGCATAGAATAATAGATTGTCTGCCCCTGTCGTCTAGGCATCCTTTTCAGGACAATGGGCCCAAAAAGAAGGGCAGGGAAAAGGGTGGGACAATCCGGTCAATTCCCGGTTATTCCGGAAAGCCGTGAGGATACCGGCCTTTCGTCTTCAGGATGAAAGATTCGAGCTTTATGCGATGACAAGGAAGAAAGCCGATGACCCGGGTTCGAATCACTTCCGCAATCCGCTGCGGAGGGGTGGAATTCCCGGCGGGGGCACTATTTCTTTTAAATCGACACCAAGAGGCCATAAAAATTTATAAATCCTAACAAAATCTATAACCAAGTGGTCTATTAAAGGAAAAGTGGTGGTTTTAACGCTGATGTTTATGTCTAATTCGGGCTCGACGTGGATTTTTAAGTAACAAAAAACATTATTCTAGTGTCTTTATGTACGTTTTCGTGACCTATGCGCACAAAGGAATGATGGGAGTCCTTGCTAGAGGACTCAAAGTGGCCGAGCATTTCAGAAAAGAAGATATCTTTTTTATACACTCCGGTGATGATGACTGGCTGAAGCAAGCTGGTTACAGGTACGAGAATGTACCTTTCGATGTTTTCACCCCCCCATCGGAAATCGTTCTTCCCGATGATACGAAATGCGTGATATTCTGCGATATCCCGACAAATCACTCTTACCAAACTTCCCTGCTGATGGCCACTAGAGAAAGAAAGATACCTTGCGTTGTCCTTGAGAACATCTACAGGAGGGGGCAGACGGGTGAGATTGTATACAAGAACACGGCACTGACATGCGATGCACTTATCCTCACTGGTCTTGGCCTTTTCAAATCTGATGAAAAGGACAACATTCGGATAGTGTCTCCACCCATTAATCGTCTCAGTATCAACGTATCGAAAGAAAGTGCACTGAGAAGGAAATACGGCATACCCGAGGGGAAGAAAATAATATTTTCGACAGGCTACAGTGACGCAAAGGAGACGGTGACTAAGCTTGCCCGGATGTTCGAGAAAGAAATGCCGGAGGCTGTGTTTGTCATTTCTACGACGCAAAAAACAAAAAGCAGTGGCAATATGATATTCGTCCCCTACCTTGAAAAGGATGAGTACTATCGCCTTGCGTCTGTGTCGGATTTCTGGATATGCAAAAAAGGCTACATCCAGATTCTCGAGGCCATTGTAATGGGAAAACCATTTGTGGTCACCGGGAAAATCCAAGGGTTCTTTGACGAATGGATAGACCCTGAATTGACCAGAATCATAAATTACTACCCCGAGTTCTGCGATGAGTTGAAAAACATGGTGCTCAAACTGATGAGAAATCAGACCGATAGGAGGCGTTTTGTGCGGTCTTTGAAAAGAGTCCATGGCGGCGGACCCGACGGCTCAGCGGAGACTGCTGAAATAATAAGGGGAACGAAGTTCCGCGCAAGGAACCTGAAAAAAACCCTGGTGCTGTCTACCGCAGCTGAGAACAATATCTCTAAGGTGAAGGAGCTGATAAACAATGGCGGTTTCGTGCTTCCTTTTATAATATCCATGCCATTCAAACTCAAGGGTGAGAAAGGCCGTGACATAACAAGGGGATTTGACTACAACACGCTCGGTGACAACAGCGATGTCCTCAAACCCGGATTCAGCATAAACTACCACTTCTCATACAACAGCCTGCACTCCCTTGCGGGGGTGTTCCCCTGGTATGGCAGCCTGCTGGAGATGATAAGGCAGCTTGCCAACGTAAGCGATGAAATAATCGTCGTGGGGAAAGGTACGGCTAGTCTCCTAGGTTCCCTGATCAGGAAAAGGAAGGGCAAAGTAAGAGTGATCGATGCGTAAAACCTTAAATTCTCCTCGTCTCCCTTTCGTAATAATATTTATACAGTCTTTCCATGGCGTATACGTAGCCTAGATTGTGGTACATCATGGCGAGCTGGTTGCTTTCTGTGATACTATGTTGGTACTCGTTCTGCGAGACTACTCTAGGCATGTTTGAGAAAAGAATGGATGGCTTTATAAATCCCAACATTAATACCAATAACAAGAAGCTTGCCTGATGTGAACAAATCGTTCTTTGCTCGGCGGGGGCATAGTTTCTTTTTGTCCACATCAGGAAGTGATATTTCGTATTTGCAGTTACAACTTAAATACAATTCCATCTTTCGGGGAGCTGACCGCATGCCTATATCCGAAAGCGTTTCGGATTTTGATAACATCACTAACACATTAAAAATAAGGGTTGTAGAAAGTGTAATCCCACTTTTACACCAAAACAAATAAAAGTGCCGAGGGCAAATTATCAACAAGGAAAAGTATACCTCGTGTATTCAAATGATACTTTCAAGGAAAAAAACACTATTCGATTTTCATTGGAATGTTCAGTTGATTTTCTCTCTAATTTCTGAGTCTCTTCTGCGGGGTGCGTCTAATTAGATGATAAGAAAAGCAGAAGGAAAAGATTTTCAACGTGTTGCAGAAATGTATTTTAGTGAAAGTGCTAACCGATTTCTCTACTATGATCCCACCAATTACGAAGATTTTAAGAAAATGTGGAAGAAGATGCTACGAAGGAAATATAATTTGGTTTGTGTCAGAAAAGGGGAAGTCGTTGGTTTTATAACATGTGTCAGAAAAACAGGCCAAGAAAAACATATCGCTTACATCGGACCTGTAGTAGTTAAACCTGGAAAAGGTGGTGAAGGAGTAGGCAAAGAATTGATGGAATTCCTTCTTAATAAGCTGAAGTTCACGAGCAGGTTCAAAAGGGTTGAACTTGTAGTAAATTCGGATAATCGTAGGGCCGTTGATTTCTTTAGGAATCAAGGTTTTGAGATAGAAGCTGTCCTGAAAAAGCACACCGAAAGGAATGGTGAGTATTTTGATGATTTCCTTATGGTAATGTTTTTTCAATAACGATGAGGTAAAAATATCAAATATTTGAAGAAAGGTAAACTTGCAAAATCTGAAGCGAACGAGCCTTTAATTGTTGATGAAAATAATAAAGCCTACAAAGCCCATCAAACAATAGTTACTATTTGGAATATGTGTGATGGAAACAGGACGATGGAACAAATCGTTGATGAGTTAGCAACGGCCACAAAGGTTGATAAGAGAACAATTAACGATGACGTATCCAAAGTTTTGGCACAACTGGAACAAATAGGTCTTGTTCAAAAGGCTAAATAGCGACAGTTATCACTCAATTAACGTAACCTTCAATGGTATTTTGTGTAGAAACAATCGCTACTTACTGTGCTGTCCCTGAGGAAATTGATTGTCCACTCCCGGCGGGGGCATACAAATTTTTTACAAGTCCACTTGATGTCGTTTATGATTAAATTATGCGGTTCCCCCATAGGGCATCACACTAAAATCGTCGGGCATAGCACATATTTTTAATGGCATTTTTACTTACGTCCACATAGAAAGACTTATAAATAATGTGCCCGTATAATAAATATGACATACACGGAAATAAAAGATATGAAGGGGGGAAAATACTATTATAGAGTTAGAAGTGTTAGAATGGGTAATAAATTTAAAAAGGAAAGAATTTACTTAGGGGCAAATTTATCTGACCAAGCATTATCTAAGAAAGAAAATCAGGCAGATAAAGAGTTATTAAAAGATAAAGTAAACAAAGGGTTAGAGGTGATAAAACCCCAAATCATTAGAATATTGAAGAAAAATAAAATAAAGAGGGCCGGGATATTTGGCTCTTATGCCAGAGGGGAGCAGAAAAAAAACAGTGATATTGACATCTTAATACAACCCACAAAAAATATTGGGTTTGGTTTTGCGGGGATTGAGATTGAACTGGAAAAAACGCTAAAGAAAAAGGTTGATTTGGTAAGCTATAATGGAATAAGCCCCTATTTGAAAGATAAAATTCTAAGCCAGGAAGTGAGGATAATATGAATGGAAAAAACGATTTAATCTACATTAAGCATATTTTAGAAAGCATAAACGCGATAAGTGATTTTTCCAAAGGGATTGATAAAGAAGAACTGATCTCTAGCAGATTGAAGCAAAGTGCAATAGTCAGAGAAATAGAGATAATCGGGGAAGCAGCTAAGAATATTTCTAAAAAAACTAAAAATAGGTATAGTGATATTAAGTGGAAAGAAATTGCCGGTACCAGGGATAAAATGATTCACCATTATTTCGGAGTTGATTTAGATATTGTTTTAGCTATAATAAAAAAGGACATTCCAGAACTGAAAAAAGAAATATTGAAAATTGAAAAATATTTTGAAAACAAATGAATTCATAAATAAATAACAAACGGTGCCTGAAATTAGTAGTATAAATCAACTTCGATGAAAAGTAGCGATTGTTTTTGTGATATTCCCCCAGAGATCTGTTACCAGCCCGGCGGGGGCAATTATTCTTTTTATTCATCTTGGCCAATAAACTGCTATGGAGACCCAAAAAATTGTTGAGGCGTGCCTGGAACCAGCCGCCTATGACGAAAAAGTAACAGGCGGCATAAAACTTATCCAGACCCACATCTCGTGGATATTCCTGACAGGGAAATACGCATACAAGATAAAAAAACCGGTCAACTTCGGATTCCTGGACTTTACGACGCTCGCCAAGCGAAAAAAATACAGCGAGCTTGAGCTTTCGCTCAACAAAAGGCTCTGTCCCGAAATTTATCTGGATGTTCTTCCAATCAGGCAAGAAGACAATAACATAAAAATAAATGGGGGAGGAAAAACCATTGAATACGCCCTGAAAATGAAGCAGCTGCCCCAGGCCCGGCTCATGAACAAATTGTTGGAGCTCGGTGAAATAGACAAGGAAATGATTGATAAAATCGCAAAGAAAATCGCTGATTTTCACTCAAAAGCGGAAACATCCATTGAAATAGCAGAATTCGGCAGTCCGAAAAAGCTCCGGTTCAACTGGCTCGAGCATTTCAGCCAGACTGAGGAGTTTGTGGGAAAGGTTATGACAATGGAGGATTTCGTTTTCGCGAGGGAAAAAATCAAAAATTTCATGGAAAATAACCATGGCCTCTTTGAAAAACGGATGGAGGAAAAGAAAATAAGAAGAATACACGGGGACTTGCACAGTGGCAACATCTTTATAGTTGAAGGGAGGCCGTACATATTCGACTGCATAGAGTTCAACATGAGATTTTCATGCCAGGATGCCGCGGCCGATGTGGCGTTTTTGTCCATGGATCTGGATTGCAAAAAACAAATGGAGCTTTCTGGTTTTTTTGTAAATAAATACGTAGAATACAGCAGAGACAATGAACTAAGAAAAGTGCTAGACTTCTACAAGTGCTACTATGCATGGGTCAGGGGCAAAGTGACGGCCTTCAGGCTCAAGGAAGGACTGGATGATAAGGAGAAAAATGAAGTCGAGGAAACTTCGAAAAAATACTTCAGGCTTGCAATGAAATATATTGACAATCTAAAATGAGCTTCTCAATTTTGAAATTGGTTATCTAGAGTGGAGAAATCTTTTCCCATACGTTTGCAACCTCTCTGTTGCGTATTCGAGCATTTCTTTCCCACCAATTCCAGCCGGGATTCCAAATTCCCTTGCTTTAGAGAGGGCAAAACTCCAAGCTGATCTTTCGTGTAGTTTCTTATACTTTTTATCTTCTATTCTGGTTGAGAAGAATTCATTGACATCAATTAATTTTCCTACCACTCTCTCGGTTCTCCCAAAACGCCGAAAATTGCTTGCAGGAGCCGAAATGGAACCGTCCAAATAGTTATGAAGAGCTCGCCAGTTGCTAGTATCAACATGACCAGTTTCACGTAACCCTTCATATAGCCCCAAAAGCAAATCATAAACTCGGGTGTGGCCAAATTCGTGCAAGGATGATAAAATTGATATCTCATTTTCTAACTCAGGTATGCACATATGAACCTCTGGAAATCTCTTGGGCTTCCCGTCTTCTCTAAGCATGACCCTGAAATTAGAATCTGTAGGTAGCAATCGATATTCATCGCCTACAAAATTGTTGAGCACAACGTCCCTATCACCAGCGTGGTATACAAACGCATAATTCATTGTTCTACCATTGCGTCTATATGCCAACCAATTTCCTGAAGGGTATGCTATTCTCCCTTCCGATTCGCTGCGCAGTATCGACGGATTCAGATTCGCATTTAATCCTACAGCGATATTACAATTATCATTCATGTGATAACGCACCAAGAGCCTAATTTGAGGGTTTGTACGCGGACCTTTATATACTTTTCTATATCTATCCAAATAAAATTATAACTGTGAGTTATAGAAGGTTCCCACGCATGGGAAATCCGCCCGATAGCTTTAAATTCGTGCCAGGACAATTGCTTATATGCTAAGAGCTTGCAGCGTATGCGGGAGAAGGATGCGAATCAAATCCGTTTGCGTTGAGACAGGCAAAAGAGTGTGCAAAAAATGCTGCGAACTGCATAACGAAGGATGCAACTATCACCTTTTGTGTTGGTCCAAGCTCGTGTGAATCTTCAAATTTCTATTTCTTGTAGGGGTAATTGCGGTTCAAGCAAGTTCCAGCATCCTGTCGATGGCCCTCTTTGCCTTGTGGCTGATATCGGCCGGGACTTTAATTTCGTATTCAATGTTTTTCAATGACAACAGAACTTTCTGCAAATTAATCCTTTTCATATTCGGGCACACAGCCAGCCCGCTTGCTGGGTAGAATTTTCCACCGGGATTCTCTTTTTTCAGCCTGTATATCATTCCGATTTCCGTACCTATTATGAATTCAGCCGCGGACGAGGATTTTACATACTTGACCATGCCGCCCGTGCTCGTAACCTCATCTGCCAGTTCTATCACGTCAAGCCTGCATTCCGGATGGGCCAGAACCCTTGCATTGGGATGCAGGCGTTTTTGCCTGATGACGTGCTCTGGCAATATTTTAATATGCGTCGGGCAATAGCCGTTCCAGGATATTATTTTTTTATCGACTTTGGACTGCAAATAATTGGCAAGATGCCTGTCCGGAGTGAAAATGATTTCGTCAGAAGAAAGCGAATTTGTAACCTTTATCAGATTTGATGAAGTGCAGCACACATCGGATTCCGCCTTTACGGCAGCCGACGTGTTAATGTACGAAACGACAGGCACTCCTGGATGTTCCGCCTTCACTTCTCTGAGTTGAGCGGCAGTAATCATAGCAGCCAGCGGGCATTTGGCATCAGAGTCTGGAATCAGCACCGTCTTTTGCGGCGAGAGAATCTTGGCGGTCTCTGCCATGAAGTCTACGCCGCAGAAAACAATGACATCCGCATCCGTCTTTGCTGCCTGCTGGCTGAGGCCGAGGGAATCTCCCAGATAGTCCGCGATGTCCTGCACCTCACCCGGCTGGTAATTGTGAGCCAGAATAACGGCATTCAGCTCAATCTTAAGTTTTGAGATTTCTTTTACCATCTTAGAATGATCCATGTAAAAATATTCGTTAGCGTTATTAAAAATTTGAATCGGGGATTGTCTTTGCATTTGGTTTAGAAATAGGACATTAGAACTATTCCAGTTAATATTAACAGGATCGCAACGTACTGGGGTATGGTGAGCTTCTCTTTGTACACAAATTTTCCATACAAGGTTGCTATCCATGGATTTGAAAATGTCAGTGCAGCAACGATGCTGACGTCAGCTATTTCTATTCCCATATTAAAAAAGAGGTTGCCGACTGATCCGAACAGGGCCACAAAGAAGATGTGAATCAGGATTCTCTTATCCGGGACGCTGAAACGGATTTTTGAAATTGCAAGGCTTATGCCGCTGAGAATCATAATTCCGAATTCTACGATAAAGGATGTCAAAATCGGGCCCAAAACCATTACAGGGATTTTGAATAAGAAGAAAACAACGCCCCATAAAAGGCATGTGATCAAAGCGTAAGGGATGCCGCTTGAGATTTTGAACAACTGTGAGTTTTTCATGTCTTTGAAATTTAGCGAAATCATTATGATGCCCATTATTATCAAGAGAATGGAGGATAGTCGTGTAAGAGACATATATTCCCTGAAAAAGATAATTGAAAACAGGATGGTGAAAACAACAGAAGAATTTGAAATGGGGGTTACTACGCCAACTTTTCCCAATTTCAAGGCCTTATAGAATGTTAGCAAAGGTATGTAGCCTATAAAGGCGATGAAAAAAGCGATTAAAATATAAGCCAAGGAAAAATTGGTTACTGGCACACTCGGCAAAAGCAATATGAATAACAGCAAACTCGTGCACGCGTTTCTAAAAAATATGGTTTTCCGGCCACCAATTTTCAAGACAGGAACCTTTGCCAAGGCAGCATTTAAACCCAGTCCCAACATCGCAATTAATCCGAAGATGATTCCCAGTGAAACAGGCATATTTGATATTGAAGTAATTTTTTATATATTTTGGCTGAGTCAAACTTCCAGAAGCAGTAACATTCTCAGAAAAACTAAAAAGCAGGCATCGCTATACATATTATATGATGCTGGCAATAACAGGCACGCCCGGCACGGGCAAGACCACTGTTGCGGGAAAGTTGTCGGCCATAACAGGGTGGGAGTTGGTCGGGCTCAACGAGCTTGCGGAGCTAAAGGACCTTTATTCCGGATACGATGCTAAGAGGGAATGCAAGATAGTTGACGTGGACGCCATTAAAAGCGAGGTTTTGAAAATGAAGAGGGCGGGGAAGAATCTCATAATAGAATCCCATTATGCGCACGACATTAATGCGGATCTGGTTATCGTTCTGAGGTCCAAGCCGGACGAAATCAGGAGAAGGGGCAAGGAAAAGGGTTGGCCTCACACCAAGACGGAAGAAAACGTCGTGGCGGAAATAATGGAGGAGTGCAAGATTGATTCCATAGGGCAGGGGAGAATAACGAGGGAGCTTGACACAACAGGGAAAAGCCCGCTTGAATCGGCAAACGAAATCGCAAAAATCCTGCATGATGAAGGCATGTTTTTGACCCGGGACGTCAAAATACCGGATAGTCTGAGAGAGAAACTGAGGGATCCCTATGGCGTGTTATTTGGCGACGTGGAAAAGGCCGCCGCTTACATGAAAGGTTCCGAGATAATAGCGGTGGGGGATTGCGTCTCCTATTCCCTTTACTCTCTGGGCATCATGCCAAAAATATTCGTGGTGGACGGCAGGGTGAGGCGCAAGCCGTACGAGAAAAAGATACCACTGGATTACGAGTCTGTAAGCGCAAAAAACGAACCAGGATATCTGTCAAGGGAGTTATGGACGGCCGTCCAGCGCGCCTTGGATATGAGCAAGTCCGTCAAGATTGAGGTGGACGGAGAAGAGGACATGGCGGCTCTGCCTTTCATGTTGCTGGCTAACGCCGGCGCGTCTGTGACTTACGGACTGTTTGACAGGGGAGTTTGTGTAATAAAGGTGGACGACAACGCCAAAAAAATGGCCAGGAACCTGCTGCGAAGAATCGTTGCCTCACAATAGCCACGGGATAAATTAGATAAATTAAAAAGCTTAAGGCACATTTATATAACTATGTTCACGACAGCTGTTCTGCTCGCCCTGCTGACTGCTGTTTTGTTAGCGGCAGGATTCTTCTTTGCAGGCATTTTGGGGATGACGGTCGCTCTGGTAATGGCATTCGCGATAAACTTCGTGTCCTGCTTGTATTCGGACCGGATTCTGCTTAAGATTTACAGGGCGAAACGGTCTAGTGACTCTGAACTGAACAGCATAGTGGAAAACATGGCCAGGGAAGCAGGGATACCCAGGCCCAGGGTTTACATAATTCCGAGCGACGTTCCCAACGCATTCGCAACAGGGAGAGGTCCGAAACACGCTGCCGTAGCCGTTACCCAGGGCTTGAGCATCCTGAGCAGGAACGAGATGACCGGCGTTATAGCCCACGAGATGTCGCATATAAAGGACAGGGACATCCTCGTACAGAACGTGGCCGCTACGATAGCCGGAGCTATTTCATATATGGCGCAGATTGGATACTGGAACCTTTACATTGGTAGAGGCATGGGGCTGAAAAAGATTCTCGGGCTGATACTTATCATAATCTTCGCACCATTGGCGGCCTTGATCGTTAAAATGGCAATATCCAGGAGAAGGGAATACAAGGCGGACTTCACCGGGGCCGTCCTGAGCAAGCGCCCTGTTGCTCTGGCATCAGCGCTCAGGAAAATATCCAAGGTCAGCCAGGAAAAGGCTATGCAGGGTTCGCCCGCAACGAGCCACCTGTGGATTGTAAACCCATTTAAGCAGGACTGGTTCACATCGCTTTTTTCAACGCACCCCCCGGTCCAGAGAAGGATAGCCAAGCTCGAAAGGATTGTAGTGAAGAAGGGTGAAAAGAATGACTGATGACGTGAAAACCAAGAAAACCGGGATTCATATCGGGCTGATACCGGACGGCAACAGAAGGTACGCGCTTGAGCATGGTAAACATGTATTCGATGGCCACCTGGAAGGCGCAAGAAGGATAGAGGAATTCCTGGACTGGTGCGAAGAATACCCAGAGATAAAGATGGTTTCGATCTTCGCTCTGTCCACGGAAAACCTTAACCGCTCAGCGGAAGAGGTCCAGGTCCTGTGGAATGTATACAAAAATGAGCTGCGAAAGCTGCTGAAAGACCCGAGAGTGCGGGAAAAGAAGATAAAGGTGAGGGTGCTTGGCAACGACGGGGTCTGGAAGCCCGAGATAAAGGAGATCGTAAAAGAGTTGCTTGAATCGACAAAGAGTTATTCTAGATACGTGCTGAACCTCTTGCTAGCCTACGGATCTAAGTTCGAGATAAAGCAGGCTGTGAAAGAGACCATCAAAAAGCCCTTCACAAAGCTCGATAAAGCCTTGTACGTAAAAGAGCCCCTGGATCTTGTTATAAGGACGGGCAGGCAGCACAGGCTGAGCAACTTCATGCTGTATCAGGCAAGCTATGCAGAGATATACTTTTCCGACACTCTGTGGCCGGAATTCAGCAGGCAAGAATTCGACAAGATAATGGGATGGTACTTCGAGCAGCAGAGAAAATACGGGAAATGAAGTCAATTTATGCAAAGGTGACAGTTTATGACAATAAAAAATTTATCCCCTTCTATGTTCATCGGAGTAGCCGGCAAGGGTATAATTTCCTTCGGTTCTGGACAGCCGGACCTGCCACCCCCAAAAGAAGTGTATGATATACTGCCGACATTCAAGGCCTTCAAATACGGATTAATACAGGGGCAGGTTCATTTAAGAGAAGCCTTAGCCAAGCAGTACCCTACATCCACAGCTGACAGCTTCGTGGTCACCAATGGGGCATCCGAAGCCCTGGATCTAAGTCTAAGGGTGTTGTCCAAGTTTGGAAACAAGTCCAATAAGGTCTTGCTCCCGAGGCCATATTACTATTCCTATCCTTACAGTGTGAAATTTGCCGGGATGGAACCTGTCTACACGGATTTGGTCGAAGGCAGGATAGATTTCGCCGATTTCGCCGAAAAGGTGGTGGATTGCAAGGCTGTCATAATAAATTCGCCATCAAACCCCACAGGCCGGGTAGAATCCATACAAACATTGAAGCGGATAGAAAAGTTAACGAGCGATTTGGGCGTGTACGTGATATCCGACGAGGTTTACAAGGACCTGATTTACGTAAGGGGAAATTATCTCATCCAAGGTCCTCATGTCGTAACGATAAACTCTTTCTCGAAAACATACGCTATGTGCGGGTTCAGGGTGGGCCATCTGTGGTCATTAGACCAGGATTTTGTAAACAATGTCATTCAGATGAAAACGCACACCTCAATGAACACCAACATATTGGGACAGGAAATGGCTTATGAAGCAACCAAGGTCCCGAGGTCATTTATCGATAATCAGTTAAGAATATGGAAGCAGAGAAGGGACCTGATTTACGAGGGTCTATCAGACCTTGGTTTGGATTTATGGAAACCGGAAGGTGCTTTTTATGTCCTGCCGAAGGTTAAAAATTCGTTAGATTTTGTCTGGAATATGTTCAAGAGGTACAAAGTGATTACTTACCTTGGAAAATGGTTCGGTACTGAGAACAGGGTGAGATTCTCCTATGCGCTAGACAGCGAGAAGATTGAAGAGGGATTAAAGAGGGTTGGAAAGTATCTGAATAAAAACTAGTTCGGCAAGAAAGCGGTCTGGTTATGCAACATTAATTTTAGAGGGTGTGTCTTACATATTACATATTATGGAGCACAAACTCACATGGTCCCTCATAATAATAAACGTGCTGGTATTCGAACTGATTTTCAGCATGCCGGAGCCTATGTTCAATCAGGCATTCGACACGCTTGATTTTTCGAGCGGGCAGGGCCTGCAGCTGTGGCGGTTGTTCACCTCGCTGTTTCTGCACGCCAGCGCTTCCCACCTGTTTTTAAACATGCTTGCCCTGTACTTTTTCGGCAGGGTTCTGGAAGATGAGCTAAGCGGCAGGCAGTGGCTGAGCATATACTTCATATCCGGAGTTGCGGGCAATCTTGTCTACGGGCTGACCAGCGGAATGCCTGCAGTAGGTGCGAGTGGGTGTATCTTTGGTCTGTTAGGAGCCGCCATGCTGCTAAAACCAAAAGAGTTGATAAGAATTTACATATTCCCGTTGCCTTTAGGTTTCATAGCCATATTATACATATTGACCCAGGTTGCCCTGGCGGCCATTCCGGCTGACGTTGTCGGAATAGCCTACATGGCTCACATCGGAGGTCTTGTGGCCGGATCAGGGCTCATGTTCTATTACAAGCCAAAGGATGCCTTCAGGGGACTTTTTTGGATGATATTGTGCCTTGGGTTGCTGCTGATCCTTGGCCCGGTCATCGGATTGATTGTTGGCATAGGGCAGGTAATACTTGGCGTGTTTGATTTCGTTGTGGGCATTGTGTTATACGGTGCAGCCAAGCTGCTGCTCTCCTGGATCTGGGCCTGGATTTTGTAATTATGCTGAGCATCTGCTGAGAGACTCTATGGCATAATTTGTCCAGGATGCTATGGCATCATGTACTTCTTTTCCCATTCATCCAGTTCCTGGTCCGAAATCACTTCTCCATGCTCTTTCGGCTTTTCTGGTTCTTTGTATTTCCCCCTGAATTTAAGGCCGATCACGAACCCGAACCCTAATCCGAACAGATGGGCGGCGTGCGCTACGTTGTCAGGATAGAACATTCCGGTCAAATCCAGCAATATCCATATGACAGCGGCCACTATGATGTACATCGGAACGCCCAGGGTCCACACGACCTGTTTGGGCCGGATTATCGCAAGGCATCCAAGCAGCCCGAACACGGCCCCTGACGCGCCCAGCGTTGCGTGGTAAAAGATTATGTCGGCAATACTCGAAACGATACCGGTAGAAAAGAAAACGAACAGGAAATTCCTTGAGCCTATGTATTTTTCCAGTATTGAGCCAAACAAGGCCAAAGCAAACATGTTGAAATACAGGTGCCTTAGGTTGGCATGGAGAAAGATGTGACTTAATATCGTCCAAGGTCTGGCGAGAACCTGGCCTGAAACAAGCAAAAGATGTTCAGCGATGCCGGGCACAGCCAGACTAAGAAGATACACAAGCACGCAGATGCCGGTGAAGATGAGGGCAAAACCGAAAAACTTTTCTGTCATAATTAATCATATCTGGGAGGGAAAGTAAAGTATTTAACTCCAGATGCAAAAAATATTATGGAGGTTATTTATGGGAGAAAAAATGCCTGTAGGCAAGATAACACACTACTTCAGTAAAATCGGCGTTGCGGTCATCGAGCTGTCCGGCGAGCTTAAAATAGGGGACAAAATATCAATAGAGGGTGCGACAACAGACACCAAACAAACCATCGACAGCATGCAGATAGAGCACAAGCCAGTGCAAGTCGCAGGCAAGGGGCAGTCGATAGGCCTGAAGGTCGCAGACAGGGTGAGAGAAGGGGACGACGTTTTTATACAGACTTAGGTAATTCATCTCCCCTTCTTATTCATTTATGTGTATCAGTATTCCCTCACCCTTTCCAAGAAGATAATAGAGGGAATGGGCTGGCAGAAAGGGGACAATATCAAGGTTGGCATTGCCGACCAGAACAAGCTGGAATTGGTGAGGGAACAAGGAGACGATGTATATGGAAAGTGATAGGCAGGTAGCAGCCAAATGTGTGGCCAGGTTATTCCAAGGTATAGGACATGAAATCAGGAAAAGCGATACCGGTGTTGGATACGGAGAAGAAGGTGCGGACAGATTTACAGATTTTGAAAAGAGGCTGCTGAAAGAAGCTTTTGATTTTTTCCTAGATTTGATAAAAGGTGAAAAATCCGAGTGAAAGTGGCCGGTAAGAACAACCTGGAATTGGTGAAAGACTGATAAAGGAAAGGGGTTGGATGAAGAAATATGACAAGATGATGGGCAGAGAGCCGAAAACAGTAAGAACGATTATCAAGATTGGCGATGATATTTATTTAGATGCTTATACCCATATTTGCCTCTATAATCATAAGCAAAAAAGAGGTGGAAAGGGGGTCTAATTTAACTTTTCACGGGCTTTTTTCACCTGAAATAACCAAGCAGCACGTTTCGATGAGTTCCCTTTCTTTGATCATTGAAAAACAACGTCTTGCTTATTCTGTTCTGTCTTTCAAAGCCAGGAAACTTCAACCTGGTCTGTTCTCCACCTAGGCAAAATGGCGGCTTTCTTCGGATTTAAGGGTTTCACGCCATTTTTATATGCTAATATACCTGTCCAAGCTATCATCGCTGCGTTATCCCCGCTATACTCGTGCGGGACGACCGCGAACTTCGCTTCCCTTTCCCTGCACATCACATTGAGCATCTCCTGCAATCTCTTGTTGGCGGCAACCCCGCCGGTGAGCAGGACCCCGTTCTTGCCCGTGTGAGCCAGGGCCCTTTCCACAACTTCCGTAAGCATGGCGAACATGGTTTCCTGGATGGAAAAACAGACATCCCCCATTTTATTATGCTGCTTCAATCTCTTTGTTGCCTCGGTTACGATGCCGGAAAAGGAAAGGTCCATCCCCTTGACAACGTAAGGCAACGATATCCATTTCCCACCCATTGCCAATTCCTCTATCTTGGGGCCGTAAGGGAATTCCAGCTTGGCTCCCCTGCCGAATTTGTCCAGGGCGTTCCCGATGCCGATGTCCTGCGTTTCCCCGAATATCCTGTATTTCCCTGACACAAATGCTATGACCTGCGTGTTCGCTCCGGAAACGTACAACGTCACGGGATATTTCAACCTAGTCGCTAGCCTGCCGACCTCTATATGTGCTATGCAGTGATTCACGCCGATCAGAGGTTTCTTTGCCTTTTTGGACAGATCAACCGCAAAATTAAGGCCCGCATACAAGCAAGGAGGCAGCCCCGGACCCTGCGAAAAAGCGATAACATCCATTTCATTTAACGTTTTCCCTGATTCGAGCAGCGCCCCTTCCAGAACATGTCCAGCAACGGCCTCGTGGTGGAGTCTTGCCTCTAGCGGGACTATCCCCCAGCCCAGTTTGGGCCTATAGGTGTCCCTGACGTTGGCGAGCATCCTGCCCTTGCCGTCCGCAACTCCCACCCCAAATGTGTGGGCCGTGGATTCGATCCCCAAGCATAGCATGGATAGTTTTTGCTACAATCATTAAAAAATGTATCAAAGTGAAAAACAATTTCCCGCCGAGGTTAAACAACCGAAATTTATTTCCGCTACTGGGAAAACCCCTATGCACATTGTCCAGAGACATACAATCCCACACCGTCTGCCAGTTTCCCTTCCCTTTCGGCTACGCTGACCGACAGTTTTATCTTTTCTCCAGAAAAGCCGCCAAGGTCTATGTCAGTCCTGCAGAACATCTGCATTGGCGGGTATTCCGGACCAGGATATTCTGGGTTTTCTTCACCTTCCAAGGGCATTGCAGGTTTGCTAAATACGCAACCCTGCAGCGGGAAGGCGATACCTGCGTGTTCCCCCGATATCGACACCGTGGGGTCCAGCAGGTCGTAACCCTCGGCGACAACCACCAGTTCGGTTGTCTCCCCGACCATCTGTCCGTCTGTCGGGGCCTTTATTTTTATGTATGGGATTGTCGCTTCACCGGATGCGCAAAGGGGCAAAACCAGCAACAGCATCGCACTTGCCATCACCAGCAGATTTGCTCTGTTCATAAGTTAAGGAAAGGACGCGGTATTTTACTATGGTTCCGATTTTGTTCGGTTTTTGCCGAAAAATAATGGGTAAATCCTGTTTAAAAAACTTACGGACAATAATTAACCAAGTGTTTTTGGAATCAACCAAGGGTTTTGGATGTCTAATGTAACAGCGATATTTTCCCATGATGGCAACTTCATTGAAAAACAGGGGCTGGCTAGATCGCTCTATGTATTCAATTTCTGGGGAGACCACAGGGGCCAGGGCGGCGCTGGAGCAGCGATGCTTGACCGGTGGGGTGATGTGAAAAGGATTAGAGGTTTGGGAGCATCACGATTTTCTACACCTCTTCATGAGCTGTTGGCCAGAAGCAACCGCACAACTTACGCGGGAATCGGCCACACTTGTTACGCAAAACTCAAAGGGCCCGTAGAGGATA
>Ga0315533_1000495_pt1 | contig 34113 bp, 29 predicted proteins | sample SalMarSW160130MG_FD_203081 | JGI IMG/M metagenome (GOLD analysis project Ga0315533, IMG submission 203081) | Salt marsh sediment microbial communities from the Plum Island Ecosystem LTER, Massachusetts, United States - Salt Marsh Sediment SW1601-30 ...
TAATTTTATTTCCGTAATTTTACTCATGTTGTATTTAGTTTGTGTTAAAACCAAATTACAACATTGGGGGAAACCTTTGGGGAGTACCCCTCTTTTTATTATTTTAGTCGGACACTAGTGAAATATTATCATGAATTTAAGAAATGAAGCGGAAATAATGAAATGCTGGACTCCAAACAGCAAAACTATAGTCACAATTGTATGCACCACTTATAATCAGGAAAAGTATATTGAAGATGCAATAAAAGGGTTTCTTATACAGGAAACAAATTTCCCTTTTGAAATAATTATTCATGATGATGCATCTGCGGATAATTCCCCCAAAATTATACAGCAGTATGAAAAACAATATTTAAAAATAATTAGGTCAATATATCAGACAGAAAATCAATTCTCAAAAAAAATAAGCGTATGGAGTGATATAACTTTCCCTCTTTCACGTGGTAAATATATTGCCATCTGTGAAGGTGACGACTATTGGACTGACCCTTTCAAACTTCAAAAACAGGTGGGTTTTCTGGAAACAAATCCGGATTATTCATTATGTGTTGGTGGTTTTACACAATTGGTAGAAATCACTCAGGAGACCTCCATCATTATTAAAAATTTAAAAGAAAATGATTACGGAAAGAACGGCTATACATTTTCATTGAATGAAATGCAGAAAAGCTGGATTACCAAGACTTTAACTTCGGTGTTCAGAAAAGACCTTCATGATCAGACCAATTTTTCTGATTATAAACATCTACGCGACATTCACTATTTTTATCATCTGATCAGAAACCATAAAGGATTTTATTTTACGGAAAATTTTGGTGTTTACAGAATCCATGAGGGGGGTATTAACAGCATGAAACAGGGAAGAGTAAACTTTAATGCTGCATACAATTGTTATAAAGAGCTGTATGAAAAAAACAAGGATGAATTTACACGGATTATGAATCGCCGTCACACTCTGGGATTGCTGAATTATAATCTTTATAATAAATATCCAGGAAATACCTGGAGAAGAAATATCAGTCTTTTTTTTGAAGCGGTAAAATTAACAAGGAGATTAACCGAAGTAAAGTACCTCTTTACTGCTTTTATCCCTTCTGATTTAAAAACTAAGCTTATGGACATATAATGAAGATCACGATTGTAGCCGGTGCCAGGCCTAACTTTATGAAGATCGCACCCATCATTCATGCTATCGAAAGACAAAAGATAAAAGACAAAAGTATAAAGTACAGGCTGGTTCATACAGGGCAGCATTATGATAAGAATATGAGTGACGCTTTTTTCAGGGACCTGAATATACCCGAACCGGATGTTAACCTTGGTTGTAATGGAGGTACCCAGGCTGAACAGACTGCAGCAATTATGGTTGCTTTTGAGAAAGAACTAATTGCACACCCGGCAGATCTTGTTATGGTCGTTGGTGACGTCACATCAACCATGGCCTGCGCAATAGTTGCAAAGAAACTGAATGCGAAAGTTGCACATGTTGAAGCCGGCATTCGTTCTTTTGACCTTACGATGCCTGAAGAGATCAACCGTATGGTAACCGATACTCTTACGGATTATTTTTTTACCACTACAGAGCTGGCAGGAGCTAATCTCAGAAAGAACGGAGTAACTGATGACAGGATCTTTTTTGTTGGCAATGTGATGATCGACACCCTGCTTGCTAACCGTCACAGGTTTAAAAAACCAAAAATCTGGGATGGAATCGGTCTTGAAAAAGGCAATTACCTGGTAATTACCCTGCACAGGCCCAATAATGTGGATAACGAATTACAGCTCAAATCACTACTCGAAGCTATTATTGGTTCATCACGCGGTATCCCAGTCGTTTTTCCTGTTCACCCCAGAACCGCTAAAGTAATACAGTCTCTCCGTCCCTCAGTCTCTGTGTCCCTCAGTCTCTCCGTCCCTCCGTCCCTCATTCCCTCAGTCCCTCAGTCTCTCAGTCTCTCAGTCCCTGAGTCTCTTCGTCTCACAGAACCTCTCGGTTATCTTGAATTCAACTACCTGGTCAAGCACTCAAAGGCTGTTATAACTGACTCAGGTGGAATAACCGAAGAGACAACAGTAATGGGGATTCCATGTATTACACTCCGTGATACCACTGAACGCCCAGAGACGATCACAATCGGTACTAACGAGTTAATCGGAACTGATCCATCAGCTATAAAGCCAGCGTTGGATAAGTTATTTGCCGGTAAGTGGAAAAGAGGTGGCATACCGGAACTATGGGATGGAAAAACGGCTAATAGGATCGTGCAAAACTTAATAATCCTTGAATGATAATTAAGGAACGAAAGGTAATTTTACTAAAAGGCTGGAAATTTAGAGTCTTAATATATCTTTTGCTTCTTTTAGGAATGGCTTTATATTTAGTCTTTTATCTAGATTCTATTCGTTTCTTTAATTTAAAGAAAACTTTATTAAGCTTTAAAGATAAGGTTGAACTGGTCGGATTTGAAAGAGTTTTGAATGATATTTCTCCTGATAATGGGCTTCATGCAAAACTTGAAATAATCTCCGGTAACCCTTACCTGAAAATGGAGGGTTTTGAAAAGGAATTACTTAATAAGAAAAATTCAAATATTCGTAAAAGAAAAGCTCTCCACCCAAGTTTGAATCTGGCACTTTTTTGCATGGGGTATGCAAGTGATTTTTTGCTTTATCATTATCAAAATAACACCCTGGGAACACGGGAAGTAGAAATACTTGAAAATGTTTATCTGTATGTTTATAAAGAGATTATCAAACCAATTTCACTCAATAGTATGAGTGTAAATGATCATGCCGTTGCAGAAAGAATTCAATTTATTTTGCTGTTCTCAGCATATTTAAAAGAACATTATCCTGATAAAACGGAATTATTGAACCGGCTTTTAAAAGACTTTAATATCTGTCTTGGGTTTCTGATTGATAGAAAATTTTTTACCTGGCAAACCAATCATGGCATTATGCAATTGAGAAGTCTGGCTCAATTGGCTGGTGCAATAGAGAATGATAAGTTAAAGGATTCTTTATTAGTTCTTTTTGATAAGAGATTAACCGATATTATACCATACCATATTGGACATGATGGAGCGATTTATGAGGCAGCTTCGGGGTACTGGACTTTTATTTATAACCAGTTTTCAAAAATAACAGGGATAAAAAGTGTTGAGAACCTGAAATCAGTCGCTTTATTAAAAGAAGAGCTTAAGAAATCCCAGAAATTTATTGGTACGGTTACGACCAATGATGGTTTTCTACAAGGATTGGGTGATAGTTATTCAATGTATGATCCTGATAATCTAAAATACATTTCCATTCAAAAGAACAGATATTTCCGATTTTCTAATGAATTAATCGGGGCAAACTGGTCAAGTGGTCATTATCATTGTGGCGTTTTATTTGTATCGCTTAATACACCGCCAAATGCTCATAAACTACCTGAAGATCTGGCTGTTTACTTATACATCAATCATCCGGTTTTTTCTAATACCGGCACTTTTTCATATGATATGTCTTCCGAAAGACTATTTTTTAAAACCGAAGAGTCTCAATCAACAGTAAGGATACTTAATACGAATTTTACAGAACCTGTATATTCAAAACTGTTTATTAAAGAATTCAATTCAAATAATAATTCCCTGACTGCTATCGGTAGTAAACAATATCCAGACAACAAATCAATTATACGATTCTTAAGGATTGATCCTGAAAGAGAAATTTATATCAAAGACAGCATTTATGAAAATAATACATTGGTTTCTTACTACAATATACATCCGGATATAAAAGTCAGGAAAATAAGTAATTCAGAGGTCTTACTAGGTACGGTTGATTCAGTCTATCTTTCCTTTATATCCAATAACAATATTGAAATCACAGACGGTTATGTCAGTGAAAGAAAGGAAGAACTTACTAAAATAAAGAGATTAAAGATTACAGGGAATCCTATAGAGGTGATGATACATTTACCGGAATTATACATTAACCAAAATATGGAGCTCGTTACTGAAAATCTATATGAAAATAACAGGTTTAACATTGCAAGCAGGTTAGAATTAAAATACGGTAACAGACAAATCAATCCCAAAGGATCATTTATTAACAGGTCAAAAGTCACTATTTTGGTTTTAATTGTTTTTATCTTCTCAGGTGAGCTCTATGTTTTATTCCTGGGGCAAATAAAAGATGATGAAGAATCTGAATAACACCAAAAGAATCCTTATTGTTTCGGGCACTTTTTATCCGGCTATCTCTCCAAGAGCATTTCGATCAACTGAGCTTGCCAGAGAATTAGCCAGGCAGGGACATGAGGTTACTGTTTGTTTTCCAACAGAAGGTAAGGATTATTCATCGTTTGCGATTGAAAATAATTTGAAAATCATGGACCTTGGACAACTGAAATGGAAAGGTATCAGACTTAAAGGGGGGAGAATAGAATTATTAGTCAGGAGAGCATTTAGAAGAGGATTACAGTTATTATTTGAATGGCCTGTTATTGAGATTATGTTTAAGGTGTCAAAGAAACTCAAAAATGTAAATGGATTTGATTTATTAATTTCAATCGCTGTTCCGCATCCTATTCATTGGGGTGTTGCCATAGCCCGAAAACATAACAGAAAAATTGCTGATTGCTGGATAGCTGATTGTGGTGATCCTTACATGGGGGATACTACAGATTCTTTTCGTAAAATTTTCTATTTTAAATATGTGGAAAAATGGTTTTGCCGTAAAGCTGATTTTATAACAATACCTTTTAAAGGTGCAAGATCAGCTTACTATCCCGAATTTTATGATAAAATAAGGATCATACCCCAGGGATTTCAGCTTGAAAGCATGAAAATTCAGGATTATAAAAAGACCTGTGATTATCCGGTTTTTGCATATGCCGGCGGATTTATTCCGGGTAAGCGTGATCCGGATGCCCTGCTTAACTTTTTGTCAACATGTAATAGAAGATTCAAATTTGTTATTTATACTTCTCAAACCGGCGTTCTTTTACCATTTAAAAGAACTTTAGGAGAGAAACTTATAATCAGGGAATATATTCCCCGCGAAGAATTGCTGGTGGTTCTTTCCGGGATGGATTTCCTTATTAATTTTGACAACAATACGGGCACTCAACTTCCGAGCAAGCTTATTGATTACGCTATTACCGGCAGGCCTGTTCTTAATGTTACTTCGAAGACGGACTTTTCTGAACTGGTAGAATTTTTGAACGGAAATTACAGGAGGAAAATGGAACTTGATCACCCAATGAGTTATGATATAAGAGTAGTTGCAAAAAAATTTATCCACCTTCACATTACTGATTAAATGGAAGAACAGGCAATACAGGGTAAGATAACCAGAATTACCGACAGGCGACAGGAAGGGCTTAATTATTACATTAGCTTTCTTGTATGGCCTTTTGGAGTAATGCTGGCCGCATTAAGGCATTGGGAAAGGCCGTGGTCAAAGAATGTTTTCTGGATTTTCTGTATTTTTTTTGGATTCACATTTATTATAGCAAAAGAAGGAAGTGATGATGCGTCAAGACATGCAGCGGTGTTTATTGACTATGCCCGTTCTGATCTGACTATGAGAGAGCTCTGGAGTTCTTTTTATTCTGTGGGATCGAAGTATGTTGATATTGTTCAACCGCTGACCATGTATTTAGTATCACGTATAACTAATAACCCTTCAATACTTTTTGCAGTATTTGGATTAATCTTTGGGTATTTTTATTCAAGAAACATATGGTACGTTCTTGGTCAGATGAAGGGGAAGATTACAGGCATTGTAGTATTATATATTCTGACTTTTGCTTTATTTATTCCTATCTGGGTTATCGGTAACTTCAGAATGTGGGCAGCTGCTCAAGTCTTCGTGTTTGGGACATTACCATATCTTTTAGAGAGTAATAATAAAAGATTAATATGGTCGGTAGTTAGTGTATTTTTTCACTTTTCTTTTCTATTCCCGGTCGTAATTTTGCTTTTGTTTGTTCTTTTGAGAGACAAACTTCACATCTATTTTGTATTTTTTATCGTTACAGCCTTTATTAAGGAAATAAATCTACTGTGGGTAGATTCGGTACTATCATTTCTTCCTGATATATTCGGCTCAAAGATTTCTGGATATGCTAATCCGCTAACTGCTGAAATAATAAGGATTGAAAGCCAGTCATACAACTGGTATATACAATACTATGGTGAAGCCATCCAGTTAGTTGTTTACATATTTGTATTATTTGTATATTTTTTCAGCAGGAAAATATTAAAAGACTTTCCAGACCTGTTTACCCTTTTTTGTTTTTCACTTTTATTTTATGGCTGTGCTAATATAATTAGCCTGGTACCATCCGGAGGAAGGTTTATTTTGGTTGGCAATACTTTTATGTTTACCTTTTTTATTATTTTCATGACTTTATTACCTAAAATAAAAGGATTGCGAGTATTAGAATTGTTAACCGTTCCTGCGCTTTTATTTTTTTGTATAGTCGCGTTAAGGGTAGGAATGGACTATTATGGCCTTATGACTATTTTCGGGAATCCTTTTATTGCATTATTCAATATAGATTCATATCCTCTTATATCGGGAATTAAAAGGCTCTTATTTTAGTCAATTCCTGGAAGTTATTACTTTTATATTAAGAATTAAATTCTGAAAAGATGGCAGAAGGGGGAATTTGTAACCAATAGTTAATCAGGCGATTTGAAAAATAATGAAAAGAAAAACAGCAACTTTCCAGCTCCATTAAATGAAAATTACCAAAATAAAAAGGGTCTTATCTAAGCATATACTAAACTTCCCAGGCTGGAATACAAATCGAAAATTACTTGTCATTGAAAGTGATGACTGGGGGAGTATCCGTATGCCTTCAAGAGAGGTTTATGAGAAATGTCTTAAAGCTGGTTATCCTGTAGATAGGATTGCTTATGAAAGATATGATTCCCTGGCAAGTGAGGAGGATATTGAACTGCTTTTCGGACTACTTACATCAATTAAAGATATAAACGGAAATCATCCGGTTATTACAGCAAACTGTGTGGTAGTCAATCCCGATTTTGTGAAAATTAGAACGGACAACTTTAATTATTATCATTATGAATTAATCACAGATACCTTTAAAAGGTACCCCTCTCATTACAATAACTTTAATTTATGGCAGCAGGGTATGGCAGCTAAGGTTTTTCATCCACAGTTACACGGTCGTGAGCATTTAAATGTGAGTCAATTCATGCAGGCGCTTCGTAAAGGAGACAGGGATGCCCTATTCGGCTTTGAAAACCAGATGCCGGGATCTATTCCTTTAGGTCCCGAAGCAAGAGGTAACCGCTATGTTGATGCAACATTTTATTATTCATTAAAGGAAAAAGCAGAAATACTATCTATTATTCTAGAAGGTCTTGACTTATTTGGAAAATTATTTGGTTACAAGTCAGAATCGATAATTCCTACTAACTATACATGGAGTCCTGATTATAATCAAGCAGTCAGTGAAAAAGGGATTAATTTTTTTCAAGGGATACGTAAAATTCGAGAGCCAATACCGGGAGGTAAACCTAAATATCATACAAATTATTTAGGTAAAACAAATAAATCAGGACAAATATATCTGGTTAGAAATGTGCATTTTGAGCCTTCACTTTTCAGGTTAAGAATAAAAGATCCTGTTGGCCAATGTTTATCCGATATGGAAATTGCATTCAGAATGCACAAGCCAGCGGTGTTATCTAGTCATCGTATTAACTATGTTGGTTATATTGACGAAACCAATCGTGACCGTAATTTGAAAATGTTATATCAAATTCTTATGACAGCTCTGAGGAATTGGCCTGACATTGAGTTTATTACATCTGATCAATTAGGAGGAATAATTATGTCTAAGAATAATAATCCAAACTTTCATGTATAGAAAAATCCTTCTTAATAAAAATCTATCGTTAAAAGAACGTTTTAAAAGATTAGTAGCCTATTTCTTTAAGAGAAGAGGTGCTAGAATTCAATGGAATAAAAGGTTTGTGAAGGTCTTGCAACTTCATCCGGATTTTGCAACGCCTGCAGATAAATCAACTGAAAAAGCTCATAAATTGTACTGGGAACCATTCAGGGGCAGGATTAATTTAAGAACCCTTAGAATTTCTAAAAGTATTTCCGGGATTGCTGATCACAAGTTTATACCGGAAGAAATATTTATGACGGACATAGAACCAACCATAAATCATACTCCTTCAGTTGAATATTTGACGTATAAGAGTTTCTATAATCATTTGTTTCCCGGTAATATCTTCCCTTGCGATTATTTTCATAATGTTGATGGAGAGTGGCTTAATCAGGACTTAGATCATATTAATTTCAATCAGGTAAGATCTATAGCACAGGGTCTAAATTACCCGGTAGTCTTAAAACCTAACCGTGACTCACATGGAGGCAAAAATATTTACTTTCCGGGAAATTGTGAAGAATTAATAAAGCTGTGTAAGAGTAGAAACAATTTTCTTGTACAGGAAAAGATTAAGCAACATCACTTTTTTGAACGATTTAACCATCATGGTATTAATACAATACGAGTCAATCTCTATCGTTCGGTATCTGACAACCGCCTGCATCCTGTAAATATTGTTCTAAGAATGGGGGTTGGTGGTTCTCTAGATAATGAAACAGCAGGGGGAATTGTGGCGATGGTAAGGAAAGATGGGATTCTAAATGGTTTTGCTGTAGATAAATATGGAAAGAAATACTTTAACCACCCAGATACGGGTGTAAGTTTTACTCACCAGATACCTGATTTTGACGGTCTCAAGTACGTCTCATTGAAAATTGCCCAGAAAATTTTCTTTGCAAGATTAATATGCTTGGATCTTTGTTTTGATTCGGAAAAAAAATGGAGAATGATTGAAATTAATATTTTAGGGGCAACCATTAGATTTGCTCAATATCACGGAGCATTATTCTTTGACGAATTTACTGATGAAGTTCGAAATTATTGCTTGATGAACCATTGGGCATTGAAATAAAATAAAGTATAAGTATGAAAATCGCAATTCAATATAGTAATATGCATTTCAGCCAGGGGTGGATCGACTACTGCAAGAGTAATAAAATTGACTACATTATTGTAAATTGTTATGATACTAATATCATTGAACAGCTGAGTGATTGCAATGCTCTGATGTGGCATCATGATCATATGAGTCCAAGAGATACCCGATTTGCCAAACAATTGCTTTACGCACTTGAAATGTCAGGTAAAATAGTCTATCCTGATTTTCGTACAAATTGGCATTTTGACGATAAATTAGGACAGAAGTATTTGCTTGAGGCTATTGGCGCTCCATTGGTAAAATCGTATGCTTTTTATTCAAAGCAGGAGGCCATAAAATGGGCTAAAGAAACTTCTTTCCCTAAAGTATTTAAACTTCGGGGTGGATCAGGATCGGATAACGTCAGACTGGTGAAAAACCGAAAGCATGCCCTTCGATTAATTAATAAAGCTTTTGGCAGAGGTTTTAGCCGATATAACGCCTGGGGGAGTTTAAAAGAAAGGTGGCGAAAATACAGAACTGGAAAAATGAAGTTAAAAGAGGTTTTTGATGGGCTTGCCAGGTTGCTTATACCTACTCGTTATTCGTATATTCAGGGGAAAGACCGGGGATACATCTATTTTCAGGATTTTATCCCCGGAAATACTTACGATATAAGGGTCACTTATGTAAACCAGAAATGCTTTGCTCTCAGAAGAAAAGTACGCCAGGGAGATTTCAGAGCCTCCGGTGGAGGTATGATAGAATACAATATGTTAAAGATTCCCGAAAAAGCATTAAGAATTGCTTTTAATGTAGCCACTGGTTTGAGACTTCAAACTGCAGCTTTTGATTTTGTTACTCTTAACGGAGAACCTAAAATTGTTGAAATTAGTTATGGTTTTGGCTATGATGCAGATCAATTTAATCACGGTTACTGGGATAAAGACCTGAATTACTACCCAGGGACTTTTGACCCGTATGGGTGGATGGTTGAGAAAGTGATAGAGATGATAAACGAGAAAAATAAAGAATGGAAATTCTAAATAATATCAAAGCAGGATTAGTAAAAAATATATCGAACCTGTCTGGCTGGTCAACCAGACGAAGGATCATCAACTTTTTAGTTGATGATTGGGGATCCATTCGGGTACCAGATAAAGCTGCACAAAAAGCCTTAATTGAAACAGGAATTGATTGTGAATCAAATCGTTTTAACAAATTTGATACTCTTGCATCGAAAGATGATCTTTCTTTTCTATTTGAAACACTTACTTCATTTAAAGATCGAAACGGTTTCCCCCCCTCATTTACTGCTCTTACTACTGTCGCAAATCCCGATTTTGAAAAAATCCGGAATTCAGATTATCAGCAATATTTTTATGAACCGTTTACTCTGACGCTTGAAAAATACTATATCACAGAAAGAGTAATCGATATTTGGAAGGAAGGAATTAGCGCAGGTATTTTCATTCCTCAGTTTCACGGCAGGGAGCATTTAAATGTTCATTTGTGGCTAAAGGCATTACAGAACAGAGATTATAACCTTTTAAATGCTTTTGAACAGGGAGCAATAGGTGTTCCTATGTCACAACCATCAAAATTCAGAGGCAGTTATATGGCAGCTTTTGATTTCGAAAATGAAATAGATCAGAAAAAATTGCCGGAAATCTGTCACGAAGGTCTGGCACTTTTTCAACAGATCTTTGGTTATAAGGCATTATTATTTACCCCTTCTGCTTTATTGCATAATCATAACCTGGAATCTCATCTTGCTGATAAGGGCATCCGGTTTATTGATCGCGCAAAGTGCAGCAGTGAACCAATCGGGGGCGGTTTATACAGGAGACAATATTATAAGATGGGCCAGAAAAATGATTTTGAACAATTCTATATTACGAGAAATTGCATGTTTGAGCCTGACCAGTACAATGATATGACTTCTGTTGACAAGGCTTTGTATGATATTGAAATATCTTTCAGGTGGAAGAAACCTGCCATTGTAAGCTCACATCGGGTAAATTTTGTTGGTGGGATATCCCCGGCTAACCGTGATCATGGATTAAAATGTCTTAAAAGTTTACTTATTAAAATCAAAACTAAATGGCCTGATGCAGAATTTCTTAATTTTTCCGAATTTGCAGGTGAGTTACAAAAATAGCTATCAGTAACTTATGTCAGATTTATCAAATAATGACTGGCCATTGGTCTCCGTTATGATGCCGGTTTACAATGGTGAGAAAACTATTGAATTGGCTATCAAATCTTTATTGTATCAGACCTATAAAAACTGGCTGTGTATAATTGTTAATGATTGCAGTACTGACGGTACGGCTCAAATACTACGACGTTATGAAAATGATATTCGGTTTAAAGTAATTCATCTTACAATGAATGAGGGGAGAGGGGTAGCAAGGCAGATAGCATTAGATAATTCTGAAGGAGATTACCTCGCTTATCTTGATGCTGATGATTTTTACCATGAAGACAAGTTATTCAAGCAGGTAAAAATGTTGAATATTAACAGGAATATTGCATTGGTAGGAGGCAGAACTGTAGTATTTAATTCAGATTATGTGGCTTATTCTTTGAGAGGCATTTTCCCCACTCAATCTTTCTTTTATAAATTTGGAGACTCAATGAAGATTAGTATGGCTACGGCAATGATAAGATTACCGGAAGCGAAATCATTTAAGTATAATTCTAAACTTAACTACGCTGAAGATATAGATTACTTTTCCAGATATCTGGACGGCAAACAATATCAGAGTTTGCCTGAAGTTCTTCTTTACTACCTGGTGCCTGAATCCGGCTCTTATTTAGAAATTCTGCAAAAGACAGGTTTTGAATTGAAGCGTGGCATTTTTTTATTTGCCGAAAACAAAAGGGCTTCACTAAGAATTATGTTCAAAAGCGGAATTAAGTGGATTGCCTACGCAATTTCTATTCCGTTACTTGGCACAAAGTTCTTTCTTAACCGCAGGGGAAACCCTTTACCAGAAGAAGATAAAAATATCTTTATTCAACAGAAGAATAAACTTGATAAGCTTATGTTATAATAATATGAGAAGATTAAGGAATAATATTATTTCGGTGATTTTTTCTCTGCTGAGATTTTGCACCATTAAGATATTTCACTGGAGGACATTCAGATTTCATTTAATTGAAAGATTTTCTCCCAATACGCACATTTATTTTATGGGAAATGGGAGAATTACATTGGGCAAACATGTTACAGCACATACACATTCCAGGCTGATGGTAGGGAATAATGCCAGCTTAATTATTGAGGATAATGTCCGATTTAATTATGGGTGTATGGTCACCGCCAAGAATTACATTCATATTAGGAAAGGAGTAGGATTTGGACCTAATGTTTTGATTTATGATCATGATCATGATTTCAGAGTTGATGATGGTGTGAAGGCGAAAAAATTCAGGACCGGAAGGGTTATAATCGGAGAGAATTCCTGGATTGGAGCAAATACTGTCATTTTAAAAGATACAATTCTGGGCGCTAATTGCGTAGTAGGTGCAGGAAGTGTGATAAAAGGAACCTTACCGGATAACTCCCTGATCATACAAAAAAGGGACACAATTACTAAGGAGATAGTCACCGGACAAGATCAATAAAATCCTTCAATTTAAGCCAGATTAGTTAGGCGAAATACTATCTGTAATTTGCTTTCAACAACATGAGAGTATTGTACGTTGCGACAAGCGATATCCATATACAGACTTTTCATATACCTTATCTGAAATGGTTAAATGAGAACGGTTGTGAAGTGCATTTGGCTGTCGAAAACCGTGGAAATCTGACAATACCATATGTGAATAAGGTTTTTTATCTGCCATTTCCGCGAACGCCATTAAGTTTAACTAATATCTCATCATATAATGATCTGAAGATAATTATTAATGAAAATAATTACAAGATAATTCATTGTCATACTCCAGTACCTGGGGCAATTACCCGCCTGGCTGCAAGAAAAGCACGTAATAATGGGACAATAGTACTTTATACTGTCCATGGATTCCATTTTTTTAAGGGAGCTGGTTTAAAAAACTGGTTACTTTATTATCCAATTGAATACTTATTATCTGCTTTTACTGATGTTATTATTACAATGAATAACGAAGATTTTAGTTATATTAATGGTAAGATGTATCACCAGGAGTCATATCTTATTCCGGGAGTTGGTGTGGACAGTAAACTATTCTCTCCATTTGATGAAAACAGGAATTTAGTCGAAAGGGAAATCCTTGGTTTGAACTCTGGTCATTTTATATTATTGTATGTTGCTGAGTTTATTGAGAGAAAAAATCATAAGATGATAATCGATTCAATTCCTGTGCTTAAGAACAGGATCCCAAATCTCAAAATTTTATTTGCAGGCAAAGGCATATTGTTGGAGAAAATGAAAAAATATGCTAGTGAAAAAGGTATTGATGAATATATTATTTTTCTTGGTTTCAGAAATGATATTGACATTTTATCAGCAATCTCGGATGTCGGAATTTCAGCAAGCCGCCAGGAAGGACTTCCGTTAGGACTGTTACAGGAAATGTTTTGCGCGAAACCCATAGTTGCTCCATACGAAAGAGGACATAATGAATTAATCATCGATGGGATAAATGGATTCTTATATAATCAGGAGGACAAAGAAGGATTTGCAGAGTGCATTTGTAAATTATATTCAAATAAATCGCTTAGAGCTCAAATGGGGATGAAATCATTGGAAAGAGCGCAATTATTTTCAGTTAAGAACTCTTTAGAAGCAATGGCCGATATATATAGAAGATACTTATAAATCAGATTAGTAGAAAAACAGTCGATCAAATTTTCCTGAATTTATGAAGAATGGTATGTTGTGCGTAATTTCTCCCTGCCTTTCAATGGGGGGGATGGAGAATGCTGCAAGTGTCATGGCAAATTTCTTTGTAAAAGAAAACCTGGATGTGACCATAATAACATTATTCAATCGACCTCACTTTTATAAGCTTGATGATCGTATAAAAGTTATTGATCCTCCCGGTGACAGATCCAAAGGAGATAAATTGTGGTATTATATAAAAACAGTTTTTTTTCTAAGAAAGAATATTAAAGAAGTTTCACCGGAAAGAGTATTCTCATATGGTGACTGGACAAATATCCTAGTTTTAATGGCTTGTATTGGTCTGGAGGCAAAGGTTTTTATTTCTGATCGTGCAAGTCCCGACCTGAAATTTCAATGGCATGTAAGGTTTTTAAGGAGAATTTTATACCCCAGAGCTCAAGGTATCCTTGCCCAGACAGAAAGAGCGGCACAGCAAAAATATAAAATGTTGGGAAAAGGGATAAATCTTAAGGTTATTCCCAATCCGGTTAAACCAGTGCAATTGTATCCTGAAATAGAGCGCAAGAATTATATTCTCGGTGTTGGTCGTCACTGGCATGTAAAAGGGCTCGACAGGTTGATTGAGGCATTTGCTTTATTGAATGAAAATCATAATTATAAATTACTGATTGCCGGTAGTCGGGGTCCTGCAACTGCAGAATTAGTAAGAATTATTGAAAGGTACAACCTGAAACCGGAAGAAATTTTCCTTGAGAAAGTAACCGAAATGGATAAGCTATATGCTGAATTTAAGATATTTGTGCTGCCTTCACGCAGCGAAGGTTTCCCTAATGCACTTATCGAATCGATGGCAGCAGGTTTGGCATGCATAAGCTTTAACTGTTCTGCAGGACCCCGGGAAATTATTACAAATGGTGAAGACGGTATTCTTGTTGAGAACGGGAATGTACTAGAATTAGCTAAACAGATTAAGTATTTAATTGATAATGATTCTGAGATTGAACGTCTTGGCAGAAATGCTTTGAAAATAAGGGAACGGCTTTCACTTGAAAAAATTGGCAAACAGTATTTGGAATTCATATTGAGCTAAATATCTACAAGTTGTTTATTAACCCGAGTTGAATCAAATATCTAACAGAATGAAAAATTTCTATAAGAGGAGTCTCTATCTTGTCTATTATATCAGACAACTTGACAGACAGAAATTTATAAAATTCTTTAAATACGTGAAAGCTACACAAGGATATTCTTCACGTTTCCTTTTGAGAGACATAATAAAATCTGTCTACAAAGATAATATTGGATTAATGGATTATTTCATATTCAGGTTTTATGAAAAAACAGAAACTGAAAGGTCAGAGTGGGCAGGCACCGGCTTTATGTATGAATACCAATTAAAAATGAATCCCAAGAGAGTAAGGTTAGTCTTAGAGGATAAAATAAAGTTTTTATATCACTTTAAAAATTTCTTTAAACGCCAATATTTCTTGCTTGAAACACTCAAATCAAACATCAGCCTTTTGCAAAGAATTTTGTCAAATAAATCAGGTAAATTGGTATTAAAAGGCTCACATGGACAGGCAGGGGCTGAGGTTAAAATAGTAAGATCTAATGATTATTCACCGGCATCCCTTTTAAGTTACATGAAAAAAAATAACTTGGATCTGGTTGAGGAGTTTGTAACTCAACATCCTGCGTTAATGGAATTATCACCCTCAGGACTTAATACTGTAAGGATTATAACTCAAATTACTAATGGCAATGTTGAAATTATCGGTTGCCGCTTAAGAATATCGGTGAATTCAACTGTCGATAATATGGCTGCCGGTAATCTTGCTTCAGCTATTGATTTAGAAACAGGTACTGTGTTAGGTCCAGGTGTTTACAGTGATAATACCAAACAAGAATATTCTATTCACCCTGTCACCGGAATGCCTATCACTGGGTTCATAGTTCCATTTTGGAACGAGGTAATCAAGCTGGCCAAAAGAGCTGCCTTACATACCTCTGAAAACAGATCGGTGGGCTGGGATATAGCTATCACCTCAGACGGACCGGAACTTATTGAAGGTAATCATAACTGGTGCAAGATCCTGTGGCAACTACCGGTTAAACAAGGACTTAAAAAGGAGCTTGAAAAGTACCTGTAATGGAGAGGATACTGATTTTTATTAAACATCATTTTGGCATTGTTTGGAAAATTATTGAATGGGGGAATGGGCTTATCTTTTCTATGTTTTATAAGTCAAGAATGGAGAAGGTTTTACCGGCGGTATTTCAAGAATTCGCTATACCCCCATTTTCATACAGGAGATTGGATGTATCAGATTCTGAATCACTACATGAGCTTATAAAGTCACAGGAAGTATTTGATCTTGAATATTTTCGTCCCCACGGCTTTGACATTAAATCTCTCCACAAACAATTAAAGAACCATGCATTCCTCATGATTGGTGCTTTTGATGGCGAAAAACTTGTTGGATACTTTTTTCTAAGGTTCTTTGCAAATATGAAATGTTTTGTAGGTCGGCTCATTGATAAATCCTATAGAGGGCAGGGGATTGGACTTGTAATGAATAATATTATGTATGAAACCGCATGGCGAATGGGATTCCGGTGCCTGTCTACTATTTCGAAAAATAATAACGCCATAATGAGGGCACATGCCAAAAATCCTGCCATGGTTGTGCTTAAAGAACTGCAGAATGATTACCTTCTTGTAGAATTTGTCAGGGAGGCGCAGAGCTCAGGGCTCAGAGCGCAGAGCGAAGAGGAGAGTATAAAGTAAGTAGTAAATAGTAATAAGAAGAAGTTAGACGTTTGTTAAAGAGAGGTTTTGATATTGTTGCTTCTTTCTTTGGATTAATTCTGCTTAGTCCGGTTCTCTTGTTTGTTGCATTGCTTATTAAGTTACGTATGCCAGGACCTATATTTTTCTGTCAGGAACGAGCCGGAAGACATGGCAAACCCTTTACAATTTTTAAGTTTCGTACAATGATAGTTAATCATGGAGGTAACACTGTTTCTGTCAGGGGTGAATACCGAATTACACCCCTCGGTGCTGTGCTCCGCAAATACAAACTTGATGAGCTCCCTGAGTTATGGAACGTTTTGAAAGGTGAAATGAGTTTCGTCGGCCCTCGTCCGGATATGCCTGGGTATACAGATAAGCTTGTTGACGAAGAAAGGCAGATCCTTGAATTGCGCCCGGGCATTACGGGCCCGGCAACATTGAAATATTCCAATGAAGAGGAATTACTGGCATCTGTATCTGACCCACAGAGATATAATGATGAAGTACTATGGCCGGATAAGGTCAGGATTAATCTTGAATATTATAGGAATAGGAGTTTTGTCGGAGACATTTTAATTATGCTAAAGACTCTTTTTGGGTGCATAGGTTAAAGTAAGATGTACGCAGTAAGAAGTAAATAGTAAGAAGTTAAGAATTAAGGTTAGTTGTTCCACCTTTAAGGTTCACATTTGGAACCTTAAATCTTAAAAGAACCATAACGCGAAACGCTCCTCCTTCGCGAAAGCTTCGGAGGACAAAGAAAACGCGAAACGATTACCACACTGGATGAAACCCAAAATATACTCGGTTGGGATCTTATTTATCATAATTATTTTTTATGTTGGCAGTTGCCACCAGGCTGGACAGTGGCTGGTGAAGGAGGATGAAGAGCTGGTGCATGCAGATGTAATCGTAATATTGATGGGATCAATTACCGACAGAGTTCTTCAGGCAGTGGACCTGTACCGGCAGGGATTAGTCGGGAAATTAATAATCGTGCAGGCAAGTATAGGAGCTTATAAAGCTTTAGAAGCAAGAGGTGTTCATATCATAAGCAATACCAAGTATATCTGTGATGCCATTGTTGCCCTGGGAATTCCGCCTGACAGCATCACTATCCTGCCGGGTGATGCGACCAGTACCCAGATGGAAGCAATGATAATCAGAGAATATCTTGGCAATAAGCCGGGTATTGATACACTGTTACTCGTATCATCAGCTCACCATACACGCAGGGCTTTCATGATCTTTAACTCTGCCTTCAGAAGTGCCGGGATGCAGGTATGTGTTGTATGCAGTCCGAGTACCTATACAAACTTTAATGCTGAGAAGTGGTGGCGTAGTAAGGAGGGGATTCAAACGGTGTTGTTGGAGTATTTGAAGATAGCGAATTTTGTGTTGTTTGAGAGAAGGGAGTTGTGAGAGGAAAGCGTAGAGCGTAAAGAATTGAGCGTAAAGGGTTAAGTTATGAGTAAAATTGAGAGTTTTAAGGATTTGATTGTGTATCAAAAGGCATATAAGCTGGCAATGGAAATTTTTGAAATTTCTAAAAAATTTCCAAAAGAGGAGCAGTATTCTCTGACTGATCAAATTAGACGATCATCAAGATCAATTACCTCCTGTATAGCAGAATCATGGGCAAAAAGACGCTATGTAAAATCTTTTGTGAATAAATTGACAGACTCCCTAGGAGAGGAATTCGAAACTGAAGTATGGCTTGATTATTCAAGAGGCTGTAATTATATTGATAAAGAAACAAATGAACGAATATTGAATGAATATGATGAAGTTCGTAAAATGCTAATTTCAATGATTAATAATCCTGAAAAATGGTGCCCTTAAATAAGCGAGGGGCGTAAAGATGGGAGCGTAGAGAGGTTGTAAAAAGGAATTGTGATCGATACCAATCTCTACGCTCTTCGCTCTACGCTACCTAAAGAATATAGTTTCACAAATTATTATAAATGTCAACAAAAAAACCACGCATTTATCTTTCCAGTCCCCACATGTCCGGTGGCGAGATGAAGTACATAAAAGAGGCTTTCGATCATAACTGGGTGGCTCCTCTGGGGCCTAATGTGGATAATTTCGAGAAGGTTCTTGCAGATTACACTGGAGTTAAACACGTGGCAGCCCTAAGCTCGGGAACAGCAGCTATTCACCTGGCACTTATTCTGCTGGGAGTTAAACCCGGAGATGAAGTTATTGCTTCCAACTTTACTTTTTCAGCAACAATAAATCCGATTGTCTACCTGGGAGCAACACCGGTACTTGTTGACAGTGAACCTGGCACATGGAATATGGATCCTGGATTGTTGGAGCAAGCTATTTTAGGGCGCAGAGCTTCAGCCTCCGCCGCTCCGTCGCTGAAGCTATGGAGCGTAAGCGACAAGGCTTCGGCTGACAAAGCAGAGCACAGGGTTAAAGCAATAATAGTTGTGTATTTATATGGGATGCCGGCAAATCTGGACGAAATCATGGCTATCGCCAATAAATATGAAATTCCGGTAATTGAAGATGCAGCAGAAGCTCTCGGTAGTCGTTATAAAGGCAAACCGGTGGGTTCAACCGGTAAATTTGGGGTGTTATCTTTTAACGGAAACAAAATAATAACCACTTCAGGTGGAGGCGCCCTTATCTCTGATGACGGGAAACTCATTGCCAGAGCACGTTTTCTGGCAACCCAGGCCCGCGATAAGGCACCACATTACCAGCATAGCCATATAGGATATAATTACCGTATGAGCAATGTACTCGCAGGTATCGGGCTGGGACAAATGGAGGTTATTGATAAAAGGGTAGAGCAAAGAAGAAATAATTTTAACTTCTACAAAAAAAATCTGGGTGGGATTGAAGGATTGAGCTTTCTGGAAGAGCCTGATGAATCATACTTCTCAAACTACTGGCTCACAACTATTCTGATTGATCCGGTTAAAGCTGGTAAAACACGTGAAGATTTGCAGACTGCGCTGGAGAAAGAGAATATCGAATCAAGGCACCTGTGGAAACCGATGCATCAGCAACCGGTCTTTTCATCGTGCCCTGCATATCTCAATGGCACTTCTGATGAACTGTTCGCAAAAGGACTATGCCTTCCTTCAGGTTCCAACATGTCCGATAAAGACCGTATGAGGGTACTCAATGCAATTATCAAATTTCTTACTAAATAAAAAACGTTAAACGCGAAACTGTTAGCACAACGCTCAGGCTTTGTCAGCCATAGCTGGCCGAAGGACAGCGAAGGCTGGGCACAGAGCTCAGGGTAAAAAGACACCCCGCACCCACTTTGTCCACCGTATCCGCAAGCCAACGGAAAAGGTGAAGCACCCAGTACCAAGCACCAAGCACCCACTTTGTCCACCGAAGCTTTAGCGAAGGTGGAGCACCAACCAATTTATTCCTTAATGAATTTTTTCGTAACAATTATTTCATTGCCGGCAAGTATGAATATATAAATACCGGACTTAAAGTACGATAAATCAAATTCTTTTGTAATCTCTTCCTGTAAGAGGGGTTCCCTGTAAATGAGTTGCCCATCAAAAGTGGTAATAACTATTTCACTATTTTCATTCTGCAGAGGCTCGGTTAAATTAATCGAAAAATGGCCATCATTTGGATTCGGGTATAGATTGAAAATTTCAGAATTAACATCATAAATTGTACGGGCTTCCACTTCCACATCTATATGGGATGAAGTAGTTGTTGCATTCAGGTTATCAGTGGCAACTGCAGTTATTAAATATGTACCCGCAGCCACATCTTTCCAGGTAAATGACCAGGGTGCAGTGGTCATTTCAACAAGCTTAATACTTCCATTAAATAACTCAACTTTGCGGATGGTGCCATCCGTATCGGAAGCAATAGCATCAATCGTAATATTTGCAGGCTCTGTATATTTCTCCCCTTTCGTGGGATTTGAAATTGTAACGACCGGAGGTTGATTTGTAACAGGTGGCAGATTATTTACTGTTATTGATACAGCGGATGAAGTGGTTTTGGCACCAGAGTTATCGGTAGCCACAGCAGTAAGTGAATAGGTACCATCAGGTACATTATTCCATGTAAATGACCATGGGTTTGATGTTTTTTCACCAAGTTTGGTTGCTCCGTTGAAGAATTCTACTTTACTTATAGTACCATCGGCATCAGACGCGTTGGCAGTGATAGCAATGGTAGCCGGTGCTGTAAATGTTTCGCCGGTAGCGGGATTTGAGATGTTGATAGCCGGAGGCTGATTTGTAACAGGTGCTGAATTATTTACTGTTACTGATACAGCGGATGAAGTGGTTTTAGCGCCAGAGTTATCAGTAGCCGCTGCAGTTAGGGAATAATTACCAACCGGCACATTATTCCATGTAAATGACCAGGGATTTGACGTTTTCTCGCCAAGTTTAGTTGCTCCGTTGAAGAATTCTACTTTACTTATGGAGCCATCGGCATCAGTAGCGTTCGCAGTAACAATTATGGTAGCCGGTTCTATGAATGTATTACCATTGGCAGGGGAAGTTATTACAACAGAAGGATACATATTGGAACCTTGTTGTGAATGATATTCAAATGCACCAAGATCAGGAAATGCACCCGTATAATCCAATCCCACATCTGTTCCTTTATCAATAGCATTAGAATTTGATGAAAGATGCAAAAACTTATTATAGCAATCATTATCTGGCAATGAACCATCTGCTTGGCGTGCTGCTGTTATTCCTGTCGAATCTAATGACATAAAATCAGCAGCCGAAAGAGTTATTCCGGGTGGTGTATCCCAGCTATTAGTTACATGAGTATAAAGAGCATTAGGTTTGAGATCAATGTTTCCATGTTCATTAGCATATGATATATTATTTTTCAAAGAACGTAATAATTCATGCCCATCTGTATCCAATGTATTATCGATCTCAATCATATATCCACCGTAAGCCAATCCTCCGTAACCATTATGATAACCCGTGCAATTATATATATTTGCATATACAGCATAAGGATATTTATAATCAAGTGTAAACCAACCTTCATCTCTATTGAATGCTGCAACACAGTTTTTATAAGTACGTTTTATGTTTCCATCAGTATAACCAATCCATCCCATTGAAAAACCGTGGCCAATACCACCGATCATACCATTATTAAAAGACCAGCATTCGTCATAAACAGTATATTGGCTTGCGCCTCCTGCATCTAGTATTCCATTAGTAAAACCTTGGTCTCCACAGAGCCATGCTCTGCAATGATCATAATAAACTCGCCCACCACTTATATGACAAAAACCTGTTCCGTCATTACCAGGATCAAGAGTACTCAGAGAATCACAACAATCATGAGCATCACAATTAATTAGCCAGTTATACGCAGGAGCCCTTGCACCACCAATTTCAATTCCATGACCCCATATATTACGAAAAATACAATTCTCAAATACAATACTATTCCCTCGTATTTGCCATCCGTTAGCTTCTGCATCACCAAATCCCGAACCATCTCCAAAACCAGGGGGTTGATTCACATTCTGAGTTATTAAGCCTTTAAAATGCACATAATTAACACTATTACCTGTTCTTATTCCAGAATGTAATCTATTTGTAGGTGTATAAGCATCCAAGCAATCTAAAATAGGTGGATTTCCTGCATCAAAATCAGGAGGATAAGCAAAATAGTGAACATAATTACCTGCTGTTCCATTTCGAGTTATATTATATCCTGTACCTCCATTAGACCTGTTTGGATAATACCAGACATCTGACCCTTCGGATATATCCTTCTTATAGATTCCCCCTCTGAAGTATACTGTATCACCAGCATTTACATCAGTAGAATTAAATGCCTTCCCCCATGTTTTCCACGGAGTATTAATATTCTGAGCCTGTGCAGCAGTACGGTTATCATTACCATCAGGAGCAACGTAATAAGTTTTGGCTAAAACCACTGAATTTATGAACAGGAAAAATATTATTAATACCTTCTTCATACAGATAAATTACTTTGACGAATATCATAAAATGATTGACGAACATCAAAGATTTTAACGGTTAATTATTAACAATGTTACACTAATGAATTTCTTTTTTTAAATCTTTTTTTAAAAAAAGCAGGAAGATATGAGTTATGATCGGTGAGCGGTGAGTAGTGAGTGAGAGGCACAGAGGCACAGCGGTACATGACTGTTACGGATTGCTTCTCCCGCTTCGCGGGATCGCAATGACCGTACATATCAGGACAATGGTGGTTAACGTACAGGCTTTGTTTAGTATCTATCTTACTTGCACTGTCATTGCGAGGATTCCGCCTCGGCGGGAGACGAAGCAAACCCATACCTTTATACACTGTATTAACTTACAGTAATTGGGATTGAGACACTGACATTAATATGCCCGTCGCCCTGAAGTCTGTCGCCCGACGCCAGTAGCCTGTAGCCCGAACGTTGAACGCGTTAAACCTTTTTTATCTTTTTCCCTGTTGGACTAATCCTTTTACCGCGTACTTTTATAATCTCTTTAGACCGGGCAGTGAGAAAGATGTAATCTTCCTCATCGACCGTTCCCAGGTCGCCGGTATAGAGCCATCCGTTCCTGATGGCATTTTTTTGTGCTCTCTTCATCAGCAAAGTAGCCCATTATAATACTATCTCAACGGGCTATAACTTCACCCGTATTTACCTTCGTAATTATAAAGCAGTAATATAGGCCTGATCGTGCCAACTTCATATTCCAGTTCTATAAATGTTACTTCTTCTTTTCAGGTTAGGAAAGGCTTATCAAGTTCACAGGTTCTTTCGGAAAAGTAATCGAATACATTCACAGGATAATACTGGTTTGCAGAAAAGAGGTTGACGGAAACCAGTTGAATTTATGCTTCCTGATCGATCTCAAAGTCTTTATACAATTATTTTGGTTTATATATTAAACCAATCTTCAGATTAATAAAAGAATCTCTCGAACCATCTTTTCCTTTCTGTAAAAATATACCTGTTCCAAAGTTGGCAGCCAGTTGGTTATTTATTTTAAACCGGATTCCACCTCCTCCACTAACAAAAATTTTTGATCCTCCTTTAAAATCGGTTGTATTAATTAAAAGTCCGCTGTTACCTGTAACAAAAGGCGATATTCTCTCTCTATTCCGAATATATCTCAGCTCAAAATATAGAGGGAAGAGATGGCCTCCGTTATAAAATAACATTCCTGTTCCTATTCCTCCAACAAGATTGTTTTTTTTCTCAGTCTGTTAAAATTTAACTGATAACCATGCATTGTTGTAAACCCATAATACTGTTTTGAGTAAGGCATGACCGTACTACCTAAACCATAACCATATGTAAGCTCATTAATGCTTATATAACCTGAATTTGAGAATAAGTTTGCATTGAGGAGATCATTTTGTCCGAAAGTGACAATATCTGAAATTATCAAAGAAATTATAACTAAAAGCTTTTGCATATTTTTCCCTTATATAATTCTTAATTTCCTTCTCCCGACTGTTCATTAATATACTTCAAGGATATAGTTGTATCAGTTAGAAGGTATATTTGAAGACGGGAATCATTTTAAGTAGTGATTTTTATAATAACCACATAATAAGGTAAATTTATGCAATTTTTACATCATATTCAAACTAAGAATCCTTCAGGTTCTGGTAAATAATAATAACTGAGTGAAATTATTTAATGTGATTAACATTCAATATTTCAGTCACTGACAAAGGGCTCAGGGCACCTGCCTCCGTTAAAGCTACGGCAGGCAAAGCAGGGCTCAGGCTTGCCAGCCATAGCTGGCCGAAGGACAGCGAAGGCTGGGCACAGAGCGCAGGGCACAGAGCTCAGAGCTCAGCGCGAAGAGCAGGGAAGGATAGAGACTAAGAGACTAAGAGACGGGGGGACAGGGCATAAATTAAAAAAATATGTGGAAGGGGGAGAAAGATTGCTTCTCCCGACTGAGTCGGGATCGCAATGACGATGATGTTAATATGATTCTGTAGTACCAGAGAAACTTTAAACGTATGTCAACGCTAAACGTGAGCCGAGGCGAAGCCGAGCTCGCCGACTCCGTCGGACGTAGCCGACTATGTCGACCGAAGTCCGAAGGCAAATGCAAAACGATAAACGCAAAACGCGAAATTCGGGAATCGATTTATGTAAAATAGGTCGAAAAATGATTGCATATCATGCAAAAAAGGTCGAAATTTTACTTTTTTGATAACGGATTGTACCGCCGGTTAAGACAACGGGGACCCCTCGATATAGAATCTGAAATATCCGGACCGGCTCTTGAAGGACTTGTAGGACAACACCTCAGAGCATATTCTGACTTTGCAATCCCTGATGCAAAATTATATTACTGGCGTTCCTTAGCAGGTAACGAGGTGGATTTTATTCTTTATGGTGGAGAAACATTCGCTGCCATAGAAGTTAAGAATGCCAGGGTGCCCGGGCCGGTTGACTATAATGGGCTGAAATCATTTGGCGATGATTATCCGGAAGCATCTCTTACCCTGCTCTATCGGGGAAATGTGTTGATGAAACATAAGAATATTCTTGTCGTGCCTGTAGAAACCTTTTTAAAGAGTCCGGGGGAGTTTTTGAGGAAGTAACTGACCCGAAATCCGGAGCTTAACCTGTAAATAATGAGTTAGTGCTACCATTGAGTATATCGGGTATAATCCGGTTGATTCGGTACAGAAACCATTCATGAGACGGTATTTCCCTTGTCCATGCGATTTCCTGAAGTTTTTCAACCGGGAATTGCTCCAATATTTCGGCAACATTTATAGGATTTACCCAAAGATCTTTTTCTGAAGCATCATTAAAGATGTTTTCCCAATTGAATGAAGTTGTTTCAGAAATGTAGACAATGTCAACCACATCTTTTGTGGCATAGCGGTTCAATGCGGTTAATTTATTCGACAGAATGTTTATTATATTGTCGGTTCTGATAAAAATGGTTGTGTCAACCGGTGAACCTCTATGAAACGGTATATCATTCACAAAGTCAAGCTTTAATATAAATTCCCCCTCCGAAATAAATATTCTGGCATAACTCTCATCAGCAACAGAAACATTAAACTGCAATACGGAGGCAGTAAGAGCATTGATTACAGTATTAACCTGTTGTTTAAAATCCAATGCTCCATTCAGGAAAAAATCAAGGTCATCTGAGTGTCTGTGATGCAAATAAGCCCTGCTCAGAGCTGTGCCACCTGTAAGATAGAACTCAACAGGAAGCTGCCCGACAATTTTAAGCACCTTATCCTGCAGAGGATATACAATATTTTGATAATAATCTGCGTGCATTGGTATAATAGGTGCGGCGTTGTGGTGGGAAAAGTTTCCGGATTGTTGAATCGGTAAGTAACGAAAGCAGATCCTGCCTGGGTATCAGCTTGGTTAATTCATACCAGTTCAGTGTATTAAGTGCTTTTATAAAGAGTTGTTCATCTTGCCGGAATACATAAACAGGATCAGCGAGGATCTTTTCTGCTAACTCCGATCTCCTGCCAACAGGGATATCCCAGAGCATTGCTTGTAACTTAGTATGTAAATCGACCTTCATAGAAGTAATATATGCAAAAGTACAAATATCATAAAAGAATTTAATAACCTATAAGGAATTAAGTGTTTCGTTTCGGGTTTATCGTTTATTGTTTATCGTTTCCCAATGCAGAGAGAGGGCCTCATGGATAGGATAGAGGAGCTTGAGGAGAGCATGGATTCGGCTAAAGCCTCAACACCCGCTTTGTCCACCGTAGCTTTTCTTGACGGCCGAAGCTTCAGCGTAGGTCGTAGCGAAGGTGGAGCATCCAGCACCATACATAAAGAATGTTGTAGTTTCCTGCAGGTTAATAGCCCCCCCTTGGGGGGGTTGGGGGGTCAAGCCTTCTTATAATACGCATCATACCTCCCATACCTGCTCTTTTTAAGGTTAAGATCATTAAAGACAACATCAAAATTCTCTATCTTATTTGTTCTGAACATGTTCAGAACATCAACAAAGATATCTTTTCGTGTATAATTATTCCTGCAAACAAGCAGGATATGAGAAGCATATTTAATCATGAGAGTTGCATCAGCCACAAGTCCTGCCGGTGTTGTATCAATAATTATATATTCAAATTTATTTTTAAGATATATAATAAGCTCGTCAAGAGTTCCTGCTTCTATTAATTCGGAGCAATTAGGTATTACTGGTCCCGCAGGTATAAATGAGAGATTCTCGATATTACTTTGAATAATAATTTCGTCTTTTGAAGTATGATTGGTCATATAGTATGAAAGACCTGTGGAGTTCTCTTTCTTAAACTTGTTATGAAGAGTTGGTCGGCGGAAGTCTCCGTCAAGGATCACAGCCTTGTGTCCGACTGAAGCAATAGACGCAGCAAGGTTAAACGAGATAAAGCTCTTTCCATCCTTTGGTTGCGAAGAAGTGACCAATATAACTTTTATTGGTTCAGACCGGAATTTCAGGAACAGGCTGCTCCGAAGATTACGGAATGATTCAGCAATAGATGACCCTGGCATCTCAGGTACTACTGCTTCTGTCTTATGGTAATTGCTGTAAATCAGGCTCAGAACGGAGCGGTTAAGCAAACTCTCGGCGTCATTCACAGTGGCGATCTTTTCGTTAAAGAAATTCTTCAGGATAATATATATTGTGGGGATCATCAATGCCAGAAAGACTGCAAGCATCCGGTTTAGCATTGTTCGTGGGGAAAGAATTGTTGTTGAGATGTCACGAGCAGGTTCAAGTATCTCATAATCAGGATAATTTGATGCCATTGTGATCGCTGCTTCAGAGCGTTTTTGGAGTAAGAATGTATAAATTGCATCGCCAAGATCAAACTTTCGCTGCATGCTGACCATATTAAGTTCAGTCCTGGGCAGCTTTGAAATTTCCCTCGAGACTTTATCTGCTCTGTAATTCAGCTCATTCTGAGTGAGATTAAGGGTATTCAGGTTATTTTTAACATTCTCGATAATTGCCTGTTTCTGCAGCCTGATCTTATTCTCGAGCTGTCCCAGGAAGATATTTTTCTGGGCATTATTGCTTAATATTGTTGACCTTTCAGTATTCAGACTGAGTAGTTCAAGTATCAGGCTGTTCATGATGGGATCGGCAACATTTGCCACAGATGGAGGAGCAAGCCCGGCCATGTCCTGGTTTTTATCGAAATAGTCAAGTACATAATTATAGTAACGTTCCTGCACTTGCAGGGTAGATCGTTCATTTTCTATTTGAGTCATTTGTTGCAGCGCCTGCTGTCCCTGGTAACTGAGGTCAGTAACCTGGTATGCTGACCGGTAATCCCTTAGTTGCGATTCGGATACAACCAGTGAATCAGATATTTCAGAAATCTGTGAATCGATAAAATTAATTGTATTGAGAGCGATCTTATTCTTTTTTGATAGATTGTCGTCAAGATAAGTCTGAAGATATTTATTCAGAAAGTCAATTGTCAGTCCAATGTTTTCACCCCGAAGACGAACCTTAATTAACGATGATCTTATACTGACAGGTTCAACTGTCATTCTTCCAAGGTATTGTTTTGTGAGACGGTCAAGATGATAAAACACAAAATAAGAAAATTCTTCATCATTCTTAATTCCTGAATAGGATTCTTTATTAATGGAAATAGAAAACTTGAAATTCTTATTGGTTATAGTTTCGTTGAACATGCATATTGTGTCGATTTCAAGAACATTGTATCGGCTGACAATCATGTTATCAACATAATTGTATAAAGATACTTCATCTTCAGAACATGTGATTCTGTAGGAGTATTCATCAAGAATGTTTATATAAAATTTTGTGTTGATCGGCTGTACATGCGATTTGTCAATATTTACGGTATAAGGAGATCGCAGGTAAATCTGACGTACCTGACCAAACAATTTATGTGTTTCATTGAAATATCCGATCTCGAGATTAAGATTTTTAATAGTAGTTGAGACGATGCTGAAGGAATTAAGAGTGTTGATATCATTTTCAAGATTTCTTGACCCGGTCAAAGCTCCCAGTCCGCTGAAAAGTTCGTTAGATCCCAGCAATGAAGAACGTTTATCCTCAACGGGTCCGATTATGGAATTTACTTCGTAAACTACGGGTGAGAACCTGTTTACCATAAAAGCTATAGTAACGCAAATTACAAAACTGGCTATATAGAAATATTTATAAGATAAAGCCTGTAATATGAATTCTTTTATATTAAAAGCTTCGGATGAGGATTCGTTTTGAGTTGACATTGGCATAAGTACTTTTAAAATGTAACACCGGTAAATAGCAAAATTGCAATAAGAGTTGTAATAGAACTCAGTATTGTAGTATAAGTTATATTTGAATAACTTGAAGAGATCGCTTTCAGTGGTTCTACAACAATTACGTCGTTAGGCAGAATATAATAGTAGTCTTTAGATGCAATCTTCGAATCAGAAAGGTTTAATTTATAATGCATAATTTTTTCCCCTTCATGCCTGATCAGTATGATATTCTTCCGGTCGCCGTATCGGGTAATTCCGCCACCAAGACCTAATGCTTCATAAATATTGAGTTTATCCTGGCTGAAACCAAAGACGCCCTGTCGCTGAACTTCACCCATAACAGTAACCTGGTTATCAACATACTTCACAATGATTGAAGTATTGGAAACATATTCACTGAGTGCTTTCTGAATTTTTGATGCAGCCTGGGAGGTTGTAAGTCCACCGACATTTATATCCCCTACAAACGGGAAATTAATATTTCCTGACTCATCGACAAGATAGCCAATAAGTCCTGCCATACTGCCATAGCTACCTGACCTCATTTCTTCAGCCGAATTGAATATCTGACTTGTTTGAAGGTCAATACTCAGTACTCTTATATAAAGCTTATCAAAAGGCATTATTAATTTTTGCATTCTGGGATTAACTCCGGGTTCTTCAAGCTCATTTATATCGTTAAAGTACCTCAGTTTTCTTGTCGGCACACATGATATAGAAGAAATGATCAGAAAAAGAGCACAAGCTTTGTAACAGATTAACTTCATCTTCCTTAAAATATTATAAACATTTTTAATCCTGTTCTTTCGAAAACGTTCCACATTGCATCATAGTCATTTTAGTATCAACGTCCTTAGATATAATGTATCCTCATAACGACATAACTTTGTTTTTTGTTTTATATCCCGAAGTAAAAGTAATATAATAATAATTCAGGATCAAGCAGGAATAGACCTGTCACAGGGGAAAGGATTAATATTTTCATCAGGTGGTCTATGAAATATGTATTCTTATCATTGATATTATATCATTAAATATGCAAATTTCAGAGTTTATCAAAATCGAAATATTTTTAAAAAAATGATTTGAAATTTAAGTATTTCAACCTCTCGAATAAATTATCAAAATGATATATACACCACTCTTTACACAGAGTGAAAATATTCAACAGATTGGTCTTGTGAAATTATAGTGAGATTATGTTCTGAATCTGATAACGGAATGTTAGATCTAGTGTAAACTAAATAGTTATTTGTCAAAATGAAATCTTAGTATTAATCTGGATTATTTAGTATTAAGTTTCTTATTTAGTGAGACTTATATTGTTCCCAATTATATAAGTCCATAATCTAGCGTCAATTTCCCATTTTAAAATAATAAAAAAAACTTTAATATTGATTTACCAAAAAATAAATGAATATGAAACCTCCATGTTTATCAAACACAAACAAGCATGGATATAATTTGCAAACATGGAGGTTCCATGTGACCATTAAAAATAAAATTATATACACATGAAAAAAATTATTATGGGTATTGTAGCCATGGCAATAATTTGCTTATGGTCATGTGAAAAGAACAACACTGAGACTCCCGGCAATATACCGGGCATGGGAGAAGCTTCCGGTGATCTTCAGGTAAAAGAAGATTTTAAATTACCTCAGGGGATTAGCCTTATTGGAGACATTTACGGTTTAGATAATAAAGGTTCAAAAACCGGAGAATCCAGTTCAACTGGTGATGTAAAAGCCGGCTATCCATATTTTGGAAGCGGGAAGCATGTTCAACTTAAATTAACCGTTTTAAATACGGCGAATTTTCACAGAACCGTTTTTTTCCCGAAAGGATTATTATGGCAATGCGAAATACCGGGTTTTCAACATGGTATTAATCTTCAGACTACCTGGGTCTGTTTGAATGCTAATTCGATGAGAACCTTTATAATGGATTTATACTGTATTAATATGGATATTCCTAATGGAGGCAGCAATGAGCCTTACAGAATTCTTGGTGTAACTGGTTCGCCGGTTTTTAGTAACCTGCTGAATCATATCAGTTGGAGAAAAATAAATTATGAAATGATCTACGGGACATTTGCCGGCTCTAAATCTGCCCCAGCAAAAGGACCAGCATATGATGAGATTGTAGAAAAATTACAGGCGATTGTCTGGAATCTGACCGACAAAGGAATAGATATCTCAGCTGAAGATATAGCATTTCTCGAAAGCATTCCTGAACTCTCTGCTTCAGAAATTCCTCAGCTTGATGAACAATCACAATACCCTGAATACTTTGATGAATTTATAGTTCCCGAAGAATAGAAATCCGGGTGAATAGAAATACAGGAGGGTGTCTCAAAAGCCCTCTTTTTTTTGTCTTACCCCTAAATCCCCCAGCTTTGCTTCGCTGTCTTCGTCAGCCATAGGCCGACTTCGACGGCCGAAGGCTGAAGCTACGCGAAAGCGAAGTTGGGACTTATTTATTATCAGATTGTTATAGGGGCTGTTGAAAAAGCTTTGTTTTACCCCCCAGCCCCCCAAGGGGGGAGTAGTAACATTCAGTAGATCAATAAGTCCCCCTTGGGGGATTTAGGGGTGAAAAAAAACAGGAGGGACTTTTTCAACAGCCCCGATAGGGGGTGAAAAATACCTTTGAGACACCTTCTTTTTTTATTCACTTCTCACAAACCTGTTTTCTGAAAAACAGACCTGATTGTTTTCAGCAAAATAATAAAATCGAGGCGTGGCGACCAGTTATCAATATAAGCTAAATCGAGTTCCATCCACTTTTCGAATTTGATATAATTTCTGTCTGGTTTTATCTGCCAGAAACATGATAATCCCGGCTTGACTGAGAGACGCCTTAATTGCCAGCGTTTATAATTTTTTGTCTCTTCCTTAAGTGGAGGTCTCGGTCCTATTAAAGACATTTCTCCCTTAAGGACATTTACCAGTTGAGGAAGTTCATCCAGGCCGGTCCTGCGAAGAAATCCTCCGATTTTTATTATCCTCGGATCATCTTTCATCTTAAATACAGGGCCATCCATCTCATTTTTCGGTTTCAGCTCATCTTTGATTTCATCTGCATTAAGAACCATGGTCCTGAACTTGTAAAGATTGAACTGACGTCCCCTCAATCCGACTCTTGCCTGCCTGTAAATTACAGGTAATCCGGAAGTCAGCAATATAAATAAACCAATAGCTAACATTAAGGGAGACAGTAAAATAAGGAGAATAACGGATATCATAATATCCATAAATTTTTTCACTCCCAGTGCGAATGATTTGTAAGGTATATTGGTAAATGTTAGAAATTTCTCATTAGCAACAGTTGAAAGAAATGCATTTGTAAGTCTTGGCTGACGGTCTTTGGTCATGAGTCTGAATACAACTCCAAACTCTTCGCACGACCTTATTGTTTTTCTGATTTCTGCAGGATTTACCTGATCTTTTATATAGAGTACTTCATCGATAGTATCCATTTCCATCAGCTCCTGAAGAATTTCCTTTGACTTATCCGGGAATATCTTGTAATTTCCCCGGTATTTCTCATTTAACCTGCCTGAATTAGTAAAGATGAGCAGTATCCTGTACCCCCATTCCGGATTGGATCTCAGACTTTCAATGAAGGGTATTGAAGTTTCATCAGCCAATAAAACTATATTGACATAATTAAAACCTTTTGCCCTGTATGTCTTGAGAACTTTGTATTCAACCAGCCTTACCAGGAATAATAAGACGAATCCCAGAAAAGTGAATTCAACAAGAAACCTTCGTGAAATACTGTAATTTTGAAAAACGAAATAAAAAACTAATAGAATAAGAGCAATCACTACAGCTGATTGCATGTATTCCATCAATAAAGTCCTGTAACGCTTCGTCCTCGGGATTTCATTTGCTTTAATTATATATAGTGTAAATAGCCATATCGGCAGGATTGAAAGGAAGATAATTAAATATACTCTATCAGTAAAGAAAAAAGAACCTATTTTCTGGTAATTAATATTATAGGAGATCTGGAATGCAAATGAAATAGCAAAAATGTCAGCTAATCTGATAAAAATATTAAACCGGTTCCTTTTCTTCAGAAACGGTATTATTTTCAACCGGAACAGTGTATTGATGAAATCCATAAGAATGACAATTCAAATCAGATAAATCTAATTCCAGATAAATTTATAAAATGATTAGCAATTTCCGCAAATCAGGTTAAACAACAGAGTTTCTTGTATTCTTTGCCCTGAAATAGATCAGACCATTTATTTCAGTTATATCAAGAACCCTGAATCCATGTGATGCCAGCATTTTTGAAACTTCAGTTTTAGATAAACTCCTGTCAGTACGTGAATCGAGGAAATTAATAATCCCGTTGATTAGCCTTGAAGAAGGATTATAATGGGAATCTATTGAATCTGAATTCTTATTTTCTTTAAAGTATCCGACAAAGTCAGCATCAGGAGGAAGTAACCTGAAGAGTGTATGCAGGAAGCTGTTAAGATGCTTAATGTGGTTCAGTTTCTTAAGGTTTATCAAAGTTTTCACACATTTAAGATCATTAATATCATAATAATAATGGTGTATTGATGAGAGAATCATCATATTTGCATCTTTTGCCAGCCCCAGGCTGTCGAGATAATAGAAAAAAGTCTCACAATCCTCGGCAAGAAGACTGTCGAAAATCTCATTGGTTCTGGTTCTGTTGAATGAAAGCCTTCTTTCATTTGAATCAGCGGTTTTATCCTGCTTTTTACCTGTAAAAGATTTGTTTAAGGTCGAGATTCTCTCCATACTGTTAAATACTGTATTTCAGGAACAAAAGTAAAGCTAAATGGGATGAATGTCAAGTGTTCTCAAATATGGCAGCTGAAAATTCAGGATTAGACAATTATGATTCATATCTTAAATCCGGCCGATAATCAATCAATTTATGTCTTTAATACACGAAAATCTACTGTTCGTCAAAAAAGGTAAATATTTATCAGCTATTTAAAGAAATTTTAGCAATTGTGAGTTCGGATAGAACAGAACTCTCAGATAATCAAAGTTATAGAACTGTCAGGAGTCTTAATTTTTATGTATAAACCTGGTTGCCGGATTTTGACAAATGTGTAATTAATTATCACTATTATCCGATTAATAATTTAGATTTGTGATTGAGCTTCATATGTGTCTGATTTTCAATCATCATTTTTTAATTGTCAAAAGTTACCCCCCTGCAGATTAAAAGACAATTGTATCCCTG
>Ga0315533_1000497_pt1 | contig 34092 bp, 36 predicted proteins | sample SalMarSW160130MG_FD_203081 | JGI IMG/M metagenome (GOLD analysis project Ga0315533, IMG submission 203081) | Salt marsh sediment microbial communities from the Plum Island Ecosystem LTER, Massachusetts, United States - Salt Marsh Sediment SW1601-30 ...
CTCTCCCGACCGCACTTGCCCTGAGCTCGACACCATCGTCCCCGAGGACCCACGCAAAGTCTATGACATGAAGCAGGTGATTAAAGCCATTGTCGATGATGGTGAGTTTTTTGAACCCCACAAGCACTACGCCCAGAATATGATTGTCTGTTTTACCCGCTTCAACGGACACGTGGTGGGCATTATTGCTAGCCAGCCCAGCTCTATGGCCGGTGTCCTTGACATCAATGCCTCAGACAAAGCTGCCCGATTCATCCGCTTCTGTGATGCCTTCAACATCCCGTTGCTCACCCTGGTTGATGTCCCCGGCTATATGCCCGGCACCTACCAGGAGTTTGGCGGTGTCATCCGCCACGGGGCTAAGGTGCTTTCTGCCTACTCTGAAGCCACCGTGCCCAAGATTACCATCTGTACCCACAAGGCCTATGGTGGTTCCGAGATTTCTATGTGCTCAAGGTCAATCGGGGCCGATATCTACATGGCTTGGCCCACCGCCGAGCTAGCAGTAATGGGCGCCGAAGGTGCCGCGGCTATCATCTTCCGCCGTGAAATCGCCAAGGCGGCTGACCCCGAGGCTAAGCGTCAGGAAGTGGCTAACCTCTACCGTAAAACGTTTAATAACCCCTATGTGGCGGCTGCTGGTGGCTATATTGACAAGATAATCAGAGCCGGGGATACCCGCCGCGAGGTTATTGCCGCCCTGGAATCGCTACTGAATAAGAAGGAAGACCGCCCGTGGAAGAAGCACGGCAATATTCCCCTGTAAACGATAGAAGAATAGAGGCTGAATCGTGGTGACCAAGAACCCGTTAAAGATCACCGATGTTACCTTCCGCGATGGGCATCAATCCTCGATAGCTACCCGAATGCGAACTGAAGATATGGTTCCTATCGCTGAGGAAATGAACAAAGCTAATTTCTACTCCATGGAGGTCTGGGGTGGTGCCACCTTTGATGTCCCTACCCGATTTCTAAATGAAGACCCGTGGCAAAGACCACGCATTCTGAAGAAATTGATACCTGATACGCCACTACAAATGCTGCTCAGAGGGCAAAATCTGGTAGGTTACCGCCACTACGCCGATGATGTGGTTACCGCTTTTGTCCATCACGCCGCCGAGGTCGGAATTGATATCTTCAGGGTATTTGATGCCGTCAATGACGAGCGCAATTTTGAAACCAGCCTGAAGGCAATCAAAGAATGCGGTAAGCACGTCCAGCTTTCCATATGCTACTCCCTCACCGAGCGCAAAATGGGAGGACCAGTATACAACCTTGATTATTATGTCAACAAAGCGCTCATCCTTCAAGATATGGGAGCTGACAGCCTGTGTATCAAGGATATGGCGGGACTGATTGCCCCCGATGATGCCTATACCCTGGTTAAAGCGCTGAAGAAAGTCCTGAAGATACCAGTACAGCTACACACCCACTATACCAGTGGCATGGCATCTATGAGCTGCCTCAAGGCTATTGAAGCTGGCGTGGATATCATTGACGCTGCCCTGGCCCCCTTCGCCCTGCGCTCATCCCACCCCGCCATTGAACCCATCGTAGTCGCTCTTCAAGGAACCCCCCGGGACACCGGGCTGAATTTAGCTCACCTGTCCAAGCTGGGACAGTATATTGAATCTATCGCCCCTAAGTATCGGGACTATCTAGATACTACCCGAATGGCAGTTATTGATACTGGTGTTTTGATGCACCAAGTTCCCGGGGGTATGACTACCAACCTGGTGGCTCAGCTACGGGAGCAAAATGCTCTGGACAGAATTGACGAGGTTTATGAAGAGCTACCGCGGGTTAGAAAAGAGCTCGGCTATCCACCTCTGGTTACCCCTACCAGCCAGATTGTGGGGGTTCAAGCCGTTAACAATGTTCTCGTCGGTAGATACAAGCTGATATCGCGCCAGGTGCAGGACTATGTTTACGGACTCTATGGTAAACCGCCGGCCCCCATTGACCCCGAGATTCAAGAGATAGTGCTCAAACACTACCCGCGAGGCAAGACCCCGATTACCTGTCGCCCTGCCGACCTGCTTGAGCCGGAATTAGACCAAGCCAAAGAGGCGGTAAAAGACTTCACTCAGGATATTGGTGATGTACTCACCGCCGCTCTCTACCCCATCACCGGGCTGCGCTTCCTGAAATGGAAGTATGGCTTGGAGACCCCGCCCCCGGAACTAAAGCCCAAGACCATGGAGGATATAAAGCGTGAAGATGAGCTCATCGCCAAGATAAAAACGGGCAAGTTGGAGGGACAATGGTGGGGGAAATAAGTTGTATTTTCTGTCAAATTGCAAGCGGTGAAGTGCCCAGTGAAATCCTTTATCAGGATGAAGAGGTGATTGCCTTCCGCGACATTAACCCTCAGTCACCGACCCACCTGATTATTATCCCCAAAAAGCACATTCCATCCCTGGCTCACCTATCTGAAGCCGAGTCGTCGCTTATCGGAGATATGGTAAACGTGGCTAATCAGCTAGCCAGAAGGGAAGGCATTTCGGCCAGCGGTTATCGTCTGGTGATAAACTGCGGGGAGCAAGGGGGGCAGTTAGTGCCTCATCTTCATATGCATCTTCTCGGTGGTAGAAATCTCCTAAATGAGCTGGGCTAACGCTGTTTCTGATATTCCAAGAAGGTAAATAAACCGGCGATGCTCTTGGCATCACAAATGCTACCCGAGGCTATAAGACTGGAAATCTGACTGACCGGCACCCGGACTAACCTGATATTCTCAGTATCCTCAGCCCGAAGTTGACTGGGAATCAGGTCAGTAGCCAGATAAAGATAAAGGTATTCCGTGCAATAGCCGGGCGTAGAGTAGAAGCCGCCCAACCTCTCCACTTTTCGGGGTAGGTAGCCGGTCTCCTCCTGTAGTTCACGGCGAACGGTAGCCACCGGATCTTCACCAGGCTCAATACCACCAGCCGGTATCTCTAATAGCTCCCTCTCCACCGGCTTACGAAATTGATTAACCAGTAAGACATTGTTATTACCATCAATAGCTACAATGGCTACACAATCACTATGCTCCACAATCTCCCGACTGGTTTCCCTGCCATCAGCCATCCGCACCGTATCAACCCGCAGCTTTACCGCTCGCCCGTCATAGATTAGCTGGCTAGATAGCGCCTCTTCCGCCAAGTTAAGCCCTCGCCTCCAGGTGATAGATAAGAGCTACTTCATCGCAATCGGGAAATTTAGGGCAACGGTAACACTCACCCCAGACCTTACGTGGTAGCTCCATTTTATCTAACTGAGAAAAGCCAAGCCTCTCAAAAAAGGCTGGCTTATAGGTTAGACAAAAAACAGTAGGCATACCAAGCTCCTTAGCCTCCTTGAGACAAGCCTCCACTAGCTGGTCGCCAAGCCCCTGTCCCTGACTCCCCTCAGCTACTGCCACTGACTTTATCTCGGCCAGGTCTGACCACATAACATGCAGTGCCGCACAGGCAATTATCCGCTCACCCTGCCTGACCACAAAGTAATCCCTGATATTTTCATATATCTCGCTTAGCGGGCGAGGCAGCATCTCATCCTTATCAGCAAAGTAGTTAATTAACTCGTGCATCTGGGTGGCATCACTTATTCTGGCTTTTTCTACTGTGTTCAACTTATTGCTTTCCTTTCAACCTTTGCTCCAGAGAACTATAGAAAGAGGTCTGGGGATGAATCCTTAAAAATCGAGTCTTATTTGAACTATGCTTTATCGTAACCATAGCCCCGCTGGACAAGGACTTATTTATGTGACCATCAATGCTCAGTGCTGCCTGGTGAGCAGCACCAACATACAGCGTAACCACTACTGTGGATGGTAATACCAGAGTATAAGCCGAACTAAGGTGGGGTAATATTGGTAGCATCAGGAACTCCTTAGCCTGGGGATGAAGGATAGGACCACCGGCGGCCAGCGAATAACCAGTACTGCCCGTGGCTGTAGCCACAATCACCCCATCACCCCTATAGGTGGTCAGCACCTCACCATCAACACTGGCTTCGATACGGACGGTTCGAGCGGCTGCTCCCCGTGCCACCACCACATCATTCAAGGCATAAAATATAGAGGAAGGCTCCTCACCTGATACTGAAAGCTCGGCCTCAAGTAGCGCCCGCTCATCAATCCAACCTTCTCCTGCCAGTAAGGCAGGCAGCTTAGCCACCGCCTCATCAGCACTAAGCTCAGTCATAAATCCCAACTTGCCTAGATTTATCCCGGTAATAGGGATGGGACGAGGCACCACGGCTTGAGCCGCCCGTAGAATTGTACCATCGCCACCGATACTGAGAATTAAATCGGTATTATTTACCTGAGCTTTTGCCTTCTCCCCCTCCCAGGCTGAGCATAGCCACACCGAAATACCCCTTGAGCCTAAAAACTTCTCTAGCTTTTCCGCCAGACTATAGGCAGCCTCAATCATCGGGTGATAGAGAATACCAATCCTCTTCATAGACCACCCCCCGATAACAATGAAAGTATTACTGCTGAGAACAAGCCAAGTGTAGCATTGGCAAGCTAGGGCGTCAAGTTAGGGGGTTAGCTATGCAGTTATCCTGGCTAATCGGTACCGGATAATAACCAAGCCAAGAAAGCCAAGGAAAAAGACGGCAGCAAAAACCCCAGCCGCCCGTATTCTCCTCTCGGTTATGGCTTCAATGCCTTTGCCGAACTTCCACAACCAGCCATAGCTAGCGAAAGGGGCAAAATAGCCCCAGGTAGTCGGCAGCTGGATGCCTTTAGCCTTCATTTGCTCTACGGGCTGAGTAACACACCAATCCCACAGTCTACCAAACGCCCCGGCTATTAAACCAGCGGGGACGACAATAGTAGCGAGAATGAAAAAGACAGCTTCATCACCTTGACCCCAAAAGCCCCAGCCAAAGCACAGAATACCTAGGGCATAAATGCCATTGTGCAACATCACACCTAGAAGAAAGGCTTGTCCCGATAGCCACAGCAGTAGTAAGAAATGCTTGGGCGAATACTTTTTCGGGATTTCAATCCTGCCAAGAGCATTTCGCATACGCGGTATAGCTACTATAACAAAGAAAGTGGCAATAATGATAATGAAAGACAATATGAAATTCAGCATTTAGCACATCCATTTATCTCACCTTCAGCCGGAGTAAGTAAATAAAAAGACTAAGCCAACACAAAGTGCAGCAATACCAATCCCCAGCAAGGCGTATAGGGTACGGCGGTGTTTATCCATTCTTACCCTTCGCTTTCCTCCGTTTATCTCCACTCTTACTATATAACGACTTACTCAGCCTTTTGATAGCCCGACCCGACCTAAATCTATTCAAATTAATAAAGCCCCGGGTTCTATTCACCGGCTATCTACCTCCAAATCCACCTTGCTGGCTTGCCTATTAAATACCAAGCCTCATTATACACCAAAGCCAAGTAAACATGCATAATAATAAGAGGTTGTTTATTAACCTCACCCCCCTTTAGATATTTATTAACCCACCCCCTTTATCCCCCTCCCTTATGAAGGGAGGGGGAATTGGTTATATAAGAGAGGCTTCGCCTCTCTTTGACTCTCCATGATATGGATATATATTATTCCTATTATTAGGGAGAAGAGATTTTAGAGAGGGGCGAAGCCCCTCTCTTACCTACACTCCCCCTTCCCTTATTAAGGGAAGGGGGTTAGGGGGATAGGTTGCTAAACAATCTCAATAGACATCCTTGCCCGCCGCTGGAAAAAGTCGCCAACTAAAAGTAGTAAACTATAGGATTTTACACCATTTTCTGTTAAAATAGCGAGGTGCTGTGAAAATAGCAAGAGTCAAACCTTGAGCGTTTATAGCCTCCCCCCAGAGCTATAGGCGCTTTATTTTGATTGGCATATACCAGCGAAAGGCTAGTAGCAGGATATATGAAGAAGTCTCACCAGGTTATAGCCGGTCTTTTAATACTCCTCACTGTAGCCCTTGGAGCCACCAGTTGTGCCAGAAAGCCCCTGATGAAGTTCGAAGACACCCGCGATATGATGGGTACCTTCGTCACCATTACCGTTTACTCGGATGAGGAAACTGCGGAAGAGGCGATAAGTGCTGCCTTTGCCCGAATGGAAGAAATAGAGAGCGTAGCCTCAATATTTGATGAACAAAGCCAGGCATTCCAACTTAACCGGGATGGGCATCTGGACGCAGCCTCCGATGACCTTTTGCTACTGCTAACTATGTCCCTAGATTACAGCCAAATGACTGACGGTTGTTTCGATATAACCATTCAACCGTTATTAGACCTGTGGGCGGGTGGCTTATGGAAGGAGAGTGAGGAGGTCCAGCAGAGCAGGATAAACCAGACGCTGGGGCTCACCGGTTGGGATAAGATAGGTATTGAGGGTAACCAGATATACTTCACGGTAGAGGGAATGAAAATCACCCTCGGTGGCATCGCCAAAGGCTACGCAGTAGATGAGGCGTTAGGAGTCCTGAGCAATTGGGGCATCAAACACGCATTGGTGAATGCCGGTGGCGACATGGGCACGTTAGGTTCCAAGCCAAACCAAGAGCCGTGGAATGTTGCCCTGGTCAACCCCGATGACACCAGCCAGTACCTCGCCGCCTTCAGTTTTTCGGATAAAGCCGTAGCCACATCGGGAAATTACGAGCGATACTTTGACCCGGAGAAGGAAGCCCATCACATAATCAACCCCAAGACGGGCCATTCAGCCCAGGAGTGCATCAGCGTCACCATAATAGCCGAAAACTGCACCCAGGCTGATGCCCTGGCTACCGGGGTTTTTGTCATGGGACCTGATAACGGCTTGGAGTTAGTTGAATCGCTGGATGATGTGGAGTGTCTCATAGTAGATGCCGACAGGATAATACATCGCTCTTCGGGATTATCTACGTATCTAAGCGAAAGGCAGTGAGATGAAAAACTTGGGCATCAGGCTCAAAAAGAAGGGCACGCCATATGGAGTGAAGGTGCCCGAGAGCAAGCTTACCGCCAAAAACCAGATTGAGCAGGCACCATTACCGGAAAAGGTAATCATCCCTCTGCACCAGAATATAGGGGCGCCGTGTGAAGCTGTGGTCAAGAGGGGAGATAAAGTACTGACCGGCCAGAAGATAGGCGATTCAGACAAGTTTGTCAACGCTCCGGTTCACGCTACAATATCCGGTGAGATATCCGGTACCACTATGATAGTAAACCCGCCAACCGCCCAGCTAGTAGAGGCTTTGGTGGTGACCTCCGATGGGGCAGACGAATGGGTAAAACTTGAACCACCCCAGAACCCTGAGGCACTTTCGGTGAAGGAGATTTTAGACAGGATAAGAGGCGCTGGTCTAGTTGGACTTGGCGGAGCCGCCTTTCCCACTCATGTTAAGCTATCACCACCTAAGGACGTCAGGATAGATACCGTCATTCTGAACGGCTGCGAGTGCGAGCCCTATATAACCTCAGACCACAGGGTAATGCTTGAATATGGGGAGAAGGTGCTCTCGGGACTAAACATCATAAAGAAGGTGCTCTCTCCCGATAATATCTATATCGCCATTGAGGATAACAAGGAAGATGCCATAGACCACATGGAGGAGCTGATAGTGGCCATGGGGCTCAAAGAGGACTTTAAGATAATTCCCCTAAAATCAAAATACCCAATGGGTGCCGAAAAAATTCTGACCCAAATGATATTGGGCAGGGAAGTCCCCATCGGTGGACTGCCACTGCACGTTGGGGTGGTCGTCCACAATGTAAGTACCGCCAAGGCAATTCACGATGCCGTCGTTGAAGGCAAACCCTTTATTGAGAGGGTGGTAACCATCACCGGTGCGGTTAAGAATCCGAAGAATCTTCTGGTCAGGTTCGGCACCCCGCTAAGGAGTCTAATAGATTACTGTGGAGGGATAAACGGCAAAGCCAACGAGGTCATCCTTGGTGGACCGATGATGGGGTTCTCCCAGTTTGACCTTGATTTCCCCGTGATTAAAGGAACCAACGGCATAATTGTAAAAGAAAGCACACCGATAAGAGAGCAGGACTGTATAAGCTGTGGCAAGTGCATAGAGGTTTGTCCCATGTATCTCATGCCTACCCTGCTGGCTAGATATGCCAAGGCAGGCAGGTACGATGAGTGCCGGGAGGCTTATATTGATGACTGCTTTGAGTGCGGGGCTTGCGCTTACGCCTGCCCGGCAAACATACCGTTAGTGCAGTACATAAAGGTAGCCAAGAGAGAACTGGCTAAGAGGGCAGTCAAGAAGTGATACCAGAGAGGAAATTCTTAGTCTCACCTGGCCCACACCTGTGGAAAGGGCTCTCCGTGAGCAAGATAATGTATCGGGTAGTGATTGCCCTTATGTTTCCCACTGGAGCGGCAATATATTTCTTTGGTTATCGCGCGCTGTCGGTGATTGGCGTGAGCGTGGCGACAGCGGTGGTAACCGAGTATGTATGCAAGAGATTAAGAGGCCGAGCCTTTGTTATGGACGGGAGCGCCGTGGTCACCGGCATTCTGCTGGGCTTAGTCCTGCCGCCGACAATACCCTTGTGGATGGTGGCAATAGGCTCTATATTCGCCATTGGTATTGTCAAGGAGGCTTTCGGTGGTCTGGGGCACAACATATTTAATCCCGCCCTGGGCGGCCGGGCTTTTATGTCCGTCAGCTTCTCGATGCCGATGACGACGTGGGTAAAGCCGATGGGCTTTACTGCTGATGCGATAACCTCTGCCACCCCCCTAAGTGAGAGTTTTGTCTGGCAGGCTGACAAACTATCACTATACCAGGCATTGTTCTTGGGCGATGTCGCCGGCTCAATAGGCGAGACTTCAGCCCTCCTTATAATAATTGGCGGCATCTTCCTTTTGGCTCGCGGTATAATAAACTGGAGAATCCCGGCAGTTTACATCGGAATGGTCGCCTTAATGGCCACCGCCTTAGGTCAGGACCCTCTATTTTACATCCTGTCCGGGGGACTCATGCTCGGCGCCTTCTTTATGGCCACCGACTATGTAACCTCGCCTCTTACCAACCGGGGGAAAATAGTATTTGCTGTGGCTCTTGGAGTATTAACCGTAATGATAAGACACTTCGGCGGTATGCCTGAGGGGGTTTGTTACTCCATCCTGTTTATGAACGCCATTACCCCCCTTATTGACCGCTTTATTAAGGTAAGGCCTTACGGCCTGGTAAAGAAGGTGGCAAGTGGCGGCTAAAAGCACTTTGAAAAATGCTTTCCCCATAATCCTGCTTACCATAGTGGTGGCAGTATGTGTCAGCCTGCTTACCTATGTTGACAGCCTTACTCGGGGCAGGATTGAAGCCCAAGAGGAAGAAAAAGTGCAGAATATGCTCTCGGCGATGTTCCCCGAAATGAGCCGATATGAGTTTAAGGATGATATATACATAATATACTCAAACAGTGATGAGGTTGGCTATGCCTTTATCGCTATAGGGAAGGGATACGGAGGCGATATTAATATCCTAGTCGGACTTGAGGATGAGACGACGATAAAAGGGATAACCATAATCCCCCCCGTTACTGAGACACCAGGGCTGGGCAGTAGAATAGCTGAGAGTTCCTTTACCGATATGTTTAGGGGGCTAAATATTGCCGATGTGGCTCTAAGGCGGGATGGCGGACAGATAGATGCCATAACCGGGTCAACGATAAGTTCCTCGGCGGTTGTTGACGCCGTTAGAACCGAAGCTATGGAAAAGGTTAAACTGCTGAAGGACAGTGAGGAAGGAGGGTAAATGGGTAAATTCGGTAAGGAGTTTGCCAAGGGACTAATTCTCTCAAACCCCGTTTTTGTCCTTGCCCTAGGTTTATGCCCGACATTGGCCATCAGCACCTCGATTGACAACGCCCTGGGTATGACCCTGGCAGTGCTCATTGTCCTTCTGGGAGCGAACATAATAATAGCCGCTATCAGGAAAATTGTCCCCAACATAATGAGGATTCCCATATTTATCGTCATAATTGCCACCCTGGTTACCGCAGTGAATCTAATATTCCACGCCTACCTTCCGGATACCTACGAATCCTTAGGCATATTTCTGCCTCTGGTAGTAGTAAACTGTATCATACTCGGCCGAGCCGAGGCTTTTGCCTCCAAGAACCCAGTATTACACTCCATTGCTGATGCCCTGGGGATTACCATTGGCTTTATGCTAGCCCTGCTTATGATATCGTTTATAAGGCAAGTGCTGGGGACCGGCAATCTAACGGTATTCGGTTTTGATTTTGGCACCCTACCTGTCCTGGGAGAATACCCTATGGCTATCTTTGTGCTACCGTACGGGGCGTTCCTGGTCATCGGGCTAATCATGGCCATATTCCGCTGGAAGGGGGTGATGAAGGGTGACTGAACTCATTGCCATATTCCTCGGTATGGTTCTCATCAACAACTTCATCCTGGTGAGGTTCCTGGGTCTCTGTCCCTTCTTCGGCGTCTCCAAGCAATTAAATAGTGCTATCAGTATGGGGATAGCCGTCACCTTCGTAATGTCTATTGCCTCACTGGCTACCTGGCTCATCTACCAGCGTATCCTTATTCCCTTTGACATTGAGTATATGTATATCGTTATCTTTATACTGGTGATAGCCACGCTGGTCCAGATTATAGAGCTGTTCATCAAGAAAACAAACCTGGGGCTTTATTTTTCCTTTGGCATATACCTACCCCTTATTACCACCAACTGCGCTGTACTCGGCATCACCCTGATAAACGTAACACAGGATTATTCACTCACTGGTAGTATAGTTGCCGCCCTCGGTGGTGGCTTAGGCTTTACCCTCGTCTTAGCCATGATGTCAGGCATACGGGAGAAGCTAGAAATGGCCAATATCCCCAAGTCAATGAAGGGGCTACCCATAGCCTTTATCATTGCTGCCCTTCTTGGCCTTGCCTTCCTTGGATTTGGAGGGATGATATAATAAATATTATAATACAAGTGGGGGGAATAAAGGGAAGATGGTTATAGGTATACTCATCGCTATCGGATTAGCTTGCGGGTTAATAATATACTTTGTCTACATCAAGGTACCACAAAAGGTAAAAGGGCTTGAAAAAACGGAGGAGCTAAACGCTATCTTACCCGGGATGAACTGTGGTGCTTGTGGCCATCCCGGCTGCTTTGCCTATGCCCAGGCGCTGGCAGCCGACCCAGACCTAATCACTAAGACACCGTGCACTGTGGTGCTGCAAGACCCCGAGAGTCTGGAGCGCCTAGAGAAGGCTCTCGGTATAACCCTAGATGCGTCAGCGATGAGCAAGAAGGCCCTCATCCATTGTAACGGGAACTCAGAGACTATATATCATTACTCCGGAGTTGAGACATGTAAGGCAGCCGCCCAACTCCTCAGTGGCTATAAGAAATGCCCCTACGCCTGCTTGGGTCTCGGTGACTGCATGGAGATATGCCCTCAGGACGCAATATTCATAGACCCAGAGAAGAATGTGGCTATTGTTGATACCGAGAAGTGTAATGGTTGTGGACTTTGCGTCGCCGAGTGCCCACTGAACCTCATTGAGCTGGTTCCAGCCGGAACCAAGATTGCCTTTCTCTGTAACTATAAGCCGTTAAGGAATATTCCGGGGAGGGAGAGGTGTGATTTTGGCTGCACCCACTGCCGAAAGTGTTTTAAGGCTTGTGAAGACGAAGCCATAGAGTGGAATAAGGAGACAGCTCTACCCGAATTTAACCAGGAGAAGTGTACTCTTTGCCTTAAATGTATTGAGGCGTGTGAACCGAATACCTTAGCTGATTTCACCAAGGTAAAAAAAGAGGCAGAACTGGTTGCGGCATAATGACTTCCCCATCAAGGTTACAATCAACTTTTGATAATTTATCTGGTATAATATATTCAGATGACAATCCAAGCTGTAGTAAGCTGTAATACATAAAAGATACCTTAATAAGAATGCGAGTTATCGCAGGTAAAGCAAAAGGACACCGACTCAAAGTACCCAAGGGGACTACTACTCGTCCGGCGACAGATTTAGTCCGAGGCGCGATTTTTTCTATTCTGGAAACCACTACCAGCAACTGGACACGGGTGCTGGATTTATTCGCTGGTAGCGGAGCCTTAGGCATTGAGGCGTTAAGTCGAGGCGCAGACTGGGTTGACTTTGTTGAGCATGAGCCGCGATGTTGTGATATAATTAGGCAAAACCTAGAAAAAACAAGGCTCACCGCCCAGGCTCATATTTATTGCTGCGGTGTAGCCAAAGCACTTTCCTTTCTTGATAAGGAGTATAGCATAATACTGATGGACCCGCCCTATTCTAACCCCTCTATAGGCAACCTGGTGGCGCAACTGGCAACCTCCAAATTGGTTGGGACAAACTCAATTGTAGTGGTAACCCATTCCCCCCACCATCCCTTAGATTCAACCTATGCTACATTAAATCTCATTAAAGAGCGCCGCCACGGGGATAGTTGCATTGCAGTATACCAAAAGGAGGGCACGCCTTGACCATTGCTATCTACCCAGGCAGTTTCGACCCCATAACTAACGGGCACCTTGATATTATTACCCGAGCCACTAAGCTCTTTGAAAAGCTAATTATTGGGGTCTATGATACCCCGGACAAAGACCTTCTCTTCACCGCTAACGAGAGAGCCGAACTGGTAAAGCAAGCCACAGCCACCCTGCCCAATGTTGAGGTAAGAGTTTTTACCGGGCTGACTGTTGACCTGGCTAAGAAGGTAAAGGCACAAGTTATAGTGCGCGGGCTGAGAATGAGTGCCGACTTTGAGAGGGAATTCGATTTGGCAATGATGAACAAAAAGTTGTCTCCTGAGATAGAACTGGTTTGTCTAATGTCAGACCTGAAATATCAATTCCTTAGCTCCAGCCTGCTCAAGGAAGCAGCCAGCTTGGGCGCTATCGTTGATGACCTTGTCCCTAAACACGTGGCTGCAGCTCTAAGAAAGAAGGTTCAAAGCAAAATGTAGACATTGTTGACCAACACGGAGCATCACACCAAAACAAACTAATTCCTTAAGGAGTAAAGTGAGGAGGGATATATGGCATACAAGATTACGGATGAGTGTATTAGTTGCGGAGCCTGTGAACCGGAATGCCCCAATGAGGCAATTAGCGAGGGGGAGACAATCTATGTGATTGACCCAGATAAGTGCACCGAGTGTGTTGGTAGCCATGAATCATCCCAGTGCGCTGAAGTCTGCCCCATAGACAACTGCTGCATACCCGACCCTGAGCATCCCGAGGCTAAAGAGCAGCTTCTGGAGAAATGGCGTAAGTCGCACCCGGGTGAGGAGCCTGCCCCAGGGACCTACTAGAACTAAAACCAATTATTGAAAGAAGGCACGTATTGCCCCAAACTCCTTGGGCAGCAGAGCCAGCACCCTGGGAAACTGGTCTAATAGTATAGGCGCTATGGTTGATTGAGCAATAGCTCCCGTCATACCGAGAAATTTGACCCACATCGCTAAAAAGGCACCACAGAACATAGCTCCTACGACAAAACCTAAAATACCGCCACCAAGACGATTGACCCAACCCAGCATTATCGCCGACGCCGCCCACTTGAGTAAGCGGGCAAGCACAGTAGCAATTACCATCACGCCAATAAATATAATGGCAAAGGCAGCCACCTTAGCCAAGCTAGCCCGAGAAATGAATGATAGATGCTCAGCAAAGGGAGCATAGTAACGCCCAGCCAGGACTATACCCACGATTAAGCCAGCCAGGGTTAATGCTATCTTTATAACCCCCTTCTTCAGCCCAATGAAGGTAGTAACACCTATAGCTACCATTATAACTATATCAAGCCAACTCATAGCGATTGTTTAACTACCTCACCCCCTTAATCCCCCTCTCCTTCAAAGGAGAGGGGGAAGTATTGGTTTTGAAGGGGCTTTGCCCCTTCAATCTACCCTATTTGGGTCATCCATAGTGGAGAGCATCAATGGGATTTAGTCTGGCTGCCCTCAGTGCCGGGTATATCCCAGAGACAAGACCAATAAAAATCGAGACCGATATAGCCAAAATTACAATATCTGGCGATACCACAGACGGTATCGCCTGCCCGCCGATATCTATTCGAGAAATAAGGCGTGACATAATCCAGCCACCAGCTATACCTATGCCACCCCCAGTTAGGCTAAGCATCGCCGCTTCCATCAGGAACTGGCCTAAAATGTCCCGTCGCTTAGCTCCTACCGCCTTACGAATGCCTATCTCTCTAGTGCGCTCGGTTACCGAAACCAGCATAATATTCATAATACCTATACCAGCCACGAGTAGGGAAATACCGGCAATAGCCCCCAGAAATATGGTAAATACCCCGGTTACCTGCTGGAGCATGCCAACTATCTGCTCCTGGCTGATGACGGCAAAATCATCCTCCTCCCCCGGGGCTAACCGATGGCGCTGCCTTAAAACCTCCTCAATATCGTAAATCGTTCCATCTATCGTCTCGGCACTGGCTACCTGAACCACAATTGTCTGAACAGCATCTTCGCCCCCAGCCGTGCGCTGGGTAAATAGCCGGGTCTGAAAGGTAGTTATTGGCACCACAACCAGCTCGTCCTGGCTAACTCCCATAAACGCCCCACCCTTAGCCTCCAGAACCCCGATAACAGTAAACCGACGCTCCTTTATCTTAACCTTCTGCCCTAAAGGGTCGTCCGAACCAAACAGGTCTTCAGCCACTTTATCCCCCAGCACCGCCACCGAATCCCTATGGGACACATTCCTCCCGGAAATAAATTGACCTGAGGCTAGAGAATAATTTAACGCACCCTGATATTCAGGAGTAGCGCCAGTTATTGATGTAACGGCACTTTCGTTACCAGCTATCACTTCAGCATAGTTAGTGCTCATCGGGGCTACGGCTACTGCCGAAGGAACATAAGCCGGATTAGCCAGAGCCTCGGCATCATCCAAACTAAGAGTAGGAGCACCCCCACCTAGCCCAGCTACCCCCGCCCCCGGCGAACTAGGGATAACATAGATAGCATTGGTGCCTAGCTCTTCAAAGGTAGAGGTAATCATAGCTTCGGCGCCCCTACCCACCGACATAAGTCCTATTACCGCCCCCACCCCGATTACCATACCCAGCATGGTTAATGAGGAACGCAGTTTATTGGCCAACAGTGACCTTAGGGCAGTAGCCAAAAAGTCTATAAACCTCACTGGCTGACAATCTCCCCGTCATGAAGGCGAATGATACGCTGGGCTTGAGAGGCTATATCTGCCTCATGGGTAACCATGACTACAGTTATGCCCTCTTGATTAAGCTGTCGAAACATAGATATAATCTCAGTAGTGGTTCTACTATCAAGATTGCCAGTAGGCTCATCAGCTAGAATGAGGGCTGGATTATTGACCAGTGCCCGGGCTATAGCCACCCGCTGCTGCTCACCACCTGATAACTCGGTGGGTTTATGCTTAGCCCTTGCCCCCAACCCTACCCTCTCCAGTGCTTCCATAGCCCCCTTGTGCCGGTGACCACTACCGCCATAGATAAGGGGAAGCTCTACATTGGATAAGGCAGTGGCACGGGATAAAAGGTTATACTCCTGAAAGACAAAACCAAACTTCCTACTTCTCATCCCAGCCAGCTGGTTATCATTAAGCTGACTAACGTCAGCCCCGTCGAAGATATATCTACCCGAAGTAGGTCTATCCAAGCAGCCTATTATATTTAGCAGGGTTGATTTACCTGAGCCCGAGGCACCGATAATAGCCACCATCTCTCCCTTAGTGATAGACAGAGTTATCCCCCTGAGGGCATTGACTTCTACCTTACCCATGCGGTAAACCTTGGTAATGTCTTCCAGCTCAATCATGCCTTTAACCTAAATAGTCAATAATCTTAGTGCTTCTTAACGAAAAATAAACCCCCCTCCACCCGACGGTTCTGGCTCGGCTTGTATTTCTATAGCCACTATTTCTCCCTCATCAAGCCCATCTATAATCTCAGTCTGAAAACCGTCGCTTATACCGATAACTACCGACCTCGCTTCAATCTGTTCATCAACCATAACCCAAACTATCGAATTGCCCTGCCTATCCTGCTTAATAGCCCGGTCGGGCACCAGCAAAACACCACCTCGCTCATTAGTTATAATATCAGCCGTAGCACTCATACCAACTCTAAGTCCAGAACCCTCAGGAACATCAAAGCCAATTTTAACATTATATAGCACCACACCAGCCTCTACTGTCGGCAGAGGAGAAATGGAGATAACCTTGCCCTCAAGCTGGACATCGGGCAAGGCATCTACCTCTATAATGGTTCTCTGGTTCAACTTTACATCTGGAATATCTATCTCATCTAGGTCCACACCTAACTCCATACTGGTAGGGTCAATTAAGCGAACAATCGTTACCTGTGACATACCCGACTCTGGGATAATGTCCCCTTCCTCAACATCAACGCTGGTCACTACTCCATCAAAGGGAGCGGTGATATTTTCTATCTCTAGCTTACTTTCGGCTTCCTCCAGAGCCTGCTCAGCGGCATCTACCTCCATTTCCAGTATTTCTATCTCATCCTCATCAGGGGCAGATAACATTGCCTCCAATCTATCCTCGGCTTCATCCAGACTCGCCTCGGCACGATATAGTTCCGTTTGCCATTGTTGAACCTCCTGCGCACTACCATGCTGTAGAGCATATGCCAGCCTGTATCCAACAAAATCTAGGTAATCCTCGGCATCATCTACAGCATCCTCGGTATTCTCAATCTCGTCCTCAGTATATGGATGCTTAGCTTTATCCAGGTTGTATTCCGCTCTGTGTAAAGCTATTTCGGCTTTAAGTAAGGCTAACTCCAGAGCCTCAGTATCAAGCGGGACTAACTCAGCTAAGACCTCACCCTGGCTGACCTCATCACCTTCGTCAACATATATCTTATTTACCTCACCGCCGCCGTCAAAGGCTAACTTCGCTTCATTAGCAACACCTATACTACCGCTGCCGCTAACGCTAATGATTAAATCGCCCCGTACCACCTCAAACAGTTGGCTGGTACCCTCTTCTTCATCACCCCCACCCCTAAATGGCACACAAGCCACAGCACCAGCTAAAATCAGGCACAACAATAAGACAGCTACAATTCGCCAGCTTTTCACCTAACTAATCCCCCTTCTCTCCCGTGGCTGCTTTCGACTTATAATCCTTCACTAGCTTCTCGAAGTGGGCCAGCCGTTCACTCATCCTGCCTAACATGTGTTCCATAATATCAGCGGGGAGTAATACTAACATTCTGCTTTGGGGACCGGTAAACAATAGGAGTGTAGTTCCGGTATCTATGCCTAACTCTTTGCGAACATTGACCGGTATGACCATTTGTCCTTTAGGCCCAACCGTAGCTGAGCCAAAGCATTTAGGCTCGCCCCAGACATTCTTAATTCTCATGATACCCTCCTTAGCCCAAATAGTAGTAAATCTCTGACTATTCCTAATTATATTACTTTTAAGAAAAATTGCAAATAACCAGGAAATAAATCTACTATGGGGGTGGGAGGGGATAATTGAGGGCTACTACTCCCCCAACCTTTTGGCTTTATTATAGGCAGCAATAACCGCCTGCTTAACTAGCTCGGTGAACTTCCCCTTCTCCAGTTGGGCTAAAGCCTCAGCGGTGGTGCCACCGGGGGAGGTAACCATTCTACGTAGCGCCAGAGGCTCTTTGCCCGACTTCTGAAGAAAGTGCCCCGAGCCCAGCAATGTCTGCACTACCAGCTCCTGCGCCATATCACGAGGCAGCCCAATATGCCTCGCCGCCTCAATCAGTGCCTCGGCAAAAAGGAAAATGTAAGCCGGACCACTACCACTTACTGCCGTTGCCATATCAATATACTTCTCATCATCAACATAAATCTCTCTGCCCATAGCCCCCAGAATAGAGCCTGCCCACCCCTTTTGCTGCTCGGTTACCCCAGCAGTAGCCGTCCACACACTTATGCCCTGACCAATCTGGGCTGGGGTATTAGGCATCGCCCGAACTACACAATGGTGGTCTAGTCCCCGGCACAGGGTATCAACCCTTGCCCCGGCAACTATAGACAACACCAGTTGCGCCGACTTAAGCTGACCATTAAGCTCAGCCGTTACCTCAGCTAGATTCTGAGGTTTAATCGCCAGAACCACTACATCGCCCCTTTTTACCGCCTGACGATTATCACTCATCACGGTAACGCCGTATTTCTGCTCAAGATGCTGACGACGAGACTGACTAATATCACTAACCGAGATAGCCTGGGGCTGGCTCAGCCTCTTGCCCAAAACAGCCGATAACATTGCCTCCCCCATATTCCCACCACCAATAAAAGTAATTTTCATTTTGCCTCACCTTCAACGGACGACAAGGTTTACCAGTCTCCCCGGGACATATATCGTCTTAACTAACTCCTTACCTTCAGTATGGGCCTTGACCCGCTGGCTTTCCAGTGCCAGCTTTTTGGCTTCAGCCTCAGTGATAGACACCGGAACCGCTAGTCGGTCACGGAGCTTGCCGTTGACCTGAATGACCAGGGTAATCTCCTCGTCCTTAGCCAGCTCCTCATCCCACTTTGGCCAGCTTTGATTATGAATGCTATAGTCGTGCCCTGTCCTCTGCCACAACTCCTCAGCCAGATGAGGGACGGTTGGGGCTACAAGCAAGAGCAGGCTATCTATAGACTCCTTCCAAGCTGAATCAGTAACAACCCCCGTTTCTCTTACCTTAGCCAGGTAGTTGGTGAACTCCATAAGGGCGGCTATCATAGTATTAAATCGCAGCTTTTCCAGGTCATTAGTTACCTTCCTGATAGTCTGGTGGGTATCACGTAGTAACGCCCGCTCTAATTTCTGTCTGACGTCGTTATCTACTGTCTTATCTGGGTTATATGGCTCTAGTACCAAGTTCCACACCCGGTTAAGCCAGCGGCTTATGCCACTGATGCCGCTATCATCCCACTCCCCACCCTGCTCCCAGGGGGCGACAAACATAAGGTAGGCACGTACGGCATCAGCCCCCAACTCAGAAACATACTCATCGGGGGTAATCACATTGCCCCGCGACTTACTCATCTTCTGGCGCTCAACAATAATAACCCCCTGATTAAACAGGCGGCTGAACGGCTCGCCAAAGTCAACCAGCCCCATATCCCGAAGTGCCTTAATAAAGAAGCGAGCATAGAACAGATGCATAACCGCATGCTCAGCCCCACCGGTATACAGGTCTACCGGTAGCCAGTACCTCAACTCATCATTAGCAAAAGGAGCCGTATCACAATGGGGGCTGGCGTAACGCAGAAAATACCACGAGGAGCACATAAAGGTATCCATAGTATCGGTTTCCCGTTTAGCCGGGGATGAACACTGCGGGCAGGTCGTATTAACAAACTGCTCACAGTACTTCAACGGGGATTCACCGGTAGGCTTAAACTCAGCATTCTCAGGCAATAATACCGGTAAGTCCGATTCGGGGACAGGGACAAGACCACAGTTAGGGCAATAAATTATCGGTATTGGTGCTCCCCAGTAGCGCTGGCGGGAAATAAGCCAGTCGCGAAGCCGATAGCTTACCGCCCGCTTCCCCCAGCCTCTCTCCTGTAGAAAATCAGCAACCGCTTCCATACCCCGCTGGCTGGGGAGTCGGTTAAACTGCCCTGAGTTCACCATAGTGCCTGGTTCAGTATATGCCGCCGCCAACTCCCCCCCCTGCCACCCCAGCGGAGCTATTACCACCTTTATCGGCAAGTCATACCTCTTGGCAAAAGCAAAATCACGCTCATCATGAGCCGGCACTCCCATTACCGCCCCGGTACCATAGCTCATCAACACATAGTCAGCAATCCAGATAGGTACCGATTCACCACTGAGCCTGTTTACGGCATAAGCCCCGATAAACACCCCGTCCTTTTCCTTCTCTATTGATTGCCGCTCAATCTCACTCCGCTGTCGTGCCCGAGCAATATAGTCCTTAACCTCAGCCCTTTTCTCGGGCGAGGTTAGCTTAGCCACCAGTGGGTGCTCAGGAGCCAGGACCATAAAGGTAACCCCGAAGGTAGTATCAGGGCGGGTGGTAAATACCCGAATCTCCTTCTCCTGCACCCCGGGATGGTCAAGGGCAAAGGAAATCTCAGTGCCTACACTCTTACCCACCCAGTTCCTCTGCATTATCTTTATCCGCTCCGGCCAGTCAATGCCATCGTGTTGCATAAGCTCATCGGCATATTTGGTAATATGGAAGAACCACTGCTCCAGGTCTCGCCTGATAACCGCCGCCCCACACCGTTCACAGAAGCCCCCAGCCAGCACCTGTTCATTAGCCAGTACCGTCTGACAGCGAGGGCACCAGTTAACCGGGGCTTTGCCCCGATAGGCTAGACCAGCCTGATACAGCTTCAAAAAGAACCACTGTGTCCACTTATAATACTCAGGCTGGCAGGTAATCACTTCACGGTTCCAGTCATAGATAGCACCAATGCTTTTGAGTTGACGGCGCATATTGTCTATGTTTTGCATCGTCCAGGTGAAAGGGTGGATACCATGACTGATAGCTGCATTCTCGGCGGGTAGCCCAAAGGCATCAAACCCCATAGGGTGAAGCACGTTATAGCCCTGCAGCCGCTTAAATCGGGCATAAACATCAGACGGAGCCATCGCATACCAGTGCCCGATATGAAGGTCGCCAGAGGTATAAGGGAACATAGTTAACGCATACCACTTGGGCCTGGTATTGTCCTCAGTAACCTCATATAGCCTGTCCTCAGCCCATCTCTGCTGCCACTTCTCTTCTACTTCCTGCGGGTTATATTTAACTACCATTTACCCTCGCCTAAATAAAAGCCCTCCGCCCAAAAGGACGACAGGAAAGGCTCTCACAGGCATATTGTAGCAATAAAGCGTAAACTGCGCAATGTAAGGACAGTAGACTGTGGGGCAATAAACGAACGGAAAACTGTGCCGAGGTTCAAATCGTGCTCGGAAAGTAGTTGGTGGCTCTAGCCAGACCCAGCAAGCATTCCCTCTAATTCTTCCACATCTACACTACGAGCCAGTGCCTGTTCTCGGCTTATAATCCCGTTGCGGTAGAGGGCAAGCAGTGCCTGGTCCAAGGTTTGCATGCCGTATTGAGACCCCGTCTGGATAGCGTTCACCAGCTGGTAAGTCTTTCCCTCCCTGATAAGGTTCCTAACGGCGGTAGTGGCCAGCATTACCTCTACCGCAGCCACGCGCCCCGAGCCATTGCTCCTAGGCACCAGAACCTGGTAGAGCACCCCTGCCAGGGTGGTAGAGAGCTGGATGCGAACCTGGTGCTGATGGTGAGGGGGGAAGACATCAATAAATCGGTCAATGGCCTGGGCAGCGCTGGGAGTATGGAGGGTAGTAAGAACCAGGTGACCGGTTTCAGCCGCCGTCAACGCCGCCGCCATCGTCTCCAGGTCTCGCATCTCTCCTACCAGTATCACATTAGGGTCCTGTCGGAGGACGTGCTTCAGGGCATTGGCAAAAGACATGGTATCATCACCAAGCTCTCGTTGAGAAAATATACACTTCCCGTCTTGATGGACAAACTCTATGGGGTCCTCAATGGTAATGACCTTACGCTTCTCTTGGTGGTTAAGATAGTTCATCATCGCCGCCAGGGTAGTCGATTTGCCACACCCGGCTGGGCCGGTGACCACAACTAGGCCTCTGGGTTTCAGGACTAGGCTCTTACACACCTCGGGTAGCCCCAACTCGTCTAGGTTAGGGAGCTGCGTTTTAATCGGGCGGCAGGCAAGACTAATGGTGCGTCCTTGAAGGTAGGCGTTAACCCGGAATCGACTAATACCGTTAGCCTGATAGGCGAAATCTAACTCCAGCTCCTCAGCAAAGGAGATTCTCTCGGCATCAGTAGTGGCTTCCTCAAAGACCCGCTCCATATCCTCCGACGTCATCCCGGGCAGCTGCTGTTGAGGGACAAGCTCGCCATCAATACGGAGAACGGGGACTCCTCCTGCCTTAAGATGCAGGTCTGAGGCACCCTTAGCCACCGTCAGACGAAGCAGGTCATCGATGTGCATCTTTTTACCTCCTCAAATATAATCTCAGGATTTCTTCACGTAGAACATGGTTGTTATTCCAGCCGCCCAAAATGGAGCCGGCGGACTAGAGCCCACCCCTACCCAGTGATAACAATAATGAAGGATATCACCGTAATCTCAGTCTCTATAGTCCCGGTCTCGGTAATCTCAATTTCAGTAATCTTAGTCTCATCGATTTCAGCAATACGAACTTCAGATAACCCTCCTTGTTCCTCTAAAGCCATTACGTAGTTGATGACGGTGAAGACATTATCAGCCTCACCCTCCACAGTGATTTGGTCGGTGCTCATCTCTACAACGGTGAAATAGGCTTCGGGGGGAATGGCATGGGTAACTAAATCCAGATTAATGGCGAAGTCGCCCCCCTTACTCAGAATGTATTGATGCTCCTGCCTTAGGGCAGCCACATCGCCGACTATTTCATTGAGGGTATCTCCAATTTGCTCGGCCTCATTAGAAGCCAGACGTACTTGATGTAGTTCCTGGCTAACCTGAGCTAACTCAGTTTGCAAACGTATAGTTTCAACCTCAGCCTCAGTCTTGAGCCGGTACATGGGAAATAGAAAACCGCTAGCGATGGCTATAGCCAGAGATAAGGCTATGAATTGCCACGATACCCGGAAGACTCTAGGCTTATAGGTAACAGGCAGTATGTTGAGATTTATATCACGGAAACGGGTAGCTCCCTTCTGTGGCACCTTTTTGAGAGCCAGCCCCGTATTAGTGGCATATAAAGCAATAGGTAAGTCAGGCGGGAATTTTAATGAGGGGACTAAGAGCTCAACTGGATATCCTGTCTCGGCTTGGATAAGCTGGCTGGTGTTAGCATCAGCTGGCAGCTCTCCGGTTAGCAACAAGGGTGTAGTTGGACTAAGGGGATTTTCCGGGTGGCTACTGTTGTAAAACTCCACCGTTTTTGATAACTCATCGGTTAGTCGCCGAACGTTGTCCTCTACACTGGCTCCTTCCCCTCTTGGAGTTATGGTATGCATAATAGTGGGAATACCATCAGCGACTAGAACAATATCGAAGCAACCAGGCTCCAAAGCTACTATTAAGGCATCCTCCCGACTAGCTGCTCTAGCCAACGCCAGCGGCTTTAGCTCAATGAGGTAAGACTTCACCCCGGCTTCGGCTAATGTCTGAACCACGGCATCGATAAGATTTCGCGGCACACCCAAAACAAAGAAATCCAGCTCGTCATCTTCCCCGCCGATAGCCTGCCAGGAAAGGTACAACTCCTCCAGAGGTAACGGCATTTCTTTTTTGGCTGCCCGCCGGATAGCCTCCCCGAGAAGGGCCGACTTCATCCGCGGTAAGCTCAGAACACGGTAAGTAAAGGACAAGCCGGTCACACTGGTGATGACCTGTTTTTTAGGAACTTTCGTCGATTTAAACAGGTCCTTAATGGCTGCCCCTACCGCTTTCGGCTGCAAAATGAGACCGTCTCTGACCAGCCCCGGTGCCAGAGGCATACTGCCCCACTTCTTTACTTGCCCTCCCCTTACCGAGAGGACTCTTATACTGGTGGCACTGATATTTAGCGTGACATACATTTTTTAGATAAGCTCCTTAATCAGAAGTCAGAGATTGGGTATAGATAGCTATGTCCAGGCTAGCCATGACAGGTATAATCTCCTCGGCAACACTTTCGTCTTCAACACTTTCTTCCTCAGACTGCTGGCTGAGTCTGGTGACACTGATATTCTCCACGATAAGGGTGTCAAACTCCCCGTTTTCCAATTTACTAACGAAAATGATGAATTGGGAGAAACTCCCCTCAACTGCCACGTTTAACCGAAAAACATAATAGCTATGTTCCCCGATGTTCTCTACTGACCACGGGTCAGTTACCAAGGGGATAGCCTTAACCTCACATTCATCAGCCAATCTGAGAATAGTATCAATAACCCGGGTGGTGTTTACCTGGCTGGGGAATACACTTTGCTCAACAGCCAGATTAGCCTGAGCCGCCTCTAATCGCTGCTCAAGATTCTGGGTAGGCTCTGGTATTTCGCTAAGGGCCTGGGTAACCTCAGTGATTTGGGAAGTCAGCACCGCCTGCTCCTGGCGCTGGTTCGTATAGTCTATCCCAAAGAGGTAATAGACCACTGCCAAGATAATAATTAAGATTGTGATGGGTAGCTTGCTCTTCACCAAATCTCTCCTCCGATTATACTCAGCATGTTAAGACTACTGACGACTTATTTCCCAGGTCTGGATATCCGTGCCGCCCGCACCCGCGGGCATCTCCGGGCATTCTGGGGGTGGGGGATAATCTCCGGTGTAGCCCTCATAGACATCGCCCGTGATTTGAGCATTGTTCCCCAGCTTAAGCTCACCGGTGATGCTCCCGGTAATATAGATATCGCCTTCAATTCTAGCGTTGTTCCCCAGTGTGATATCTTCAATATCGCCAGTGATATAGATATTGCCTTCGATTTTAGCGTTGTTCCCCAGTGTGATATTTTCAGTATCGCCGACGATATGGACATCGCTTTTAATTTTGGCATTGTTCCCCAGCTCAATATTACCGCTGGTATAGACCATGCCATAGATGAGGGCATTTTCCTTAAGCTCGATATCACCCCAGGCACAGACATCGCCTCTGATTTTTGAGTTATTGCTAAGGGTGAGATTCCCGCCGACAGAGACATTGCCTCCGATTTCAGAGTTATTATTCAGATTAATATTACCATCGGCGATGACGTCACCGGTGATTTCAGCATTGTTGTTAAGCGTAATATCCCCGGTGGCATAGGCACTACCATTGATGGTGGCATTGCTGTCAAGCGTGATATTACCATCAGCGAGGACATCACCGTCGAATTCCTCATTGTTCCCCAGCCCAATATCACCATCAAAGAACCCCACAGCTATCGACACATAGGCTTCAATGGTAGTGCTGCTGCCGTCATCACTGGTAGCTACGGAGGTAATCTTATAAATCTGCTCACCCTGGTTGTCTATAGTAACACTCACCGACTGGCTATTTAGCATAAATTGTGGCAACTCCAGCTCCTCGCCCTCCGGTACTTCTGATTCCCCGCTTTGTAGATGCCAGATGGCATATTCAACCCCAGCATCGGCGGAGTATTGCTCACTTGTCGACTGCTGGTAGATTCGAGAGCCAATAAGGCTGCTACCGGCATGGCTGAGGAAAGGGGCGATGGTCAGCATGCCTATAGCTAGAGCCACTAAGGCTAGAGGAAACGCTTGACCTTTCTGGCTATTCATAATTCCTCCTCGGTGGGTCGGAGACAAACCTTATATTGTCTCGTTCCCCACTCACTCACATCCCATCTCCCCACGGGAGACGAGGTTATAGTTATGGTGATAATGCGGTCTTCAATGGCGAAAGAAATATCACTGATGTTTCGGGCTAGTATCATCTGAGACTCACCGGCGGTGCGGTGAAGCTCATTGTCAACCACAGCATAGGTGATTGAAGAGTCGTCGGGTAGAGTCAGTACCAGCTCACCACCGCCACTGGCGGTACTCGCCATCTGCCCATCACGGCTGAACCAGTGAGCTACGTTTTGAAGCTCATGCATGGCTATAATCCTCTGGTGGCTATAGTCAGTAATGGTGACAATTTGATAAATAGCCGTACCCAGAAAACTGACGATAAGCCCGGTAATAGCCACGGTTATGAGTAGTTCGGGTAATGTAAACCCTTTTTGCCCCTTCATCATCGGTTCACCTTGTAGTCCTCAACGGTCAGTATAGCCTCCCCGTCTCGGGAGATGGTTACCGTTATTCTCTGGATGTCAGTATCGGCATCAGGGATGGAGCCAGCCTCAACGCCGATGGAATAACCTTCAGGCGTATCCACGGTGGGGTAGGTAGTGGCTACCGGGTCATAGGGATAGTTTTTGACATATTCCAGTTGAGTCTGTGCCAAGCTCTGTGCCACAAGTCCCTGATTACCCTCACGTACTGTAATTGACCCTGTTGATAAGCCGAGCACTAAAGCAACAACGGCAACCCCCAAGATGGCAACCGCAACTAAAGTCTCGACCAAGCCAAATCCTCTTTCGTCCCCAACCAGACAGGCTTTTGCCCTTGACAGCCATTTATTTATACTCATTCCCATTGTCTAACACTCACCATGCCAGTCACTACATAGACCCCAGTATGGAATACAGCGGCGTTATTATGGAGAGGGCGATGAAGGCAACTATTAGCCCCACGCCTATTGTCAACGCCGGACCTATCATTGATATCAGCGCGTTGACCCTCTGGTCAACCCTCTGTTCATAATAGTCACCAAGGGTGGCAAGAGCAGAGTCTAGGTTACCCGTTTTCTCGCCTACCGATATCATCTCCACCATAAGTCGGGGGAATAGGTCAATGGCAGCCATCGGCTGAGACAGACCTTGCCCCTGGACCAGCTTCTCTCTGACCTCCCCCAATACCTGGCGGATAATCCTGTTGCCCACGGTTTGAATGACGATACTCATTGTCTGCGGCAACAGAAGCCCGGCTTTGAGCAGCATTGACGTTGTTCGACAGAAGTGGCCCACATTACGCTGTATATTGATAGGACCAATCAACGGAAGCTTTAACCATAACCTGTCCATGGTCACTTTTCCCGCCGGTAGCCTCATGTAGCCAATAATTGAGACGGCGACAATAGCTACTCCCCCCAGAAGGTAGAACTTATAGTTGATAAGGAAATTGGAAATAGCAATAAGTAACCTTGTCATCCACGGTAACTCAGTACCAAGTGCGGTAAATAGTCCCACCAGTGGCGGCAGGGCTACAGTAATGAGAAGGACAAACACCCCGATGGCCATAAATAACACCACCAGAGGATATGTCAGGGCACTTCTTATCCCTTTTCTGGTTGCCGCTTGTTTCTCCATGTAGCCCGCCATTTGCCTCAGGCCGACTTCAAGGTTTCCTGCCTGTTCACTGGCTTTCACCACCTGGCAGTAGGTATAGGAGAATGCCTGTGGGTACTTACTCAGCGCTTGAGAAAGGGAGCTACCCCCACGAAGCTCATTGACCAGTCCGGCGATGACTTTGCTGAAGGCAGGCCTAAACGACTGCTCCTCGAGCAGTTGCAGAGCGGTGAGGATGGTAATGCCAGACTCAATCAGGGTAGCTAGCTGGCGCGAGAAGTCAATCACATCCTGAGTCTTGACCCTAAACAGGGTTGGTAGCAACCGTTCCAAGCTGAAGCCTGGACGCGTTTGTTTCAGGCTGAGGACACGCTGATACCCTGCCCGGTACAAGGCTTCCTCAGCCGTATTTTCCGAAGCAGCATCAATTGTACCTTGCACCACCCTTTTATCAAGGGTGTAGGCTTTAAACTGATATGCCATAATTCCCTCCAGTATGGTTGGAACACCGACTGTTAGCCGATAGAAAATACACTACGTAGCACCTCACTCACTGAGGTAATGCCCTCTTTTACTTTCAGCATCCCGTCACGCTTCATTGTTACCATTCCTTCCTTGAGTGCCTCGGCTCTAATATCACCGGCACTGGTATTACTAAGTAACATCCGTCTAATTTCCTCACTCATAACCAGGAGCTCAAAAAGACCGGCTCGTCCCCGGTAGCCGGTATTGGCGCAAAGATTACACCCTGCCCCACTATAAAAGGTGGCTGGCTGCTCTTTCATTTCCTCTTCGTAGGCTATTTGCTCTTCTATTGAGGGTTGGGATGGAGCCCGGCAGTGAGTACAGATACGGCGAACCATGCGTTGGGCCACAATGCCAACCAGTGTCGAGGAGATAAGATATGGCTCGGCACCCAGGTCTCTCAGTCGAAAAAGCACGCTAACGGCATCGTTGGCATGGATTGAAGACAGTACCAAGTGTCCGGTGAGAGCAGCTTGAACTGCTGTCAATGCCGTGTCTTTGTCCCGTATCTCACCTACCAGAATAACGTCAGGGTCATGCCGCAAAATAGCCCGCAGACCACTGGCAAAGGTAATCCCAGCCTTAGGGTTAACCTGGGTTTGGTTGATGCCCATAAAACGGTACTCAATAGGGTCCTCAACTGTCAGGATATTACGCTCATTGGCATCAAGCTGGTTAATCGATGCATAGAGGGTAGTTGTTTTACCCGAGCCAGTGGGGCCACCCACCAGTATCATGCCGAAGGGGCTGTTCAACATCGCCCGGTACTTCTGGAGAGCATCAGCTAAGAAACCTAGCTCAGGCAGAGTAAAGAGAGAGAGCGACTTATCCAGAATCCGTAATGTTACCCTCTCCCCACAGGCTGTTTCCATGGTGGCAGCACGAATATCAATATCCCTATCCTCTACCTCAATTGAGAATTGGCCATCCTGGGGACGTCTTTTCTCGGCAATATTCATCCCAGCCAGGATTTTAACCCTGGACACCAGCGGTGCGCAGCCAGTCAGCGGCAAGGAGAACATATCATGCAGAATGCCATCTATGCGGTAGCGAATGCGCAGCCTATCTTCCTGCGGTTCAAGGTGGACATCCGAGGCTCTATCCCGTACTGCTTGGGCGATAAGTAAGTCCAGACTTTGAGCCACAGGTGTCCTGGCAATCAGCTCTGAGGTAACCTCAGCCCCTTCTTCAACGGGTGGGGCAAACTGGCTTACTTGTTTGTCTATTTCACCGCTAGACCTGTAGCTGAGGTTAATCGCTTGCTCAATGTCAGAAGGAATGCCGAGCGCGACCTCAACCCTCATCCTTGACTGAGCCTTAATGTCCTCAATGGTATGGATGTCCTCCGGGTCAGCCATAACTACTATTAGCGAATCACCGACTACGTCCAGTGGAATAAGGGTGTGTTTTCTGGCCATATCTTCAGGGATTAACCGCAATGCCTCAGGTTGAACCTGGTGCCTTTTCAGGTCGATTAGAGGCACATTTAGCTGGACGCTGAGTACCGCCGCCAATTCCTCAGCTTTGACTAGCCCCTGTTTTACCAAGACCTCACTGAGTTTACCCCCCTGCTTCCGCTGTAGCTCCAGGGCTTTGTCTAATTGTTCGACAGTAATGAGGTTCTCCTCAATCAGCATCTCGCCCAGGCTTTTTCTAGTTGCTCTATCAGTAAATATCTCCCCTCTATCTCTGTCCATGCTTTTCCTCGCTGAATTTACGAGAATCACGGCTATTTATCTTCTCACCAATAATATGTTGAGCCACCCCCCTCATTGCCCAAGCCAGGGGGCAGTCAGGGCTGGAAAGTATTACCGGAGTGCTGCCGGGCACCAGTTCTAGGTAAACCTTGGTATCATAAGGTATTATTCCCAGTAACTGAGCTCCGGCGCTGCGTTCTACGGTTGACCTCATTTTAGCCAGCTGCCAGTCGGGAAACATCCCCTCCCGGTCGATGACCACTACTCCCATTCGTTCCTGGGAGATACCCAGTAGACCCAAAACGCTAGCTGTGGACTTAACGCTAGGCAGAGCATCAGCTTTGGAGTCGGTGACAATGATGGCAAAGTCGCACTTGCTGAGCACCGTACTGGCCGCATTAGAGGGCTGAAAAGGTAAGTCGACAAGAAGGTAATCGGTCACTTCCCGAAACCTCTCAACTAGCAAAACAACTTCAGAGGGCGAAATCTCTTCTTGCTCCCCAGACCACCGAGGGGGAGCCAGCACCCTTACCCCCGTAGGGTGAACTGCCAGTGCTGCCTCTAGGTCACCACGAGTGATAGCATCTATGGGTTTCATTAGAAGCTCGGTAATAGTGCCCCTAGGCTCAAGTCCAAGGTACTCGGCTATGTTGCCACCGTAGGGGCAAAGGTCAACCACAATAACCCGCTTATCCCCCTGCGACAGAGCAATGGCTACGTTGACCACCAGTGTCGTGGTGCCCACCCCTCTTTTTGAGCCAACGAAGACGACCATTGCTGACTTGACAGCAGTTTTCTTGGCCAAGAGAGTCTCTACTCGGCTTATAATCTCCGATGGGTCTGCCGGCTTAGTGATATAGTCATCAGCCCCTACCGCGAGTCCGGTGGCTTTATCTATTTCCCGGCTCTTAGCCGAGACCATCAAAATGGGTAGCTTGGCAGTTTGCGGTTCAGCCCGCAACCGATGACAAACCTCAAAACCGTCTATACCGGGCAGCATGATATCTATGATGATGAGGTCAGGCTCTTCCCGTCTGGCTTTTTTCAGCCCTTCCAGCCCGTTGGGCACGGTGAGCACCTGGTAGCCCTCCTGCTGGAGGGTATACTCTATGAGCTTCAAGGCACTCGGGTCGTCCTCAATAACTAAAATCTTCTTATTCATCAGGACTACCTCGTCCACAACTAGCCTTCAAGAGAGCACCGTTTCGTTCCAACATGGCGGCTATCTTGGCCACCAATTCAGGGCGGTGCCACGGCTTGGTGACATAGTCATCAGCTCCCATCCTGAGCCCAATGGCTTTATCTACTCCCCGGGTCTTGCCCGAGACCATCAAAATGGGTAGCTTGGCAGTTTGCGGTTCAGCCCGCAACCGATGACAAACCTCAAAGCCGTCTATACCGGGTAACATAACATCAAGAATAATGAGGTCAGGTTGCTCACTCTTGGCTTTTCTCAGCCCTTCCAGCCCGTTGGGCACAGTGAGCACCTCGTAGCCCTCCTGCTGGAGGGTATACTTTATTAACCTCAAGGTACTGGGGTCATCCTCTATGACTAGAATCTTCTTATTCATTAGAATCACTCCCAACCTCATTTAGGGGTAATGCGAAACTAACAGTAGTGCCTTTGCCTGCCTTGCTCTCTGCCCAGATACGCCCACCGTGTGCCTCAATAATCTGTCTTGAGATATAAAGACCCAGTCCTGCCCCACCCCTTGCCATTGAGTCCTTAGCTCGGTAGAACCGTTCAAAGAGGTGCGGCATAGCTTCCTTGGGAATACCAATACCGTGGTCGGTGACCTGCACCACCAGCTCACCATCCTTGGTCCCGCCCTTCACTATGACACTATGACCGCCATTACTGAACTTGATGGCATTGCTCAGCAGATTAACCATCACCTGGCTGATTCGTTCCCCGTCTGCCTCCGTCTCGGGCAGCGTTGCCGGGATATCCTCACTGATTACGATACCCTTATCACTGGCTAGACTATAAAAACTTTCTACCGCCTTATGGATTACGTCCCTTATCGACAGGCTTTGCTTTTGAATCTGAAATCGCCCCGACTCAAGGCGCGACAAATCAAATAAACCGTCAATTAGTGCCCCAAGGCGCTGGCTCTGCTTATCTATAACGCTCAGGAATTCCCTTTGGATCTCAGGATAGGGTACCTTGCCCTCGAGCAACAACTTAGTAAAGCCCCTGATGGCGTGAAGTGGGCTGCGCAGCTCATGTGAGACATTAGAGATGAATTCAGATTTCATCCGGTCAAGCTCACGTAGTGCCTCCTCAGCCCGCCGCTTCTCCTCAACCAGGCGCTGCTTGTCAAGGGCTCCCCTGACGGCAGCCAGCACCTCATCCATATTTAAGGGCTTGGTGATGTAGGCCGATGCCCCCTCGGTCAGTGCTCGCACCGCATTCTCCACCGAGGCATAGGCAGTAATCATAATCACCGCCATTTCAGGGTGCATTTCCTTCAAAGGGGGTAGTAGTGCTGTCCCTTCCATGTCGGGTAGCTTGATGTCCACCAGAGCCACATTGAAGAATCTCCCTTGTGCCTTGTCTATAGCATCTCGCCCTGTACCCGCCGTCTCTACCTCATACCCCTTCTTATTAAATATGAGCGTCAGGGACCGACATGTGCTCTCATCGTCGTCAATAATGAGGATATTCTCTTTCTCGTCCAACTCTCCCCCCCAATCATTATGCCTTTTGTTTCTTCTCCCTGATCTCGCCGACCAACCCGAGCACCTCTTCCATGTCAAGGGGCTTGTAAATGCAAGCGTAGGCAGTGTTGTTCAGAGCTTCTTCCACCAGGTCGGCCATCTCCTGGCGGTAGGCAGTCATTACGATGGCTACCGCCTCTGGGCTGATGTCTTTGATAGCCAAGTAGGTCTCCAGGCCATTTATGGTCGGTAGCTTCATGTCAATGAAGATGATGTCATATGCCTTCTCCTGCGCCATGGCGATAGCCTCCTCACCAGTATGAGCGATGCCCGTCTTGTAGCCTTTCCTGTTCAGTATGTTCGTCAAGGTGGTACAGGTCCCCGGGTTGTCGTCAACCACCAGGATGAGTCCCCCCTCCTTGACTTCCCTTAGCCTTTCAATGAGAGCGACCACCTTCTCGAGGTCCAGGGGCTTGTAGATTATCCCGTAAGCCCCTTCTTGCAGTGCCTGCTGAACCAAGTCCTCAACCGCGTAGGCGGTCATCATCACCACTACGCCTTCAGGCCTGAGCTTCTTGAGCCTTCTATAGGTCTCGACGCCATCCATGAGGGGCATCTTGATGTCCATGAAGGTTATGTCAAAGGGCCTTTCCTTGACCCTGGTGATGGCCTCCATACCATCCTTAGCGATGGTGACAGCATAGCCCCTGCGCCCCAGGACGAAGGACATCGTCTTACACAGGCTGACATTATCATCCACTATGAGGATGCTAGCTTTCTCCTCCATACTACTTTTCCTCCCTGGTGCCGATGGGCAGCCTGACGGTGAAGGTGCTACCTTTCTCCACCTCACTTTGTACCTCAATAGTGCCTCCATGTCCCGCCACCAGGGTCTTGGCGACTACCAGCCCCAGCCCAATCCCTTTGGCCTTGGTGGTGAACAGCGGCTCGAGGAGCCTCCCCAGGTCCTTCTGGGGAATACCCACCCCGGTATCAGCAAAAGAGACGGTCACCCACTCCGGACTGGAGACCTCAGACTTGATGGTCAATTGACCACCATCGGGCATAGCCTGGATGGCATTGAGGATAATGTTGCCGAAGACCTGACCGAGTTGCACGGGGTCGGCTAGGATGGACGGTAACGTCTCGTCTAGCTGCCTCACTAACCGGACATTTTCGGGTATGCTGGTACAAGACAGCGCTTCTTGGACGACATTGTTGATGTCCACCTTCCGCCGGGTGGGGGGCTTGGGACGAGCGAAGCTGAGGATGCTGCTGATAATACGCTCGGATGTGGCCACTTCCTTCTCCATAATGTCCAGGGTCTCCTTTACCTCTGGTTCTGGCTGTTCTAAGGCTATCTTGAGGAAGTAGGCAGCCTGCTTGACCGCCCCCAGGGGGTTGCGTAGTTCATGGCTCACCCCACCGGCCAGTTCTCCCAGCACCGCCAGCTTCTCCTGACGCACTAATTGTTCCTGCATTCGCTTGCGCTCGGTGACGTCTCTGATGACGACGAGGTCGGCAGGTCTATCTTCGTAATTAATGAACGTAGCGTTCACTTCTACTGGCACTGTAATGCCGTCCTTCCTAATAAGCGCAATCTCGTAGATACTTGGGACCTCTTTGCCTGATATCCGGTCAGCATACCTCTTCATGACCGTCTCCCGGTCCTCCGGTGTAACCATCTTCAGGAAATCAATCCCTAGCAGTTCTTCAGGGGTATAGCCCACAATCACCAAGGATGCAGCGTTCACGAACTTCATCACCCCATCCTGGAGTATGACGATGCCGTCTCTGGAGTTCTCCACCAGGGCGGAGTACTTGGCCTCAGATTCCCTCAGCGTCTCCTCCATCCGCTTGCGCTCGGTTTTTAATTCTTCCAACTCAGCAACTCGTTGGTGCATTTTTGCCAATTCAGCCACGAGTTGCTGAGTTGTCTTTTGCCCATCTTCCATCTTTGTCCCTCTCCAACATAGCCAGCAATTCCGCCTAACTTAGAGCTAGTGGGCCAACCTTAATAGCTCCCGATGCTTCTTATGCGCCCAAGAGCCAGGTTCACCCCAGGCTATATAGACCGTCTTCCTGCCCCAGCAATCGGCAAGGGTACTGCCGTTTCTCACCGTTCCGAGCTACAGCCTCCAGGTCCGTCCAGCTCCGCTAACCGCCCCAGCCTTATTATTAATCCATTATGCTTCAGCTCAAGCGCTACTCATAACCAGTAGTTGCTTGCGTAACATTTCCGTATATATCACAAGAATAGGTGCCCGTAGTTGTTGCCGACCGCAGGTAGCCCGTTGGAGTTGAGTATAACGGGTTGCCGGTGGGAAAAGCTGACATAT
>Ga0315533_1000500_pt1 | contig 33858 bp, 26 predicted proteins | sample SalMarSW160130MG_FD_203081 | JGI IMG/M metagenome (GOLD analysis project Ga0315533, IMG submission 203081) | Salt marsh sediment microbial communities from the Plum Island Ecosystem LTER, Massachusetts, United States - Salt Marsh Sediment SW1601-30 ...
TTTCATAATAGTTCCGCTTAGAACTTTGGATGCCACGAAACGGTCAAAGATAAATAAGGATGTATTCTTCAAGCTAATTGAGAATACACAAGCTAAAATGATCTTGCTGTTTTGCCCTGAAGCTTACAACCGGGATAACAACTTAAATGTAAGAGTGTTTTGTGACTATTATGGTATCCCGGAGGACCCAGCCACGGGAAGTGGAAACGGCTGCTTAGCCGGGTACTTAGTCAGGAACCGATACTTCGGAACAAGCAAAATTGATGTTCGCGTGGAGCAGGGCTATGAAATAGGCAGGCCATCGCTGCTTTATCTGCGTGCGGAAGAAAAAAGCAGCAAAATAGACGTATTTGTCGGCGGAAAAGTAGTAATGGTCGCGAAAGGAGAATTGGTTTAGAGCAAACCTCACTTTTAAAAAAATGTGTAATGAAGGAAACAAGAAATGTCATTTAAAAACCTTAAAATAACATGTGTAAAAGCCGAAGGCCAATGCAGCCGTTCCAAACCGGGTGATACATTCTATGTGAGAAATGCAAATTTGGAGGTTCCACCAGGCCAGAGTATATGTATCTTTGCTCTTGGTAGTATCTTACCGCCTATCACGGCTGCGATTATCAAAAGCCAGCAAGGCAAAGGGCTTTTAGAGATTTTAGATCAATGGCAGTGCCCAGACCCCTTAGCAAAGGTCATCTTTAAGATTGAGGAGGAAAAACCCTATTGAGGCCGCTGAGAAAGGTGGAGTCGTATTGAGAATTGTTGCTGTTGAAACAAACGAAGAATTAGAGATAATCAAACAGCTTTTTGTCGAATACGCAGATTCGTTGGGCTTTGACCTGGATTTTCAAAATTTTGATAATGAGCTGGCCGATCTTCCCGGCCAATATTGCTCACCGAGAGGCTGCATATTGCTCGCTGAGTACGAAAACCGACCGGCTGGTTGCGTCGCGCTGCGGCCGCTAAGTGACGAAATATGCGAGATGAAAAGATTATATGTCAGGCCAAAATTTCGAGGTTTGGGAATCGGCAGAGCACTGGCTAAAGCTATAATTGAACAAGCCCGAAAGATAGGCTATACTCTTATGCGATTGGATACTGTTCCAACAATGAAAGTCGCAAGAGCGCTATATCAATCTCTGGATTTTAAACAGATAAGTCAATACAGATACAATCCGATTGAAGGTGCTGAGTTTATGGAGCTAAAATTGGCGTGAATACTTCGGAGCGGAAATTATGGAAGTACATTTTAAGAAATACCACGGACTTGGAAATGATTACATAGTGATTGATCCAAACGTAAAAGATATTAAGCTGACACTGGAAACAATTCAGCTTATCTGCGATAGAAATTTCGGAGTCGGCTCGGATGGTATATTGTACGGCCCTATTAAAAACGATGATATGCTCGAAGTGCGTATATTCAATCCCGACGGCAGTGAAGCTGAGAAAAGCGGCAACGGACTGCGAATATTTGCCAAGTATTTATTTGAGAGCAAATACGTTGATAAAAGAAATTTCAGTATCAAGACATTAGGCGGAATTGTTGAAGTCGAAATAAAAGACGACACAGCGAACCTGATTAAAATCAACATGGGTAAGGTCACCTTCCTGAGTACCGAAATACCGGTCACGGGAAAAAGGCGAGAAGTCGTAAATGAACCGCTTGAAGTTAATGGAGTTGAATACAAAGTGACGTGTCTTTCCATCGGCAATCCACATTGCGTTATTCCGATGGCGGAGGTGAGCGAGGAAAAGGCAAGGCAGCTTGGGCCTTTCGTTGAAAATCACGAGATATTTCCAAATCGAATTAACATGCAATTGTTAAAGGTCCTCGACAGGAAAAACATCGAGATAAGGATTTGGGAACGTGGGGCCGGATATACCCTGGCTTCGGGCAGCAGCTCATGCGCAGCAGCAGCAGCGGCTCATAAGTTAGGACTTGTTGACAGAAACATAAATGTAAAAATGCCCGGCGGAAACTTACTTATAGAAATCGGCGACAATAAAGAGATATATATGACAGGTCCTGTTGAAGGTGTGTTTGAGGGTTGCTTCCATGCAGATTTATCCAAAAAGCTGTTGTAATTGGTAATTACCAAGTACATGTTCAACTGGATGGAAAACCATCCCCAAAACCCTGCCTGCGCGTAGCGCTTCGGCGAAGGCAGGCTTCGGCTTTGAGGCTGCCACCCAATACTATTTAGAAAAACGCGTGGCATCCTCAAGCGTAGCTTGGGGATGGCTGTGCATGCCACGCTTGGCTAAACACGTACATTACCAATTACCATTTAACCAGAAAGACACCATAAGGCAAACCGAAGGTTTGAAATCAGATCAGGACAATCCCAAAATTGGGGGAATCTGGGTGCATGTCAAATTCGTAGGTGAAGTAGACGCAATAATATTACCTATTATCCCAATCTATAATGGCTGGTCGCCTTTTGTCACCTCGACCGAGGCCGTATGGCCGAGTGGAGAGGTCTGCCTTCAAAGCAGATTTCTCCGCTTCGGCCCACCAATGTGGGCCTACAGTCGAAATGACCCTGACTTGTCAAGCTTTCTCTCCGCAGATTTTTACCAACCCATTCTCCGCCCCTTAGGGGCTGCGAAGGACGAATAATCTTGGCATGCACCCGGGGAAATCTCGCAATCCGGTTTCTCTTGACTTTTTGTCCTTAATCGAATATAATAAATTTAACTATAATTAGCTTTTTGTTTCCCGCCAATTTATCCGCAGATAGGAGTTGATGCTGGCGGTTTTTTTTGTTTAGCGGGGCAGGCGTGTGATGAATCATATATTAGTAACATTGTTCACCTTTTGCTTTTTGTCGATAGCACCGGCCGACCCGCCACAGCAAGCTTCACCAATCAATTTCGGACCCGAAGAGATAATTAAAGCCAACGGCGGTGACATCAAGGTACCCGGCTACTCGGTGCCTTCGTTTGTGGACTGGAATAACGATGGATTGCGTGACCTTGTCATCGGTCAGGGAAGTGGTTCTTATTCACCGGGCAAGGTTCGTGTTTATCTCAATGTAGGAACCGAATCCAGCCCTAAGTTTACAGATTACTTTTTTGTACAATCCCAAGACGCCGACCTGACAGTCCCAGCCGCGGGTTGTATGGGATGCTTTCCCCGCGTTATCTATTGGGATTCGGACGACCGTAAAGACCTGCTTATGGGCCTGTCTGATGGGACTATTAAAACCTTCCTCAATATCAGCGACAACAACGAGCCTGCCTTTGACAGAGGCTCGGACGTCCAGACATTTTTGATTGATTCAGAGCTCGACGTGCTAATCAACGTAGGGGCACGGGCAACACCTTCGTTTCTGGATTGGGACATGGATGGCAAAACCGACCTGGTAACCGGTGCGCTTGATGGCAAGATACACATCTTTCTGAACTGTGGATGCAGTGACGAAGTTCCTCTTTTCTGGTCTTTGCTGCCATCAGGAACATTCGTCCAGGAGGATGACCATGACCTGATTGTGCCGTCTCGGCGTTCCAGCCCTGTAATTTTCGATTTGGATCGTGACGGAAAGGCCGACCTGCTTACAGGCAACACCGATGGCCAATTGCTGTTCTACCGCAATCTTGGCCCCGATTACCTGCCAACTTTCTCAGGCTATTTGCCTGTCGAGTCCAATGACGTTCCAATCGACCTTGTCGGCTCTCCACGCTCCAGGCCGTCCGTCTGCTTTTGGACCGACGATGGTTATCCTGATGTTCTCATCGGAGCCGGTGATGGAAAAGTGCATCTGTTCCAGGGCATACCCGAAACTTGCGACATAAACCTCGACGGCGATGTAGACTTCATCGACTTTGCCTTGTTTGCTATTCACTGGCAGCAAAACGACTCTAAAAAATTCAGCGAAGACTTCGACAAGCCCCTTAGGGACAAGTTCAGTCGAGCAGCTGACTTTACCAACGACGGCAAGATAAATATTGATGATTTACGCATGCTTGCGGAAAATTGGCTGAGGATGCCTTAATCCCACGAAGAACAATCCTGAATAATCCTTCCTGGAATTTTGTATCGACAATGCTCCAAAGCTTCGGCCTCCGCCATAGGCTTTGGCCGACGGCGGATGGCGACGCAGCGAGACTGGCCTGCCGAAGAACATTAGCATTCATTAAAGCTTCATTGTTGCACAGAAGCACATTTAGGAGGTAGTGTGCGATGAATCGCACCAAGCCCACTAAAGAGCGTTATTCGTTGACCGGTTGCGCTGCTCGTATCGGTTGCGTAGAACGTAAAACGGCATTTAATACGCAACCGTAAGACGATTGACGATACGAGTCGCGCAACCGCAACCGTTTAACTTTTATGTATGATATTCTATTTGCTTTCATATCAGCAGGTCGGTATAATCACAAACACCAAACCAGCGAGTTTTCTAAGGTAGGGTGCGATGAAATCTCACCTTTGATTCTCACGGGCTGAATCGTGTTGGATATTATTATGTTGGGCAACAATGATATGACAGATCGCTAATAACGCTCATTTTGGGATATATTGGTATTCTCTTTATTAAAGGTTTTGTATTTCAGGGCTGCAACAATTAGCAAAACTATCCCAAGAGTAAATAAAGGTATAGTTAACATTAGGAAGTTTCTGGCAACAGAAATATAGTTTTTCATTGGTGCTGGGCCCAGAGTAAAAACAGGCTTGAATTTGTTCAAAGCTTCGCAAGGCTTTATAAGTTCAACGATTAATGAATAAGCCTTTCCGCAATCCAGATGGCGATAACCTGAATAGTCTTCGGCCTTATAGTAAACATAATATGGGTATGACCATGCATGAACATCATTGGGGCCAAATACACCTGAATCAAAAACCTTGTCTTCATCAAGCACCTTCCAGGACACTTTAAAATCAATTGCAGCTTTATAAAATGACTCTTGAAGAATGTGCGGAGGTATATTCTTGCCACCTATATGAGTCTTATTAAATTCGGATAGTAAGGGGCCACGCATTCTAAGCATGGGATTACCTATCAATGATTCGGTTGGCTGAAAGCTCACTTGATATGTATTCATTGTTCCGAAGTCAAGAGGAAGCACAACACGCCATGATTGTATTCTTCTCTGGTAACAAGCACTTAACCAAAAGGGTACTTGAATGAATAAGGCTTCGATTAACAATAGAATTCCAAGGAGGCTAAGCACCACCGCTTGGAGTTTTGTATTATTACGGAATGATTGTAGCATTATTCACTCCCAACTATGTTTATGTGGTTTCCTTATATAAATATAAGTGCAAATCGAGGTTGAGAATCTCGCCTATATTTGTTCTATTATTGTTGTAATCGTCGGGAAAAGCAAGGAAAAACAACAACCATTCAATCTTGCGGACTCACTAAACGCTCACCGCTGATCTCAATCATTATTCGTAGAATTGGACACTACTTGTCCGCTCCTGTCCTTTGGGGATCCACCCTTCGCAGTGCTTCCATTCTCCGTTGTTACTACGAAGGATGAAACGGAGGACGGGTAATCACCATACCTAAGTTAAAATGGTACGAAATTTCGCACTCTACATTCTACTTTTAAAATTTTGTTCAATCTTCGCTGATACTTTGTAGAATTACGAGCCGGTGTTAAAATTCTCGATACTCGATATTAGATACTCGTTACTCGTCAAGCATCGAGAATCCACCGAAAGGCGTCCTGTAGGGAACGTCAAGAAACGATATTTGCGGTGAGAAAGGAGGCTTATCCAATGCTCGCAAGAAATGTGATTTATACAGGTACGTTTAGAGCGCTAATTATCTATCTCGTTGTAGCTGGATTGTCTGCACCGGTTTATGGAGCAGCCGGCGGGAATATTCCACAGCTTCGCAAGAATGGTGAAGTCATACAGTTGTTTGTTGATGGCAAGCCCTTTATCATCCTCGGCGGCCAGGTTGGCAATGCAAGTGCCTTTCCGGAGCGGATGGAGCGGGCATGGCCCAAGCTCAGGGAGCTGAATGCAAATACGGTGGAATTTCCGGTTTACTGGGAACAAATCGAACCTGAGGAAGGTCGATTTGAATTCGGCGCGCTCGACCAGATTATTCGCGGCGCACGTGAGCACGGTTTGCGGGCCATTTTACTTTGGTTTGCTACCTGGAAAAACGGAACGATGGACTATGTTCCTGCATGGGTCAAGTCTAATCCTGAACGTTTCCACAGGGTCATCAATAAGGCCGGCGAGCCTATAAGAGTGCTTTCGCCGCATTCGCAGGCGAACATGGAAGCCGACCGCAAAGCCTACTCAGAGCTTATGAAGCACCTGCGGGAAATCGACGAGAACCACAACACCGTTATCCTCATGCAGGTCCAAAACGAGCCGGGCCTGCGGTATTCTCCACGTGATTATTCGCCGCAAGCATCGAGCTTATTCAACGGCCCCGTGCCGGAGAAACTCGTTAATGCCCTCAAAAAACAGCCGGGTACGTGGAAAGAGGTCTTCGGCAATAGACACGCAGAAGAGGCCTTTACCGCGTATTATCTTTCCACCTTTCTCAATGAGGTTGCTCGCGCCGGCAAAGAGATTTATCCGCTGCCGACGTTTGTCAATGTCTGGATGGGTGGAGAAGGAACAAACGACCGATTCATGGAATTCGACCGTCCGGGCGACAGCTACCCGAGCGGCGGAGCTGTGTCACACATGCTGGACCTCTGGAAGGCATCGGCACCTGATATCGACATGATTGGCCCGGACATTTACCACCAGTCGCCTATCATCTACCGGGAGATTTTATCACGTTACAGCCGCCCGGATAATCCCCTGCTCGTAGTCGAAACCAGAGGAAGTGTGAAATACGCGCGTTACTTCTTTTATGCGTTGGCGGACTATTCGGCGGTAGGCTTCACGCCATTCGGCATCGATTACGGCCCAGGAAGCGAATTGAGTTCGATGTTTGTCCCTATGGCCAAGAGTTTCCGGGTGGTAAAACCTGTGCTCTCTAAAATCGCAGAGCTGCAGGCAGCGGGAAAATTGCAGGCGGCGGTTGAGGAAGAATTTATACCGGGACGCATGTTATATTTCGACGGATACGATATTTTGGTTCGCTTTCGTCCGCCGCGCCGGAGTTCCGGTCAGCCGTTAAGCCCTACAGGCCCGCCGGAACCATCGGGCCGTGTGCTGGTCGGCCAATTAGGGCAGAACGAATTTCTTTTCGTTGGTTTTGATGCCGCCCTTGACTTCAAGCCGTCCTTGGGGTCGCAATACACCGGCGTCCAGTTTCTCCTCGTCGAGGAAGGTGTTTACGATAATAGCGTCTGGAAACGAACAAAGCTTCGCAACGGTGATTTTACTGATCGCGGCCTGACGTTTCCTTCGGAAGGAGCCGTAATTAGAGCCGAACTTATGAGGTACTGAATGCGTTTTTTTATTAGCAATGTGTCGTTTTTTGTATATAATCTTTGTCCTTTTGGTGATTGGTTAAATGGTTATTGGTTAAATGGTAAATTCAATTACCAATTACCAGTTACCATTCACCAACTACGAAAGAGAACATTTATATGCTGAGGAATAAGATAACAATAGTCGGGGCCGGCAATGTTGGTGCAACAACTGCCTACATTGCCGCTACGAAACAGCTCGGTGATATTGTGCTGCTGGATATAGTTAAAGGCCTTGCCGAGGGTAAAGCCCTCGATATCGCCGAGGCAAGCCCCGTTCAGCTTTATGACTGCGATATTATCGGAACTACCGACTGGGAACAAACGGCGGACAGCAATATTGTCATCGTAACAAGCGGCCTGGCCCGCAAGTCGGGAATGAGCCGTGACGACCTGCTCACCAAGAACGTCCAGATAGTCAAGGACGTAAGCAAAAAAACTGCCGAATATTCGCCTGACAGCATAATCATTGTAGTCTGTAATCCTCTCGATGCGATGGTTCATACTGCAGCAAAAGTTACCGGCTTCGATAAGAAAAAAATCATGGGAATGGCCGGCGCCTTGGATTCAGCCCGTTTTAGCTACTTTCTCACACAGGAGCTTGGTGTCAGCATTGAGGATATAAATGCCGTCTTATTGGGCGGTCACGGCGATGATATGGTGCCGCTGCCCCGGTTTACCTCGGTCGGCGGAATACCAGTAACCGAATTGCTCGACGAAGAAAGAATCGACGAGCTTATCGACAGGACCCGAAACAGCGGCATCGAAATTGTAAATCTGCTGGGCTACAGCGCTTTTTATGCCCCAGCCGCCGGGACTGTTAAAATGGCTGAAGCGATCCTCAAAGATAAAAAGACTGTGATGTCCTGCTGTGCCTATTGTAATAGCGAATATGGTACCGGCGGATACTTCGTGGGCGTTCCTGTCGTCCTCGGTAAAGACGGCATCGAAAAAATTGTTGAGCTTGATTTGAGCGATTCCGAACGGAATCTGTTCAAAAAATCGCTTGCTCACGTACGGCAGCTTACAGCTAAGGTTGATAAACTTCTTTAAGTCCGCTCCGAGCTTGTCTGAGGAGACCGATTTACGTCGGATTAATGCCGGCATGTGCTAAAAATATAATTTCATTAGGAAAGAGTTAAATTTTCTGTCCATGTAAAATAGTCAACCTGGAAAAAAGACTAAATCAGCATTAAACTTTTTCCTGAATCTATCGAGAATAAGCATGTAGTTCTATTTTCGCTTTTTTAGCGTATAAATCCCGCGTCAGGGTAATAATAAGCTTGTCCTGAGCGAAGTCGAAGGATACGCAAATTTTGTTTTGTACAGTCAAACTTATTTATTGAGCTACGGCGGATAATATTGTATTTTATTTGTTTTTAACTCTTTAGCGACAGGATGATAAATGGAACTGATAAAAAGAGTCAAACAGGCTGAGCAGCAGGCTCAGCAGATAATCGAACAGGCCAAAGCTGAGTCGACCAGGCAGGCTGAACAGAGTCGAGAGCATCGCCGTCAGCTCATGGAAGAAACTGAGCAAAACAGGAAAAAAGCGACCTCAGAAGCCGTCGATCAGGCGGAAGTGCAGGCCCGGCAGGAAGTAGAGTCCCTGAGAGCACAGGCTGAAAAGCAACGCCAGGAATTACACAACAAGGTGGGAAGCAAAATTGGTGGAGCTGCAACAAAAGTAATGGATTATCTGCAAGAAAACACAAGTGCCTAAAGTGAGCTAAAGTGACACGTAGTGTCATTGCGAGAAGCGCAGCGACGTGGCAATCTCTTTGCTCAGTGGCGTAAGCCATCTCTTACGGGAGTTTGAGATTGCTTCGCTTCGCTCGCAATGACAGTCACTTTCGGTGGTTTATTATGGCCATAGCCCGAATGTCAAAAGTGATAATCGTGAGCTTCTACACGGAGGCATCCGAGCTTTTGGAGAAGTTGCAGCGCGAAGGTATCTGCCAAATCCTCAATGCTGAAGAGGCAATGGTCAGCAAGGATTCGCCCGATCTGGCTGCTGCGACCCGACGCCCGAAAGATATCGAAGAGCTGCTGGGCAAACTGCGAAGGAGCATCGCATTTCTTGACAATTATTCCGATGTCAAAAAGGGCCTGACCAGCGTTCTTTCGCCACGTGTGGTAGTCGATGAGAAATTGTACAACGATGTCGTTTCAGATGAGCAAATTTTCAAAATTATCAACCAATGCGAGCAGCTTGAATCATCGATCGAAAGGCTCAGGAGCGAATGCGAAAGCCTTCGCGGCACTTTAGAGCAGCTTAGCCCGTGGCAATCTCTGCAAACTCCCGTGGAAGAGATCAGCCAGCTTCAACAGACAATTTGTCTGGCGGGACTGCTGCCTGTGGGCCACTTTGAGAACCTCCAGGAACAATTATCCGAGCTTGCCGGTGCAATTCAGCAGGTCGGAGCAGCAGGCAATAGATTTGCCTGTCTTATTGTCTGTTTGAAAGAAAACGCCAGCGAGGTGCAAAAGTTTCTACGTTCAGCCGAGTTCGAGCCTGTCAACTTTGGCACCTGGACCGGTACCATAGCAGAACTGATAAAAAAGCATACCAAAAAATTAAAAGAGGCTGAAAATCAGCTAAACAGCCGCATAGATTCCGCGGCAGCACTGACTGAAAATCTGCTCAAACTGCAGATTCTTTTGGACCATTACGAGAATCTCTTAAAAAGAGAGCAGGCCAAAGATAATGCTCCGGCGACACAGCACGCAGTGTTTTTAGAGGGCTGGGTGAAGGAACATGATTATCCCCGCCTGGAAAAGATCGTATCGAGTTTTGGGGCATCGAGTGTAACGAAAGTCGAACCGGCTGAGGGCGAGGAGATGCCGGTAGAGATTGAAAATAAGACCGTTATCAAACCGTTTGAGGTAATAACGCGTCTTTATGGTATGCCGCAACATTTCGAGGTAGACCCAACGGTATTTCTGGCGCCGTTTTTCGCACTATTCTTTGGATTATGTCTTACTGATGCCGGCTATGGCCTGGTAATAGTTGCCTTGACGCTCCTTTTCGTTAAGAAGATACAAGGCGACAAAAAGCTGGTGTGGATGCTTGGTATATGCGGGGCTGTTACTATCGTTGCCGGGGCACTGACGGGCGGCTGGTTCGGTAATGCGCATGAGTATTTACCATCCCAGTTCGCAGCAATGCGTAAGAACCTGATGTGGTTTGATCCTTTTGTAAAGCCAATGACATTCTTCAAGCTTGCACTGGCCCTTGGATATATACAAATTATGTCAGGATTGCTAATAGCCTTTTGCCATAATCTAAAGCGAAAGAATTTTGTAGCCGCTGTCTTCGACCAGTTGACCTGGTTGATTATGCTCAATTCCATAGTGCTTCTGCTGGCAGGCAAGTTTGGGATATTGCCGGTTCGTATCGGAAAGATTTGTGCTGTAACGGCTCTTGCTCCGGCGTTAGGAATCCTGCTGTTTAGTCATCGCGAAGGTAGCTGGGCTGGTCGAATCGGCATGGGACTGTACAATCTCTTTAGTACGATATTCTTTATGGGAGATGTGCTGAGCTATCTTAGGCTGATGGCTCTGGGGATGGTTACAGGCGGGCTGGCTATGGCAATAAACGTTATTGCCAAGATTGCCGGTCAGATACCTTACGGACTCGGCATTATCGCTATGATACTGGTGCTTGTTATCGGACATGGATTTAATATGGCTATAAATGCGTTGGGTGCATTTGTACATACTCTGAGGCTTCAATACGTAGAGTTCTTCCCAAAGTTTATAACCGGCGGCGGAAGATCATTTGAGCCGCTCAATAAGAAATATGAGCATATCTATGTTACGAAGGGAATCTAAAAAAAAATTAATTGAGAAAGAGAGGTTTTAGAATGAGTGGTCTGACATTAGCTTTGATTGGAGCAGGGTCAGCGTCTCTTTTCGCCGGTATTGGTTCGGCAATCGGGATTGGTACTGCCGGCAGGAGTGCTACGGGTGTGTTGAGTGAGAAGCCGGAGAGATACGGCCAGATGTTTATTATGGTTGTGCTTCCGGGCACCCAGGGTTTCTACGGCTTTCTTGCTGCGTTTATGGTCATGCTTCAGCTTCACTTCTTTGAAAAGAAGGTGCCAGATTTGACCTTCGCACAAGGTTTGGAAGTGCTGATAGCGTGTTTGCCCATTGCATTTGCGGGTTTGGTAAGCGCGATTTATCAGGGTAAGGTGTGCTCCGGCGGTATTTTAATGGCTGCCAAAAGACCCGAAATGGCATTTAAGGCCGGCGTTGTTTACGCCGTTATGGTCGAAGTTTATGCCGTTCTCGGCCTGCTGGTGACTATGTTTATGCTGCTGTTCGGCATTAATTGGCCGGCAGTAGTTTAATTCCCTAACCATAAACACTCAATGTGAGATGCAAAACTATGGAAGCTGAACAGGTTACAGAAAAGATATTGTCCGATGCAAAAACAGAGGCCGAGAAGATACAAAACCAGGCCCAGGAAAAAGAAGCCGCTGAGCAAGCCGGGTACGATGAGCAATTAGACGAGTACAGGAAACAGACGGAGATTCTTTCTCAAAAGGCTGCTGAAAACAAGAAATTGCATCTACTTGCAGCGGCAAGAATGCAGAACGCCAGGGATTTACTGGCAGAGAAACGCAATATACTTGACGAAGTCTTTACTCAAGCCCGCGGGCAATTGCTGAATCTGCCGGACGACCAGTATCGCCAACTGATAACCAATCTAATGCTCAAGGCAGTTGAAACCGGCGACGAAGAAGTCATCATCGACAAAAACGAGAAACGAATCGACCTGCAATTGGTAAATCAGGTCAATGAGCAATTGCAATCAGTTTCCTCGACTTCGCCCAAGGCAGACGGCAGGGGAAATCTTACCTTGTCCGACGAAAGGAAGGACCTCGGCGGTGGTTTTATCCTAAAACATGGCAAGATAAAAAATAATGCTTCGCTTGAGGTGCTGTTGGCTCAGGCCCGAAGAGAGCTGGAAATTGAATTGGCAAAAGAACTGTTTTCAGTTTGATGCTCGATCCTGGATACTCGATACTCGTCGAGCATCGAGAATCGAGTATCAAGAATCGGCATACCGATAATCTAATACAATGTTGACTACAAAACACGGGCAACCTGTTGTTGATTTTTACACCTATCCCACCATCGGTGGTGACGACTGGCGATATGTTTATGAGACCGCGCAGGTTAGGGCGATGCAGATTCAGATGCTCTCCAAAGCCACCCTTTTGGATATGGCCAATGCACAAAGTTTTGAGGCCGCTGCAGAACTGTTATCATCCACCGAATACGCCATGCAGCATAGAGGCGGAAATTTCACAGAAGTCGAGGATACACTGCTCAAGCTGCGCTCGGCGGTTCGGCAGCTTTTTGCAGATTTAATGATAGACAGGGCTGTCGTCGAGCTTTTTAAAACACGGGATGATTTCGCCAATCTTCGATTGGCTATGCGGCGAACATTGTCAAAAAAACCGCTCGGAACTGATTACAGCACCGACGGCAATTTCCCATCGGAGCTATTTGAGCAGGTCTTTGAACAGGAAAATTATGAGCTTTTTCCTGAATATATGGCCGAGGCAGCCGATCAGGCAGTATTAGCGTATTATAAAGATAAAGATATCCGCCGAATAGATTACGCAATCGATAGCATCCAGGCTGAATATAATCTAAATAGAGCAGGCCGGTTAGGCAGCATTTTTCTCTCCGGGCTTTTCAGGATACAAATTGATTTGACTAATATTCGAACTCTTCTTCGGCTGAAATTTGCCGAATCGGAGGAGCGAAATGTTTTTATTGAAGGAGGTTTCATAGAGCTGGAACGATTGCAGCATGGGCTGGAACTCGGCTATGAAGCGCTTGGGCCGTTATTTTTCGTGACTCCTTACCACCGAATTGTCGAAGCCGGTGCCGGCTACTCAGCGGCAAACAAATCGTTCCTGAAGATTGAGCAGCAATGTCAAGAGCATTTAATGGGATTTTTAAAATCAACGATTCAGATTACAGCCGGCCCTCAGCCGATTATCGCATATTTATTAATGAAGGAAAACGAGATTCGCACAGTTAGATTAATTCTGACGGCAAAGAAGAATCACCTTGATACACAGCTTATTCTGGATCGTATTTCATGACACTGACAGTCACTGACGACGACGTGTGGCAGCCTCAAGCGCAGCTTGGGGATGACAAGCCTCCGAATTAAAGATATGAGGAGTTTTAAGGGTGATTAAAATGAAACAGATAAAATTATTATGGTTGGCTTTGGCAATGATGTTTATCGCAGTCGGGTGTCAAAAGAGAGAGGCTGAACTATCTCAGCAGGCAGATCCGGTGGTCATTGAGAATTTAGCTAAACGCTCCGATGCCAATGAATCACTGTACCAAGCCGTTTATGACGGTGATACTGATATGGTTCAATCGTATATTTTAACGGGTGCTGATATCAATACTAAAAATAGGTATGGCCACTCGCTTTTGCACCTCGCGGCACAGAGAGGCCATAAAGATATTGCCAAGCTCCTTATTGATAAAGGAGCCGAGCTTAATGCGAAAAATTCGCGGAGCCGAACGCCCTTGTTCGAGGCTATCAATGCGGGCCATATAGATGTGGCTGAAACTCTCATAGATGGCGGCGCCGATATCAATACTGAGATTAACAAGGGCTGGACAATCCTGCATTTTGCAGCCGAGAAGGGTCGAAAGGACATAGCTGATTTCCTTATCGGCAAAGGTGCCGATGTCAACGCAAAGGACAATAACGGCTGGACGCCCTTGTATTTCGCGCTGGTTTACAACCACGCAGATGTAGCAGAGCTGCTGATTAACGAAGGTGCTGATGTCAATATAAAAGACAAACGCGGCCAGACGCCTCTGCACTTTGCAGCTAATCACGGTCACGGGGGTATTGTCGTGCTGCTTATCGCCAAAGGTGCCGATGCCAATGCAAAGACCGATGCCGGCCAGACGCCTCTACAGTGGGCGCAGCAGGAAGGAAATGTAGAAATCGTTACTATATTGAGCAAATATGGAGCAAGAGATTAATTTATTCGTGACTCGTGAGCCGAAACTTTTAAAAGCACGAAGCACGAAAAATGTAAAGTGCCTAAAGTGAGCTAAAGATAGAGACCGGTGGGGCAAAGCCCCACCCTACTGTCACTGGCGACGAAATAATGGAAGGTAAAATTGCAGTTTTAGGTGACACCAATTTTGTAATGCCGTTTGCGGCACTGGGAGTGGATACGTACCCGGTGGACCAGACGCAGCAGATAATCGAAGCTGCCAAAGAGATAATGGACAATAAATATGCTCTTGTTGTCGTGGCTGAAGATAAGCTCAAGGCGGCTGAAGAGGTTTTTGCAGCTTACAAGGATTCGCCGACGCCATGTGTTGTGGCTGTGCCGTTTACGACCGAGTCCAAAGGCCTTGCAACAGAGGCCCTTGGAAAAGTGCTGAAAATGGCAACGGGTATAAATATTTTGAGTAGATGAATCGATGCTCGATACTGGATACTCGATACTCGCGAGAATCGAGCATCGAACATCGAGGATCGCACAATTGGAAGGTTTCGACAATGAATGAGACAAAAACTGGTCGGGTAGTTAAGGTTGCAGGTCCTGTTGTTGTAGCTGAAAATATGACCGGTGCGCGAATGTACGATGTTGTTCGCGTTAGCAAGCTGAACCTTATTGGCGAAATCGTGGAGCTGCACGGCGACCTGGCTTCGATTCAGGTCTATGAGGAGACCGGCGGCGTTGGCCCCGGCGAAGAGGTAATCGATACGCAAGCTCCTTTGAGTGTCGAGCTTGGGCCAGGCCTGATTGAAAGCATTTATGATGGTATCCAAAGGCCTCTGGACTCCTTAGTGAAAGTCGAGGGCGAATATTTGAGCAGGGGAAGCTCCCTGCCGGGTTTAAACAGAGAAAAGAAATGGCACTTTAAACCGACTGTAGGAAATGGAACAAAAATTGGCCAAGGGGACATTGTAGGTGAGGTTCAGGAAACTATCCCTGTTTTGCACAAGATTATGGTGCCGGCAGGAGTATCCGGAACTCTACAGGAAATAAACGAAGGGGATTACACCGTTACCGATAAGATAGCGGTTGTGGTATCGGAAGATGGTAAGCAGACCGAGCTGAAGTTGATGCAGATATGTCCCGTTCGTAGTCCCAGGCTGATGAAGGCTCGGCTTGCACCAAATAGAATCCTTGTTACAGGCCAGAGGGTTGTTGACAGCTTCTTTCCGGTCATCAAGGGCGGCACCGCCTGTGTGCCGGGTCCGTTCGGCTCAGGCAAAACCATCATTCAGCATCAATTAGCTAAGTGGGTCGATGCCGACATCGTTGTTTATGTCGGCTGCGGCGAACGAGGCAATGAAATGACAGATGTTCTGACTGAGTTCCCGGAGCTAAAAGACCCACGAAGCGGTGAGCCTCTTATGAAACGCTCGGTTCTGATTGCCAATACCTCTAATATGCCGGTCGCTGCGAGGGAGGCCTCGGTCTATACCGGCATCACCATAGCCGAGTACTTCCGCGATATGGGTTATGTCGTAGCCTTGATGGCCGACAGCACCAGCCGATGGGCTGAAGCGATGCGTGAAATATCGACCCGCCTGGAAGAGATGCCCGCGGAAGAAGGATATCCTGCGTATCTGGCAGCCCGTATCGCTGCGTTCTACGAAAGGGCCGGACAAGTGACATGTTTAGGCAAGCCGGAGCGCAAAGGCGCGCTGTCGGTTGTCGGTGCGGTAAGTCCCCCTGGGGGTGACCTGTCGGATTCGGTTGTCCAGGCAACGCTGCATGTGGTTAAAGTCTTCTGGTCACTAAAGGCGGAACTCGCCTATCAGAGACACTTCCCGGCGATAGATTGGTTAACGTCATATTCGTTTTATAAACAGTATCTTAGAGAATGCTTCGAAGATAAGGACCAGGGACAGGAAATGCACGAGCTGACAGCTCAGGCGATGAGCCTGCTTCAGCAGGAATCCGAGCTTCGTGAAATTGTCCGTCTTGTCGGTGCGGAAGCTTTATCACCAAGAGAGAGATTAGTACTTGAAACAGCCAGGTCTGTTCGTGAGGACTATCTGCACCAAAACGCCTTTCACGAGGTTGACACATTTACTTCGATGAACAAGCAATATGAAATGTTAAAGACTGTACTTTCCTTTTATAAATGCGCACTTGATGCAGTTGAGGCCGGTGTTGAAACGGCGGACATTTTTAAACTGGCGGTGCGTGAGGAAATTGCGAGAGCAAAATATATTCCGGAAAGTGATGTTAACAAAATTACCAAAATAAGGGAAACTATCGAAAAGCAGATAAAACAATTACAAACCGCAACGGTGACGTGAAACTTCAAGATTGGTAATTGGTTACTGGTAATTTGGTTACTTATTACCGGTTACTATTTAACCAATTACAATTTAACCAAATTAGGAGCTGGAAATGCTTAAAGAATATCAGACAGTTGCTGAAATCGCAGGGCCGTTAATGCTGGTTCAGATGGTTAATGAGGCAAAGTACGCCCATATTGTTGAGATCGAGCTTGGTGATGGCACGATGCGTCACGGCCAGATTCTGCAGGTGGAAAAAGACACAGCGCTCGTGCAGGTCTTTGAAGGGACTGACGGCATAGATGTCAAAGAAAGCACGGTTCGTTTTTTAGGCAGGCCCCTCGAATTAGGCGTCTCGCCGGACATATTGGGCAGGGTGTTCAGTGGCCTGGGCGAGCCTAAAGACGGCGGCCCTGCTTTAATCCCGGATAAGCTAATGAATATAAACGGCAGCCCCATCAATCCGTACGCCCGTGATTATCCAAACGAATTCATCCAGACCGGCATATCGACGATTGACGGCCTAAATCCCCTTGTACGCGGCCAGAAGCTGCCGATTTTTTCCGGTTCAGGTTTGCCACACGATGACATCACTGCACAGATTGCCCGCCAGGCCACGGTTCTCGGCCAGGCTGAAGAGTTTGCGGTCGTCTTCGCTGCGATGGGAATCACCTTTGAGGCCGCACAATTTTTCATCAACGACCTACAGGAAACCGGTGCTATTGAGCGCGCCGTTATGTTCGTTAATCTCGCAAACGACCCCGCTATTGAGCGGATAGCAACGCCGAGATTTGCACTGACCGCTGCTGAATATCTGGCGTTTGATCTCGATAAGCATGTGTTGGTAATCTTAAATGACATGACGAACTACTGCGAGGCGCTAAGAGAAATTAGTGCCGCCAGAAAAGAAGTGCCGGGCCGACGCGGCTATCCGGGTTATCTCTATACGGACCTTGCAACTGTTTACGAAAGGTCCGGCCGAATCAAAGGCAAAAAAGGCTCTATCACGATGGTACCAGTATTGACTATGCCGGAGGACGACAAGACCCATCCGGTGCCGGACCTGACAGGCTATATTACTGAGGGACAGATAATACTATCTCGTCCTTTGCATAGAAAAGGCGTTTCACCACCTGTTGACGTTTTGCCGAGCCTGTCACGACTTAAAGACAAAGGTATCGGCGAAGGCAAAACCCGTGAAGACCACGCTGACCTGTACAATCAGCTTTACGCAGCATACGCCCGCGGCAAAGAAATGCAGGAGCTGGCGACAATTATGGGCGAAGCCGCCCTGTCGGATGAAGATAAGAAATATATGACTTTTGCCAACGAATTCGAGAAAAGATATGTCTCGCAGGATTATTATGAAAATCGCACAATCGAAACGACCCTCGATCTCGGCTGGGAACTCTTGAGCATGTTCGAGAACGTCGAGCTAAAGCGTATCGACATCAAGCTCATAGAAAAATATATGCCGAGATTTCGCAAGCAAGACCAGCCCCCATCAGGACACGACAACACAGCCCAATCTGAAAATCAAAATCCTGATTTTGAAATAGATATTGATGACCGAAAGGAAAAATCTGAAACAGATAACAGCGTTAATCCTGCTACGGAAAACGGCGGAATTCCGTTAGCTCAAACGAGTTATGAAACCGCCGGCTGAATCCGCCGAATGTGGATGAATATTTATTACGCGGGGTTCTACAGGACTTGAAGGAAAATTGCTTCACGATTCCTGAGATAAGAGATGTTTAAATGGAGAAAAGGAAATCAGATCGTCAGGGAATCAGCATACCAGGGAACGAATATCCGGTTGCGGTTGCGCAGCTCGTACCGGTTGCGTTAAACGTAAAGCGTCGTTTAAAACGTAACCAAAAGACGATAGACGAAACGAGTAGCGCAACCGGTTGACGAAATTCGCAACCTTATGCCTACTACCTGATAACCTGATACTCTGATAACCTAATACTATGTTAGCTAATGTAAACGCGACGCGAATGGAATTATTACGCTTGCGAAGGCGAGTGTCACTTGCCAGCCGAGGACATCGTCTGTTAAGCGAGAAACGCGATGAGATATCCCGGCAGTTAATCAATATAACTAAGGAAATCCAACCTTTGCGTGAGAAGGTCGAAAAAGAGCTTTTGGAAACCTTCCGACGGTTTATGTTGGCTCGTGCGACGATGGAGCCGGAGGATGTAAAAGCCGCCCTTGAGGTTCCGACAAAGAAATTTAGTTTGGCCGTTGAGGTCGCCCGCATAATGAATGTGAGAGTGCCGCGTCTAATTAAAGAGATTTCCGGCGAGATTATCTGCTATGGCTTCGCAACGACATCCGGCGAGATGGACGTTGCCTTGATGGCTTTGGAGCGTGCTTTTGATAATTTAATTCAGCTCGCTGAAAAAGAGAAGCAGGCCCGGCTTTTAGCTATGGAACTGAATATGACTCGCCGAAGGGTCAATGTCCTGGAGCACATTGTCATACCGGAATTGCACGAGACCATTAAGTTTATTTTTGACAAATTAGCTGAAGCCGAGCGTGACAACATCTCCCGCCTAATGAAAATCACCGACATCATCCGTGCGTGATTTGTGACCCGTCGATCGTGACTCGTCCTCTCGCATTTCACTTAGATGTCTGTGGTCCCTTAATCAATATTCGATAATTGTTATTATTTCGCAGACCTAATCGCCTTTTTTTGAAGAGCCCTGTCCTTCTACACTATTCAAAACCAAAATTGCAATCAAAGCTAAACTCTTTAGAATAACATACCAGTTGCAGCTTTCATTTATCTAATCCACATATGATATCTTCCCGACGACGTCCCCTAAGTTGTTCATTGCAGAAAAAACGTATCGTACGTCGAGTTATTTCCCGTAAGTTCACCAAAAATCCGGGAAATTCATAACTGGTCAAAAACAATTCTTTATAATTTCCTCCTGGAATACAAATATTTCTTGCTTCATCTCGGATTTCCGCATTTGGTTCCCTTATAATCAGACGCTCAATCTCTTCGACAGCTTTTGCTCCATGTGCTACTTTAGAACGTAGCCAAAATACACGTTTCATAAGATTACGAATATCCTCAACTTTCTCTTTCTTTTTGAAAATACTATAAACTCGTGAGGCAAGATTCTTGCTGATTCCATTTTTTTCTCTTTCTTCTGGTATTACGAGCGCTTCCAAAGCTGCATCATACGACATCAGTGGGTCGATGGCATTAAATGAACCAGGTAATGGGTAGGCTTCGAGTCTTCTATCGCCATTCTCGAAATAATGAACTGCTATACGCAGATGGCTATTATGTAAATCATCTTTTGACAAACATCTGTTCAGTTCTCCCCTAAGAGTCGAAAAATCAGCAACATCTTTCGAGCCTAAAGCATATTCAAGAAGCCCAGGTCTAATCCGAGAACCTCTACCATTATCATTGGTAAAAGCAGGCTCTTCATAAATTACTTTGCCAATCTCTGCTTTCTTCTTAGGTTTGGGAGATAGTCTGAAATAGAACTGTCTTGTAATAACTGGACCAGGAGACTCCTTGAGCAAATTCAATGTTCTAATCAATTCTGTAAATGGTTCCCATGATGCTCTTCCGGCATGTTTTAGCCACAAATCTAATTGCGCATATCCGTGACCCCACTTATTTAGCTCATCTGCAGAGACATTTTCTTTCCTGCACGCCCAAGGAAATTTTGAATATGCTTCTAAACGATGCCTTTCTTCTAAACTAACATGTTGATTGGAACCTTTTAAAAAGGAAATGATTTCTTTTACACCATAATACCTTACATCAAACTCATCTAGACTTATACTGTCCTCAAGTTTAACATCATCCAGCAGACAAAGGTATGTGCCCCTAATCTGTTCTGACATAACACTCACGCTCTATTCTCACGCCATACAATACACATATCAGCAATTCCCATCAAGCCAAATTAGTGCATAAGTCACAAGTCTTCTTGTTTTCTTATGTCTTTCATCTTTTTTATTATGACAAACTCTCTCAATGCAACGCTGACTGTTCCGATTACAAACATTCCAAAAACAATAAGCATCGGCCCAAACCACACAACGGTCCCAGCCCCGATGGCACAGCCAATCAAAGACCATTTGAAAATATTGAGAAATTTGCTTTTTCTCGTACCCGGCAGAAGTTCAAATATAAAAACGCCTGTAGTAAAGCCTAAAGCCGTCACAACCGGCGCAGCTAACCAGATTATGGCTTTCAAAACTATACTGTAGTCTTCTGGTTTTAAAACTGGAATGGCAACCGCCATCCAGCCGATGTAAAAAATACCTGAAAAAATAACCGAAAGAATTACTCTAATGAATACTCTGCATAATAGTCTAAGTTTCACTTTGTGGCTTTGCATTTTTTATTTTTCCGCAGTATGTGATTTTACCCTCTTGGGCCATTAGCACAACAGTTTTTCTCAGAAACAACCCCGCAATAAATTGCGGGGCTAAACATTTTTGATTCACTACTAATCGTGGAAATTGAGTGCAGCAAACCGGCCGTGGTATTTCTTCGCTGCTCTGTCATACGCTTTGGCGGCTTCGATTTCGTCTTTGAAGTAGCCAACATGTCTTGTTATGCCGTTGGCGGTAATTCGGACGTGCCATACTCTGTCGCGGCGGTGCCAATATAAACCTTTATAATTTGAATGGCATTTGTTTTTGGGTTTTTTAGTGTGGCGATTGTTCTGAGCGCGGGTTGCAAGGCGGAGGTTGGTCTTTCTATTATCCAGGCCGTTATGGTTGATGTGGTCAATCACGAATCCGGCAGGGACATTTATTATCTGGCGGTGCATATAGATTGAGGGTGCCTTGACCTTTCTTCCGACTCTGGGGTTGCGCTTGGCGTAAAAGGTGTTGGTATTTTTGGTGACATGCCATTTGTATTTGCTTAGCCTTCCATAATCATCGGGGTCGACGATGGCAAATTTGCCCTTGGTCAAGGGTATGCGGCGGAAAGAGTAGCCGTAGCGAATACGGCGATATAACAGCACAAGCAAAACTATCGGTTGCTCAATCCATCTCGGTATGCTAAAGCGAACCTCGATGATATTCTCCCCTGGAGAATGGGTGAATGGTAAATGGTGATTGGTGAGTAATGAGCTGAACTTAAGATTCTATCTCCATTTAACCATTTAACCATTTAACCAATAACCAAAGCTCCCCATAATTGGGCGAACCTGCTGATTTGATGCGAAAAAAATGGCTCTTCGGCGGGATTTATTTGGTGTAAGCGGTTGTGTAGATGAGAGTTAAAAAATTTGTGATTTTGCGGATTTTATGCTCAGGGGCGCTGCGTATTTGGTTGATTTTTCAACCCAAATAATACGGGCAAAATCTCGCTACTGCCATGCAACGGCGCATAAAATCGTTTTTATAACACCAGGAGCGACCTTCACAAAAGGTTTTCGCTACTTCAGCCTGCAATTAGGATTTTAATGCTGAAAAATTCCTAATTACCTGCAAATGTGTAACTTAGGCTAAAAAGCCGACCTGTGGTGAGCGTGTCGAATCCAAAAGTTGATTATCAAGAGATATTTTTATTGCAGTAAACGCAGGTAATTTGGTATAAATACAATAGGTTGTGTTTCAATATAAAGCCGGTATCGAGGAGGACGTATGTCCACATTTCAATTAGAAGGAGGATAAGGTTATACCGGGCGGAGCAATGCCGTGCCCGGGCAAGTCAAAAAGTTTTCAGTTATTTTCTGTTTTGTTTTTTTGAGGGCTCTATTTGGAGGAATAAATTATGTGGGAGAAAAAATTTGTAATGTTTTTGTTTTGTTTGGCGGTTATTAGTTTTTCTTTCGCCGGAGCCAGAGGAGCTAATATTTTATTTATCTATGCAAATGACCCGGTGATGCAGCCGGGAGATGATGCGATCAAAGCCTATTTGGAAGGCCTTGGACACACGGTCACCTATTTTGACGACGATGAAAACGAGGCGGATACCGAGGCTGCTGCGGAGGCGGCGGACATGGTCTTTATATCTGAATCGGTAGGCTCCGGTAAGATCAGGACTGAAATCACGGAGATCGCGATACCTATGGTAGTCAACGAAGCCTGGGGCTGGGACGAGATGGGCCTGTGTACACTTACCTCTGGAGCCGAAGACCAAGGTGTCGATGTTGCTACTACAGACATAGAGATAATCGCACCAGGACATCCTTTAACCGCGGGCTTGACCGGGACGGTGACGGTTCTGACTGATATAACCGGTGAACGTGGCATAGCTCGCATTTCTACCGGCACCCCAGGCAGTGCGGCCACTGTAATTGCACAAGCTACATTAAGTGACGGCGCCACTTACGCTTGTTTGTTCGTCTATGAAAAAGGAGCGGAGCTGGCTGTGACGCCTGCGGATGGAAGTCCCCGGATAGCAGCGGATATCCGCGTTTGTCTGGGTTTAGATGAGATTTCGTATCTTTTATGGAATGACAATGCTTATTTACTTTTAGAAGCGGCGATTAACTTTGCGCTGGGTATAAGAGTTCAGCCTATGTCCTACGGTCCGAATCCGGCCAACGGCCAAGCAGAGGTGCTACGGGATACGGATCTTAGCTGGCGGAATGGAGCCTTCGCAGAAAAACATAATGTTTACTTCGGAACCTCTATCGAGGATGTCAACCAAGCCTCCGTACATGACCCGCTGGGCGTACTGGTTAGTCCGGAGCAGGAAGGTACTACTTATGACCTTGGCAGCCTTCTCGATTACGGCCGAACCTATTACTGGCGGGTCGATGAGGTCAATGCGCCACCCGATTCATACGTCTATAAAGGCGATGTCTGGAGCTTCACGGTGCGTAATTTCCTTGTTGTGGATGACTTCGAGGACTATAATGACTACGCTCCTGACAGGATATTCGACATTTGGTCGGATGGTTTTACCACTACGACAAACGGTGCTCAGGTTGGTTACTCCGATCCGGATTTTGACAAAAAAGAGCATTTCGTTGAGACCTCCGTTGTTCACAGCTGCGAACAGGCAATGCCATATTTCTACGACAACAATATGAAGTATTCAGAGGCAGAGCGTGAGTTAGCTGGAACAGAGCAAGACTGGACCAGAGACGGTGTTGCATCATTATCGCTTTGGTTAAGAGGCTTTCAAGCGTATGTCGGAGCCTTTGTGGAAGATCCGGCCGGTACATACACAATAAGAAGCACAGGCACAGATATATGGAATAACGTCGATGAGTTCCACTTCGCCTATAAGGAGGTTGCCAGCGGTGCCTGCTCGATTATAGCAAAGGTCGAAAGCCTGGACCCCGTCAATAAAGATGCAAAGGCAGGCATCATGATTCGTAATTCACTCGAGCCGGGCTCAGTAAATGCAGCGCTGCTGCTCACGCCTGACCCTGAAAAGGGGCTGCGATACCAAATTCGAAACACCCTCAACGGTAACACAGTAAGAGGAGACAACGATCTCGATCCGAATGCTATGGCACCTTACTGGTTGAAATTAGAGCGTACGTCAGGCGGGCTTGTCAGGGCGTCTCGTTCGCCGGACGGCGACGATTGGACATCTTTCGGTTTGAAGACAGCAACGATGCAGATGCCTATATATATAGGCTTAGCTGTAACCAGCCATGATATGACACAAGTGTGTGAGGCCAAATTTTCCAATGTCACCTTCTCCACCTCGGCTGGCGCGCAGTGGGCTGACCAAGACATCGGCTTGCTTAGCAACTCCACTGAGCCGATGTATGTTTCGGTAACAAGCGGTAACAATACTTCTACCGTGTACCATGATGATCCCAACGCGGTGAATATGGAAAACTGGACCGAGTGGATTATACCCCTGCAAATATTTGCCGACGATGGTGTAAACCTAAGCAGTGTTGGAAAACTCGCTATTGGCCTCGGCACTAAAGGCGATACGACAAAGCCCGGTGGTTCAGGCAAATTGTATTTTGATGACATTCGGCTGTATCGTCCACCATTTGCCGAGGAGTAGTTGGCTCTCTCATACAAAACTGCTAAGAACGGCCACCGGCAAGACCAGCAGGAGATATTACTGTAACAATTCGGGGCCTGTATTGACCCCGTTAGAATGCCCCGTATGGGTTCCTTTATAAATTTCTAACGGTATGAGCCTTCCCATTAGAAGGGCGAATAGCTTCTAACGGGGTTGACTGATTCAATATAGGCCCCGCTTTTTATTATTATCTCCATACCTTAACCTTTTTCGACCTCTTATACCAATTGTAATTAAATGTTGCGCTTTGCATAAACGACCAGAAAGCCATCCCCAAGCTTCGCTTGAGGCTGCCACGGGTTTGTTCTAAACGCACGAAGCGCAGTAATTTAATGCAATTGGTATTACTATCATCCCGCACCAATTGAATCCACGAGAACTGCTCGATCGACTTCAAGGCAGGTTCCTACATTGGCTGACACTTTGTGAGGGATGAACACAAGCTGCCTGATAACCTGGATTCATGTGGTGTTGTAATACTAAGAAATTACTAAGGAAGAATAAAATGAAGAATTTTCTTGAAGTTCACGCTGTGAATTTGGTATAAATATGATTGTGGAAGTATGCGAATTTTGGTTTTCTTAGGCATGAAAACTCATGGTTTTTGTAGAAAATTTGCGGTTTATACCACAATATCAGGAATTTCAAACCTCATGTAGCAGCTCATATCAGCTTCAAGAAATAGGAGGTAGCGGGGCTGTTGAAAAAGTCCCAAAGCAATATTTGAGATTGTCGCGAGATTCTTCGAATCGCTCGCAATGACCTGAAAACGCTCTTTGTGTCATTGCGAGGAGCTTGCCCCTTAGGGGCGTAGTGACGAAGCAATCTCATCTTTTTCAACAGCCCGATAGAGCCCAATATATGAAATTGGGCTCAACAAATTAAAAATTCAGTGGTAGTGAAAAGTCTCCTACTGGCTATTTGTTGAAAGTTGTTGGAGACAATCGGTGTTTCGGTGTGTGGCCGAAGTGTGTTGATTGTTGTTTTAACTTGTTTGGAGGAGGAATATTATGTATAAGAAATTCTTTTGTTTGTCATGTTTTGTTCTTGTTCTTGGTCTGGCTTTGATCAACACAGCCGAAGCCCAAGACCCAAATCTCGTCGGCTGGTGGAAGCTCGATGAGACAGCCGGCATACCTATTGATTCATCTGGTATGGGCAACCATGGCATGACCTATGGTAACCCCCAGTGGTACACCAGTGAAGTTGGCGGTGCATTGGATTTTGACGGCGAAGACGATTATGTAAATTTACCTATCGGTTCGATCATTGCTTCGCTGACCGACTCCACCTTCGCCATATGGACGAACTTTTCCAACACCGGCGGTGCCTGGCAGCGCCTTTGGGATTTCGGCACTGGTGAGGATATTTATATGTTCCTGTCGCCGCGCACAGGCGCAGAAGGTCCGATGCGCTTTGCAATCACCACTACCAGCACCATCGGCGAGTCTATGATAGATACCCCTACCACACTTGCAACAGGCTGGCACCATGTGGCAGTCGTGATAGATGGTGTAAGCCGCAGCATGAGGCTTCAACTTGATGGCGACGTAGTTGCAAGTGGTACGACGCAAACTCTGCCGGCAGACCTCGGCGTGACTACCCAAAACTGGCTCGGCAGGTCGCAATGGATGGATGATGCATATTATACAGGCTCTTTAAGAGATTTCCGCATCTACAATAGGGCGTTGACGATAGATGAGGTTGAAAGATTAGGTCCGCCGAAGTTAAATGCCAGAAGGTCTGAACCGTCTGATGGAGCGGTGATTACTACTACAACCGTTACGCTTAGCTGGGCAGCCGGTCAAACCGCTGTTTCGCACCACATCTATATCGGAGACAACCTTGAAGATGTGCAAAATGGAACCGCTGATACCGACAAAGGTATAATCTCACAGACCACTTACTTGCTTGAGAACCTGGAAACCGGCAAGACCTATTACTGGCGGGTCGATGAGCTCGAAGCTGATGGTGTCACCATACACTCCGGGCCCGTCTGGAGTTTTACTGTATCCAGGAAAATTGCTTCTAATCCTGATCCGGCAAATGGCGCTATATACGTGGATCCGGATGTTTCTCTAACCTGGTATATTGGTGCAGGTGCAATTGAACATCATGTATATTTCGGTGGTGATTTCCAGGCCGTTCAAGACGGAACAGCAGATACAGATAAAGGAACTGTCGAAACTAATGCCTTTGTCCCTGGCACGCTCGAATCTGGAACAACTTACTATTGGAAGGTCGATGAGTTCGATGGCACAGATACATATACAGGTGAGGTCTGGAGCTTCACAACGATACCCGTTATACCGGTTACTGACCCTAATCTTGTCGGCTGGTGGAAGTTCGATGAAGGTGTCGGTACTATTTTGGTTGATTGGTCTGGCCATAACCATCATGGCGTTCTCATAGGCGGCCCACAATGGGTGCTTGGTTATGATGGCGGAGCACTGAAGCTTGATGGTGTCGATGACTACGTAAGTTTGTCTATCGGCTCGCTTATTCCTACGCTGCACGAAGCCACCCTCTCAATATGGGTGAACTGGTCCGGTCAGGGCGGCGCCTGGCAGCGCATTATCGATTTCGGTACCGGTACAGCGAACTATATATACCTTTGTCCCTTTACCAGCATAAACGACTCTTTGCACGTGGCAATTACGGCCGGTAACTCACTTTGGAATGAGTTCTTTGCAAGCACCGGAGCTCTGCCCACCGGCTGGCACCATATAGCCCTGACTATCAGCGAGAGTCGCTCGACTATCATCATGTACCTCGATGGTGAATCTGTCGGCTCAGTTGGCAATGTCGAAAACACATTGAACGATCTGGGCGAAACCACCAATAATTGGCTCGGTAAATCTCAGTATGCCGACCCATACTTCAACGGCTCTTTAGATGATTTCCGTATCTGCAACTATATACAGACGCAAGAAGAGATTTTGAAAACTATGAGGGGCGGCTCGCTACTTGCTTGGAATCAAAAGCCGGTTAATAGAGCAGTAACAGATGTAGAAAAGGCGTTGCCCCTTAGCTGGTCGCCCGGAGAAATGGCGGCTCATCACGATGTGTACTTCGGCACCGATGCAGTTGCTATGCAAGGTGCTGATACATCCGATACGACGGGCATATATCGAGGTAGGCAAGATGCTAATAGCTTCAGCCCACCTGAAGGTGTTGAATCCGGCCAGACTTACTTCTGGCGGATCGATGAGGTCAATAACGATGCAACTATCAGCAAAGGCAGAGTCTGGAGCTTCACGATAGCTGATTATCTTATTGTTGATGATTTTGAAGACTACGACGATATCGATAATCGGATATACAATACCTGGGGTGATTACTTCGTGAATAATACCGGCATGACTGTGGGTCACTTTGAGCCTCCTTTTACTGAGCAAACTATAGTTAACGGCGGCATTCAAGCCATGTACATGCGTTACGACAATGACGGTACTGTGAACGAAGGTACCGACTTTGAAGAAACCGGGACACTACTTTATTCTGAGGCCGAACGCGAGTGGTCCCAGCCTCAGGATTGGACCAGAAAAGGTGTTAATTCCCTGATGCTGTGGTTCAGAGGCCTTCAGGGGTCTCTTGGAAGCTTCACGGATGGAACACCAATTACGATGACCGCTGTTGGTACGGATATCGGCGGTACGGCTGACCAGTTCCACTTTGCTTATAAGCAGCTCTCCGGTGCCGGAAGCATAACGGCAAAGGTGCTCAGTGTTAGCAACACCGACTCCTTGGCCAAGGCGGGAGTGATGATTCGCCAGTCGTTGACACCCGGTTCTCCACACGCTATGGTTATCTTCTCGCCCGGTAATAGAGTCACCTTCCTGCGTCGCGCGGCTGCGGATGGTGCCAGCTTATCAAGTTCACGAGCGGGCGTTAGTGCACCTGTATGGGTGAAATTAACTCGAAGCGGGAACAATTTTTCGGCCCGGTATTCGACTAATGGAACTTCCTGGACGACGGTGGGTTCGTCGGTGACGGTAACCATGCTTACGGATGTCTATGTAGGCTTATGCCTGACCAGCCGTAACGCCGATGCTGTTTGTACAGCAGAATTTTCTGATGTTGATATGAGCGGCACGGTTACAGGCGATTGGAATTCCCAGGATATCGGCATAGAGAATAATGCTCCTGAGCAGCTTTATGTAGCGCTGCAGGATAATTCAAACAACAGTGCCGTGGTTAAATATACTGATCCTGCTGCAACGACCATAGACACCTGGACACAGTGGAATATTCCATTGACGAGCTTTACCGGAGTAAATCTGCAGACAATCAAGAAGATGTCCATTGGTGTAGGCGACAGGGCTAATACGACGCCTGGAGGTGCAGGAGATTTGTACATTGATGATATAGTGCTGAGTTTACCCGCGCCTAACCAGTAGGGTATGCTATGGGTTCCCGCTATCGGCGGGGTTTCTCTACATACCATAAGCTAGTGATAAAAGTGCCCCCGCCCAGCACTGGGCGGGGGCACTTTAGGCACTCCGAACTTTAGCCCGTATTTCTCACCGCGGATAACGCCGAAATTGCAGAGCTTCTTGATATATAAATACTTACGCTTGTTTGCGACTGTTGTTATCTGTGACAGCATGATGAGCAGAGAGTTTGCGTTAAACGGTTGCGGTTGCGAAGCTCGTTACGGCCCGGCCTTCGTAGCCACCTGCCTGCGCGTAGCCGCTTCGGCGAAGGCAGGCTACGGCGGAGAGGGCTTGCGTTGAACGTAAAACGTTTTTTAAGACGCAACCTTTAAACGTATTACGAAACGAGCAGCGCAGCCGATAAACGAAATACGTAACCTGCGCTCTGTGCGGTTTGTGAGAAATGCAGGTTAGGTGTGCATGGCTACGTTAGGTACGAATTTCGCTCGGCATCTTTTTTAGATTGCTCAGCAGGCCTGTCCTGAGCAAAGCCGATGGGATGGGTTTTAATATGTTCGCTCGATTCGTCACAATGAAGTGGATGTCCGCCGTAGGCAGACAACTGCCTTGATAAAGACCGCTCCCCCACGGTCGTTGTTTTGTTGTGATTTTTCAGATTGTATATATTACCAGAAGAAACCGGGATTAGTTCCATATCGAGGCATTGCAACACCACTTTCGATATCCGGCTTGAAATGTCTCCATTCCGTATGACCCTCCAAAAAGCCGACGTTTCCACCGAGAGGTTCTTCGTCGCTTTTCAAATGGCTTGATTGATCATACACTCCGCTTGCCGAGTAGATACCTCCAGGAACCTGGCCGAAATTACGCCCATATAGAGTATTACTTTGAGGCATGCCCATTATTGAATCAATAACCAACTCTCTACTAGCTGGTTGCTTCTCCATGTTTGTACTTAACCATATCTTTTGCTCGCTATCATCCTCATAGCGTACGATTTCCGGCCGTGGTTCGCCTGGCAGAGCAACCTGCAATATATAGCAATACCCTGACACAATATATCCACTCGTAATACTCGTGAATTTTTTTCCATCCCACGAGTTATTGGCGTACAACCAGAACAGGTCGTTGTATTTTTGGTGGTTACTGTTCGAGGGACAGTAAAATATCTCTCGTGTCAGGCCGGTGCCGAGCATAAAATTCACCGTGTTGGGAGCAATATCCTGCAGCCAGTATCCGGCTGTTGTAGGCAATGGCAGCTTTGCCTCGTTTTCATCAGCATACATATTCAAAGCAAGCAAGTGCTGACGGATACGCATTGCACAGGAACGTTGTCTGGCTTGTTCTTTCACTCTTCGCAGAGCCGGCAAAAGTATTGCCATTAAAATAGCTATTATTGCTATAACAACCAGCAATTCTATTAAAGTAAAGGCTCTTCGTTTCACAATGTCTTTACCTCCCTTCTATTACCAAGCTTGATTTTTAGCGAAATATGATGATTGTGGCATTGTTTTTCCTGTTTTATCGTTGTTAATTATTATACCGATCTTGTCAGTAAAGTCAATTTTTTTATTTTTTTTTACGGCAGAGGGATAGCTCACATGCTTAAAAACGAGGGCAAATTAGATGGATAATGATCGTATTCGGGGCTGGATTTTGACCTTCAGACGTAGGGCTTAAATACCCCAGTTTTTAGCACTTTTAATGAATTTGTTTTGCAGGTACATCCCCAGCGCCATCGGCACCAGCAGCATTATCGGCAGGAACCATTTTTGCTCAAACACTATCTGTTTCATCTTTTCCGCTTCCACCATATAATGATATACAACAGCTAAGACGCCGGCTACTATTAGGCTGCTGCCGCCGAAGCTGGTAAACAACATGACGGAAATCTTATAACACTTAGCGATAAACGAAATCATTGCGCCGGCAACGACTCCTATAAGGATACCGGCCAAGATGTATTGTTCCGGCAGTCCCACGGCGAGCCAGCCACCACCTGTGAGTATTCCACATGCAGCCGCACTTAAAGCAGCCACTCCGTATCGCATCAATGGTATAGATACAACTGTAAAGAGCACCACAGACATAAGCGCAAGCCAGATTATAACGCCCGAAATATATCTGTTCGCCAATATCGCAATAGTCAGACCAACCAGGCCAAAACTGATCGACACAAGTATTTTGTAAATACGCCAGCCGTAGAGCAGACAGACGATTCCAAAGGATATAAAGGTTAATGCCTCGACTATGCCGAGGGAGATGATGTGTTGCCAAATCAGGTCCATCGGGACAATTCCTCCCTCTGCCGCTTCTGATCCTGAATTTCCGGCTGCCTGTGCTAAAATGGTAATATAGTTCATGGTTTCCTCCCGTATTTATTCTTTGCCCCGCCCAGCCATGGGCGGGGTTATTTTGTCCGCCAATCCTGCCTGGTTTGCTCAGACCCTTGACTGTTATCTACCGGTTTTCTCGCCGTTAGGCGTCCTGTGGACCTTGTTGATTGTCCCCTTATATTTCGACAAAGTAAAAATTGCTCAAGGGTGCCAAAGGCTATCATTGCAATGAATACAGTTGCATAAAATGAACTTTTATCGGCGATTATGCTGATAGGTGCGGTACCTTTGTATAACAATAATAAAATCATGCCGGCGAATATCATCAGCGTTCCCAAAGCCGAAAAGAACAGAGACGATGCAAGACGCCAGAGTAACAGTCCGGGCAAGATCAAAATTATCGCCGACACGGCAATTATCGCCCAGTTATACAAAGGCATTTGTCGGCAGGCATATTTTATCTTATTAATAAAACTGACCGCGTATGCTTTTACCACCCGCAGACTTTCCTGAACGCTCATAGTCAAGCTTTGTTCTGCAATTGCAGGCCCTTCGACCCGGCTCAGGGCAGGCTGGCCCTCATTGGTTGTTTCGTCGGATGCCGTCATGTATGGTGCAATCAGAATTGCAAAGCATACAATCGTAGCCAGAGCAGCAAGTAGTATCGTGATAATCAGCCTTTGGAACATGATTGCAATCAGTACCGCTAAGCCTGCGGCGATTACTGTTGTGATGATATTTTGGCTGAACAGGAAAAATCCGCAAATTGCACCGGTAAATGCGCCTATGAGCCCGGCCAAGAGTCTTCTAAGACTCAGGCCGCGAAGCCAGACGAATAATCCGACAATCAGGACAACCAGTCCCGGGACTATTAACACTGAGAAAGCGAATCTTGCTGCTGCTTGTTCAAAATTTTGCAGAATTTCAAGCATATTTTTCATCTCTGCCGTGTACAAAACGGCTCTTTTAGACCTGCCGGCCGTTCATTTTCTATTTATCGGCCTATAGATATAATTTTCGTTAAATAGTTGAAGGATTTGTGGATAGAAGGGCGAAAAGATTAGTTCCAGCTAATGAGATGGGTCGAATGCGGATGAGAGGAGTCGAACCTCCACGAGCGTTAAGCCCACAGGCACCTGAAGCCTGCGCGTCTGCCAATTCCGCCACATCCGCGAGCGGTATCTGATTATCCATCATTTATACATTTCCGTCAATATCCAAGTATGAACCTGCTAAAAATACCGCGTCGAACTTTTAACCTTTCGCTACTAAATTGATAACTGATATAAACGTCCTATAAAATTGTTGTCATGTAAGTCTATGACCCAACGAGTCTTATGGGCTTATCTGGCTTTGGGGCGTAGAAATCCTATCACGGGATGGAATTCAGCAAGCTGCTGAATACATGTCTTTACTAAAGCTATGTTCTTTAACAGTCGATACTTACAAAAGACAAATTGCGCTCGTCATGACCAAGGTCATGCCTGAGTAAGTGAACTAAAGTTTGGATTGCCTAAAGTGCCCCCTGCCTTCGCAGGGGCAAGTCTGTCCCCGCGGAAGCGGGGATTATAAATTATAACTTTAGTTCACTTTAGCTCACTTTAGGCACTTAACAATTACTCTGTACCGTATCAAGCCTGCCTTCGGCGGGTTGTGCAACCGACGGGTACGGAGTCTGTCTAAATTGTCTGTTGATTATTGACAATTTGTGAATTATCATACCTAAAATAGTGTAAAGTGCCTAAAGTTTGGAGTGCCTAAAGTTTGGAGTGCCTAAAGTTATAAATTTTAGTACGTGTTTAGCCGGAGTAAACCATCCCCAATCCGCCATGTCGGTTAAGCCGCCATGCCGGATTGAGGCTGCCACTCAACGAGGCTATAAAGGGTGGCAGCCACAAGCGCAGCTTGGGGATGGCCTTTTTCAATATTTGGCTAAACACATACAAATTTTAACTTTAGCTCACTTTAGGCACTTTAAATTTGGGATTATTGCACTCGGTGCATAAGTTACGTTTGTCCGCCAAATCCGCCATAGGCGGAGCGGAGTTATTTTTGTCGAGCCTTCTATATGAAAGCATTGGTTACAGGTGGTGCAGGCTTTATCGGCTCTCATTTGGCAGAACGGCTGCTGAAAGACGGTAACTCGGTTGCGGTTATAGATAATCTCAGTACCGGCAGCCTAAAAAATATTGAGGCTTTCCGCAATTCGCGGGAGTTTACTTTTGCGGAGGGTGACATCCGCAATGCCAGGTTAATGGAGACTCTGGCAGAGCAATGCGATGCGATTTTTCATTTAGCTGCTGCCGTCGGCGTCCAGTTAATAGCAGACAAACCGGTGCACACGATAGAGACCAATATCGGCGGCACTGAAACGGTACTGAATGTGGCTAACAAATTCGGTAAAAGAAT